>Ga0315904_10003553_pt1 | contig 22794 bp, 22 predicted proteins | sample LakEriMetagenome_6_FD_203529 | JGI IMG/M metagenome (GOLD analysis project Ga0315904, IMG submission 203529) | Freshwater fungal communities from buoy surface, Lake Erie, Ohio, United States - Buoy 12 MA120 | ecosystem: Environmental > Aquatic > Freshwater > Lake | place: USA: Lake Erie, Ohio... | reverse complement strand
GTTACTACCCTCAACACTAATATAGGGTTTTCCTGTTAAATCAATCAAACCCTCAGTAAATCGTCCCGGACCAACAGAAACCAAAAATCTATTATTGGATGATGACCCCGTTATTGAATCAACGGCAGATTTAATCGATGTAAAATCTCCACCTTTTTTATCCACAGTAATAATTCTAGGGTCTTGATTAACTTCGTATAATGGTGCATCAATATTAATTAATGTTTTTACATAACTATCGGTACCTTGTATCTTACCTGTGGCGCCGGAATGAATTATATTAACATCTGTTGTACAATTTTCAAAATTAAGTGCTATGGCATCAATACTTGGTGCTGAACCTATTTGAGGTGCGTAAATGGCAGTTTCCCATCTTTGGAAATTAACTGCCGTTAATCTTAATGAACCTCCATTTTCAACCCAAAAACCTGTACCGGCAGCGGCTCCGGTTGCTTTAGTTAATAAACAACCATTAACAATAAACGCACAACCCGGTTGGTCGGCTTTAGCAAAAATTAATCCTGATGTTGTTGTAACTCCACCGTTGGTAGAGGTTACGTTTCTTAATTGCATTCTACCAACCCCTGAACCATCATTTGTAACATAGAAACCTAAGGTAAATGGATATCCACCATATTTCACATTAGAACATTGCATAATACAATTTCCACCACTAGTACCAACTGTTTTAGCGTGTGTATAGTTAGCACCAAATCTAACATTTTCAACATAAAAAATTGCGTTTAATTGTGGTGTGGTTGGTGACGAATAAACAACAGCTGCCACACTAGTACCTGTACAACCTTGAATTTGAACATCACTAATCATTGATTGGTCGGCACCTGTAATCAAAGATGTGTTAGGGTCATTTGCTTGTATTATTGTATTAGTTTCACTTTCACCAATAACGTCAACATATGACTTCATTGTTATTGGGTCTTCATAAAACACACCAGGACCAACCTTAACAACAAAAGTGTTTGTATCGCTAGCACCGGTTATACTATCAACAGCATCTTTAACAGAATAAAAATCAACACCAGTACTACCTGTTAAACCAACTGTTACTAAATTAACAACATTGATTAAACTATTAATACTACGTTGCTCAATAATACCTGTTGATTGATTAAGGGTTAAAACATCTGTATTTGTTGTGTTTGTATTTGGTGTTGTGGATAAACTAAATGTATTTGCGGTTAAACCACTCGTGAAAATGGTTGCTCCGGTTACAGTTCCTCCTGATAATGGTAAATAATTATCAAACAATTCTGTAACCCCTGTTACAGATACACCAAAGTTTGGATAAGTTCCATCTATTTCTATATTTGTTCCACCTGTTATAGTTACCGTTTGGTCAGGAGCAGTATTAGTAATAACAAAATTTGGATAAGTACCACCGGTTTGTATTCCTGTCCCCCCACTTAAAGTTATTATTTGGTCAGGTGCTGTATTAACAATTGTGACAAGACCATTTAATGAACTTGCAGAAATACCTGTTCCACCGGTTACACCACTTACAGGTAAATTATAATAAGTCTCTGCGGAAAATGTGTTAGCGGTTAATCCATCTGTAAAAATGGTTGCTCCGGTAACAGTTCCTCCGGTAAAGGCACCACCACTACTTCCTCCGGTAGATAAAACTCTCCAAGAAGCATTTGTATCGTCATACCCACCAACACCCGATATTGTGGATGCCGTCCAAGCATTTATAAATGATTGACCCGCAACCGAGTTATTTTTAACGGTCGTTCCAAAATCGGATATAACAACGGTTGGACCACCCGGACCTGTTGCACCTGTTGCATTACCCCATAATGTATCATAATTATCAATTCTGAATTGATAAATTTTATTGGTCTCATAAACATAAACCAACATCCCCAATTTTCTTCTACCCGAAGAAATGTTATCAGAATTTAATGTTAATACGTCAGGTGAAAATACCGACCCCGAACCTTTTGTAAATTGGATTGGAATTGAGTTGCCTGAAAATTCTATAATGCCGGTTGTTGCCGGTGGTATTGTATATGTTAATCCTGATAAGGTATAAACCTCCATAAAACCCCCCGTTTGAAGGATACTGAAGTTTGTACCAATAGTTGAACCATTCGGAACCGAAGGGTTACCAAATGATGTTATAGGAGAAACCGGTATTTTATTTAAAAAATTACTCATATTATGGCGCTATTGTATTACCTCTCATATAAATATTTTGAGTGTCTATTATCTTGAATATTGTGTTCGGATATGTTGTATAAACTCTATATGTTGTTGGTGGAATTGTTGTTCCGGTATATGTAAATGTGTAAGAATTAATTGTTTGTTCCGTTCCAACACCTGTCATTAAATTAGGGTTGTTACTTGTATTTATATCAATTATTGTTTGTCGTTCATTATTTGTTAATGAAACCGGTATCATCCAAGTATACCAACCAAATCCATTAACATATCCACTTGGGATTTTTGTTGTTAAGAAATTGTAAGCAACAATTGCATTACTATATTCATCCTCTCCTCCTGAAACTTGAGGTACGGTTTGTTGTATTAACGATGGGAATAAACCACTCGTCCAACCACTAAAATCAACATAAGTATTCATATCAATATCAAAATCTGATTGGTCTTGTGTTGGTTGTGAATAATTTGTAAATCCAAAGAAGTCTCTATTATTATCATACATCCATTGACCTATATCCTCTGAACCTGAAACCGGTTCGATAAATAAATACGCAAAATACACCGGTGTTGGTGTAGGTGTTGGTGTGGTTGTAGTTGTTGGAGTTGGTGTGGTTGTAGTTGTGGTTGTTGGTGTTGGTGTTGGTGCGTTAGGGGTAGATGTATTAGTTGGTGTAACAGTATTAGTTGGTGTGGTGGTTTTTGTTGGTGTAGGACTTGGTGTTCCCGGAGGACAAGGATTAAACGACGGAGTAACCGTAGGAGTAATCGTAGGTGTTGGTGTTTGTGTTTTAGTCGGAGTGATTGTAGGTGTTGGCGTAGGTGTTTCCTTAATAACATTCAAGAAATAAGTACAATCTTTACCATTTTCATTTATAACTAAAGTATATGTCCCGTAAATTTCAAGTAATGGGTTTATTAAACTTGGATTAAAAGTGTATGGTAATTGTTGCACACCAATATTAACCACATTATCATTATTATAAGGGGTTAATATTATGGTGGCATATTCACCATCAAAATTTATACTTTCAATTATTATTGATTGGGACATTTATTATTGCGATATTTGTTTTTTTATATAAATAGTTTGGTTATTATTATATGCCACAACAAATAAAAAAATCCCCGTTTAAATTGGGGATTTATTTTTGAAAGTATTTTTCAATTCTTTTACTTAATCTTACTCTTGGGTCATTTATTGTTCTACCAACATCTTCATATTTTAATATAAACCCAAAACTTAAAAAAACTCGTCTTGAATTAAATTCGTTTGTCCAATGTTTGTATAACGAGGCTTCAAATCCGTATAAATCAGTTTCTTGTATCTTAATTGAGTCTTTATCTAAAAATAAATCGTAATCTTCTGATAATACACTGATGTTACATTTGTAAATAACATACCCATCAATCGACGCATCATAATGTGGGTTAATCTTACCACCTTTATTCATATCAACTGCTTGAAGAAAAATATTATCTTTTGGGTAATTAAACTCTTTGGATATTCTATCTATTATATTATAAATGAAATCGGGTAAAGGTTCTTTGGATACGTCAGATATTGATTGGAATTTTGTTATGTAGTTAGTTAATGGTGTGTTTGAAATATCAAAAATACAAGATTTACCTTTTAATACTTTGGATAATTCTGTGAGATGATAATTACTATCGTCTCCTGTATGGTTAACAGAATCTAACCAAGTTACTATTTGGTTTGTTTCATCTTTTGAGATAAAATTTTTCTTTATCTTATAGGTTTCCAATTCCGTATTTACCTATTTTTTTTAGATTATGTTTTTCCAAAAATTCTTTTGGACCCATAGCTTCAATAATTGTTAATTCCGCCGAATCCATAAGTTGTTTGGCTTTTTCATCAGGAACTGCCATAACACACAATTTATGTGTTGCGGGTAATTCTCCGGTTGGTGATAAATCTATCTTTAAGATATTATCATTTTTCATTTTTTCTCTTGCTTGAAGAACCTTTGATTCTTCACATAATATACATATTCTCATATTATTTATTTTTTAATAAATTAAGGGATTCTTTTTTTTCTTCTCTTGACTTCGGTTTACTCTTAAACATATTAAAAACTTCCGTAATTTCTTCAGAAGTATATGTATTAAGTAATGTGGTCTTTGTATCCTCACACTCTTTGTGGGTCATTTCATAAGCGTCTTTTGAGTTATCAACCCAAACATCATTTTCTAAAGATTGTAGAAACTTATTATCACTTTTTCTTTTAATATATTTTATCATTTTTTTAATTTTTATAAAGTTAGTCGTTGAATACCTCAAACGTTAATGTTCCATTAGAACAGAATTGATTTACTAAATTGGTTGGCATTTCTAAAAGAACACCACCATCACCTGCGTCAGAGTATGTTCCTAAATAACTCATATCCGGTTCAGAGTTTAAGTAAGTTATAAGTTCTGACATATCATTTACAGTACCATCTCCGTAAAGTGATTGGATGTAATTTCCATTACAACGCAAATCAATACTAGTATAATTAATAGGAAACGATGATTCTACAGTTCCACTTAAAATAATTGGTGTTGTATCAGTATCTTGTAGAATTTGAATCTCAACCGGATAATAGTATAAACTATCGGAAACTGGTGTAGGTCCACTTAAATCAAAAACCGCAAGAGCAATAGTATCATCTTTCTCATTAATATTATAAGGTAATATGAAAGTGTCTATTAGGGTAGGTCCAAAAAATGGTATATTATTTCCACCTTGAACGAATGTTGAATGTCTATTAAAAGTATTATACAGTGGACCTGTGATTGAATTAAACCCAACATAAAAACCTGGTGACATAAAATCCTCAATCCACTCAATATCGAATCCCAAGTTATTTTCTAATACTGTTACCACTAAATTACCACTAGACACTAAAGTAGAACCGTTATCCCAATTTGTTGGAGTTTCTCCTGTCGCAATGAATACACATCCTGTTGTGTCTATAACTCCACTTGTTACATTAGCAATATTACTAAAACTATCACCACTAACATAAGTGGCTATCGTGTAAGTCTCACCTATAATTAAACCACCACCAAAACCACCAAAACCATTTAAGGTTGTGCCGGTCTGAGAACCTAAATCAGTTAATAACGCTTTGTAAGTTGCCAAATTTCCTGTTGTTACACCTGTAACACTTAAATTTCCATTTATGGTTATATTACCATTTATTGTTTGATTTACTACGTTATCTACAATATATTTTGTTGTTGCCATTTTTATTTTATTAGTTGTTAATCGTTAAATACATTTATTGTGTATGCTCCGCTTGGGCAATACTGTTGTTTTAATGATGGATTTATATATAAACCAATTGTTCCATCATTATTATCAAAGAAATACCCAAATTGTCTAAAGTTATTGTTAAATAAAGTAATCAGTTCCTGAGAATTATTTATACCATCAACTCCAGTGTAATTTGCGTCATTACTAAAACTTCCATCACACCAAAATTCAAAACTTGCATTATTGAGAGGGAATGATATAATTTGACTATACACTGGAATATAACCCGATACTTCGTATATTGAATCAACATTTAAGATATCTTCTTCATCATAAAAAGATACTCTTTTGTTACCTAATCTTCTCTCAAAAATTTGTTTGGTGTAATGTTGATAGAATGAAGAACCTGATGTTGTACCAGTTACCGTTATAACAATATTGTCAGAATATAATGAATTAACAGTTATTGTGATATCATCAACACCATCAATACCTCCAAAATCACTACCGACTATTGTTAGTGTTTCATTAACAGAATAACCTTCACCACCATTATTTAAATAAATGTCTGTAACCAAATCGCCAGCAACATCAATATCAAAAGTTGCATTCTCGCCTCCTGTACCACTTGCGGTTATACCAGTATATGAACCTGTGGTTCCTGATTTACCGACAGCATCACTTGAGAACCCATCAATAACTCCAATTACACCCCCAATTTGAGTTCCAAGTATTGTTAGTTCATCGTTATCTACATATAATCTACCTTCAGTATTTCCGCTAACTCCAATTACTGTTCCACCTGAAACCTCAACGTCAAATGTTGCACCAACACCGTGACCATTTGTTGTTCCGGTTAAATTAGTGTATATAGTATCAGTCGCTCCTGTTCCTGCGGAGGTATAACTAAATCCTGTGATATTTCCGTAATTAAGTGTAAAATTAGTGTAATCTATACTTGTATTAATTACGTTCCATTGAAAATAATTTCCAATTTCATTATTTTTAAAATTATCAGGAATTGAGTTGTTATAGAAATATTCTCCTATAGAGTTATACTCAAAACCATTACCTATGATGTTACCTTGTGGTTCGCCGGCTCCATATCCAAAATTTTCACCGATTATGTTGTCACCAAAACTAAAACCGATATTGTTAGTGGCAAAATTATCACCAATAGTATTTCCGTAAACACCACCTTTAAATGTATTTCCGTAAACACTACCCAAAAAATCGTTACTAACAATACTAGGCCCGAATGAGTTGTCAGAACAAAACCCACTAATTTGATTACTTGTAAATTCCAAATCTACTCTATTTTCAGTAAAACTCTGATACGTTATATTACCCTTAAATTCATTGAATATTTGGTTATCAGAAAAAGAACCATATATTGTATTATTTTCAAATTGTTCACCGATTCTATTGGTAGATGTATCACCACTTATATTATTATTATAAAATCCATAACCAATTTCATTTTTACGGAAATCTTGGGTTATTACATTACTTTCAAAATCATTTCCAATATTATTTTCTGAAAAAACATAATTCCCACTGTCAGCTAAGGTTGAGATAGTGTTATTTTGAAAAATGTGACCAATTTCATTTTTGTAAAAAGATGAATATATGGTGTTATTATCAAAATAATTACCAAGTAAATTATCGTCAAAATTTTCGAATATATTATTATAACTAAAACCGTTACCAATTTTATTGTCCCCAAAGTTATCGTATATGGTGTTATTATTAAATCCGACACCTATTTGGTTGTCAACAAAATCGTGGGTATTAAATATTTTATTATCACTAAAACCGTCACCAATTACATTGTCATTAAAACCTTCACAGATAATTAGATTATCTCTGAAATTAGTGGCTATTTGATTATCAGTGAAATCCGAATCATTATAAATTGTATTATTCTCAAACTCGTCACCTATAACATTATGTTCAACATCACGACGAAATGTGTTATTCATAAAGTTGTTACCTATTCGGTTTCCAATTACATCTTCACCGAAGACATTATTTGGTAATAAAAAATCATTCCCATTCCAGTTTCTAAACATTGCCACATCCCCAATGTAATTTGAAATTATAGTTTCATTATCAAATAAGAATGTAGGGTTTTCTGTGTACCCACTAGATATATTATTTTGTTTATAGGTAATCCCCGCTTTTTGTGCAGAATAAAAACTAGCACCCGCAGAAACTGCTGGTATAGTTAATCCACTCACCACCATACTTGTGTTACCTGATATTGATATAATTTCAAAAAAAGTTCCATTTGCACTAGGAATCGCAATGTAATCACCTGTATTATAATCTGAAAATACAGTTTCTGTACCTATTACTTCACCCGTATTTTCAATTAGTTCAATCGTTCCTGTGGAGATATCGTTTTCTTCATAATAGTAGTTATCGTACCTTTTAAATAAAATCGTTCTATGGTCATAATCTGTTCTATTATTGAACTCGTCAATTCTTTCAGTAATTCTACCATATGATGTACCGCTAGTTACTTCAGTAATGTTAAAAGTCCAATCATATTGAATCCTATCATTTGGATATGATGGTTGATAAGCCGTAGTACTAATTGTGTTAGCACTTGTTGCTAAAACAACAATTGGCTCAATCTCAGCTTGTTTATAATTACCAGTAGTTATTGAGTTACCATTATAATTAAAATCTGGTTGGTCATAACAAGTTCTAAAATCTGTTATAATATAGAAACTACCGGTGTTTAATGTTTCACCTGTGATATTATCAACAAGTTCAGAATAAGTTACCTCAACTGTTGAGTTTGAAGTTAGAGCCGAAATTGCCCCCTGATATGTTGCTCCACTATCAACAAAAGGGAATATACTTGTTGAAGTTGGAACACCAATTGGTAATTGTGAAATTTTTACATTAGCCATTTTAATTTTTATTTATAAATATCTTTTATTTTTTTATTATTTATTTTTTTTATTAATTACAACTACCAGTTTCTGTTATACTCGTAACTAAACCTGTTATGTCTGTAAGTACCCCATTGCTAAATGGGTCATTACACGACCAAACCCCCAGTATTAAATTAAGTGATGGGTCGTAATATGGTGTCATTAATAATGTGTCACTAAATAGATAAGAACCAACAATAATACTAGATGATTGAGAATATAATGTTATAGGGGTACTATCACAACATAATGTGAAATTATGTGTAAAATATGGTGTTGTTGGTGTAGGAGTTTGAGTCGGAGTTGGTGTTTGAGTGTTTGTCGGTGTAGGACTTGGTGCAACAATAGTTAACTCTAAATTATATGTACAAATAGCACCACCATCAGCACAAGGTCCAACACTTACTGAAAAACTACCTGATTCAGTATAAGTTACCCCATTTATATTCCAAGTATAAGAAGAAACAGAGGTTACTGTTTGTGTGTCTTCTTGATTACCAGTTCCTGAACAAATTGTTAAATATAATGTATTAGTAACATTTCCAACAGTATCTGTAATTTCATCAGAATCAAAATAAGTCAGCTCCGTCACTGGCCAATAATAACTATTACAAGTTGTTACATAAGTATATAAAGTAATAGGGGTTTCTGTTGTTGGTGTAACAGTTGGAGTTGGGGTGGGTGTTTCGGAAGTTGGAGTTACAGTTGGTGTGTTAGTTATTGTTGGAGTAACAGTTGGTGTTGGTGTTGGTGTTGGTTCAATAATTGTTAACAATAAAAAATATGTACAAGAACCTCCACCATCTGGACAAGGTCCAAAAACACTTGAAAAACTACCTGAAGCAGTATAGGTTTGCGCATTTATAGGCCAAATGTAAGAAGAAACTGCGGTTACTATGTCTGTTGTTGTTGTATCACCTGTACCAGGACAAATTGTTAAAATTAATATATTTGTAACGTTTCCAACTGTGTATGAAAATTCTCCAGAATTAGTATATGTCTCTCCATTTACAGGCCAAGTATAACTATTACAAGCTAATTCATAAGTATATATAGTAATAGGAACTTCTGTAGTTGGTGTAACAGTTGGTGTAGGAGTTTGAGTCGGAGTTGGTGTGTTTGTCGGTGTTTCAGTTATTGTTGGGGTTGGTGTTTGCATATTTGTTGTTGTTGGTGTGGGTGTATTAGTTGGAGTAACCGTAGTTGATGGAGTCATAGTTGGTGTAGGTGTTTGAGTGTTAGTTGGTGTTGGTGTTGGAGTAATACACGGGTTAATTTCTGCAATAATTGGATTACCATCTTCATCTGTAAGTATATCTCCATTATCATCCACAATATATTCAACACAAGGATTGGTCGGTGTTATTGTTGGTGTTGGAGTGATACAAGGATTAATTTCTGCAATAATTGGGTTACCATCTTCGTCTGTAATTGTAACCCCATTGTCATCAGTAATATATTCAACACAAGGATTTGTTGGTGTTATTGTTACTGTTGGTGTTGGTGTTTCAGTAGGTGTCGGTGTAACTGTCGTTGTCGGTGTAACTGTCAGTGTAGGTGTCATTGTAGGTGTCATTGTAGGTATAAAACAATCCCCCTCAACAACATTAAAAATTCCTGTTGTTGTAGTATTATATAATCTCCATCCTTCTAATGGAATTATATTTGGTGATGTGTAACTTCTTAAATCACCAACTAACCATCCTAACATTTCCCAATATCCTTCTAAATTCCAAACAATAGAATATGTGTCAACTCCATCGGTTGCAACCCATTGAGTATAACCGTTATATGTACCGTTCGGTGTAAATTGTAAATCAGTCATAATTAAAATCTATTTTCTATTGCTAAACAAATCTCTCCGTTTTCACGTATTAATCTTGTCATATCTGTATATGAAATATAAGCGTGACCTGATTGACCCCAAGTTTTACCCCAACTATTTTTAATTCTAAAACGTTGAGTTCTTGTATCAACCCCATTAATCACATAAGCGTGACCACCGGCAAGTCTACCTGTTATTCTAATCAAACCTGTTTTATCAGGATAAAACATTCCATTATACCAATTTGTCCCAACAACTACTGGTCCGACATTTAATACAGTGTTAATTAATGTGTTAATATCAAATGCCCATAAATAAGATGAAATTTTACCGGAAGTTTTTAAATATTTTGCCCCACCTCTAACCGAAGTTCCTGCGTAATTTTCACCAATCCATTCATCAACTTTTTGGGCTTCTCTATATATTATTGTTGGATTCACCGGAGGTTGTACCCCTGAATGTATAATAGGTCCGTCGGCAATCCAATGAGCCCAAGCGTAACCCACACACTGAGGTGTATTACCTTGATTCCCCCACCACACATTAGCATCCCAATACTTTGATGTAATTGATGTGACTTTGTTAGGGAATCTACTTGTAATTAGATATTTTTTATCCCTTTCATCCGGAATGAAAACCCTACCTAAAACTTCTGATAAAATTAAATCATATGAAAAACATATATTTGGTGGAGTATTCTGAACTATTTCATAATCAAAATCTCCCTCAACACAAACTTGAGTATCACAGTTTGGACAATCAGGGTTAAACATATTGAATTTGTCTTTCAATAAATTAAAATTATGTTTAACTTCCGGAGCCGACAACGGTGTCATATACATTCTAAATTGAGATATTGCACCTTCGAATGTTCCGGCAAAAGTTTGTTCTAAAACTATATTGGTTTTGGAACCTTCGAATGTGGTACCTTCGAAATCATTTGTTGGGAAACACTCAGGGTCTTGAATGTATGGGTTTTCACCTAATGTACATCCTGATAAAATTAAATTCTCACGTAAACCTTGTGTTCCTCCACCCCAAGAAATATTATATGGTACACCAACTTGTTTTTCTTTGTCGGTAGTTAACGCTCTTGGGATAATTTCTTTGAAGTCTTCAATTGTATAAAATAATTTACCATTCACGTAAATTTTTAATCTACCATTTCTATATTCTTTATCTAATAACCATTTTTCATTCAAACTAACCCATTTAATTTTTTCAGGGTCAATATTACATAATTGGTGAGTATACGGTACGGTAATCAAAGCCATTGTATTATTTGCCAATGACTCAAGATATTTTTCTTCAGTAATATCTCCTAATCCACCACGATACCATAAATCACAATTATCTAACCACGTATATCTCTCCCAAACAAAATTTACTTGGAACCAATGTTCTTCTAATAACCATTCAGGGTTTTGTTCTAAACAAAATGGATAAATTGGGGGTGTACAATATTCATCAACAGTATAACCTGTTGTATAAGTAATTCCGGTTGTAGAACAACTACCTGTCGTAACACAATCACCGGTGAATCTTAAAACTCTAACACCAATTTGAGGATTTTCAGGTTCACCACAAAGTTTGAACCCTAATGCGTTATCCATAGCATCAAACAATGGATTACTTTCACAAGTATTTTCTATTGATGTATATCCTGTTGTATCATAACAAGTATCACAACTATCACAAGTTGTACAGGTTGGTGTACATACCGGTGTTAATGGTTCAACCTCACATAAATCAAAATTAATCGTTGTTGATAAAATTTCACCAACAATATCAACCTGAGGTAACTCAGGTAAAGTAATTAATAATTCACAAGTGTGTGTTTGACATTCCCACCCACAAGTTGTACAATGTGGGTCATAACAACCACAACCGCAACTAGCACTTACTTCAAAAATTCCCTTACATTTATTACATCCATAATTAACGTGTGGGTCGTGAAGATTATCCACCGACCTTGGTGGGTAAACAAAAATACATCTACTATTTGTAACATTTACATTACAACAAGCACAAGTTTGTAAACAACCCGCTAATGGAGTTGTAACTCTAGTGTAACCACTTACAAAACAATTTGGTGTTCCATCGGCGTGGTGATAATATTTATTTTCTGCTCTTGCACCGAAGTAAAAGAACATATTTTTATTTTCAGGGTAAATTTCATTTAAGGTTGTTTCACCGGATGAAGGTGTGTATTCGTTGATTAACCTTGGTTTTAATAACATTTCAACAGTCCACCCCTTATTCATTCTCTCAGGTAAGATTTCGTAATCATAACCAAATAGTTTGTAAAATCCTTGATAGAACCCACCATATAATTCGTGATACTTACCGACACTATCTTCTTTACTTACAACTTCATATAAAACAGTTTTATCAAAACCTGAAAATCTAACATTTGGAGAATCCGTATATCCGGTAACTTGAAACATTTTTAATCTTCTGTCAAAGTATAATCTTTCAAATTTCAAACTCTCATCAAAGAATCCATTAGTGAAATTTATTTCATCACCTTTAATATCTGTAACCAAACCATTATCTGTACCGGTTAATCCAATATCACAAGAAGTTTGTGCGGTAAAACAAGTTAAATCTAAATTATCACCATTGTAATAATTTTGAGATACAAAAATGTTGTTTGGATTATACTCTTTATATAATAATTCAAGGGGTTGTACTGATTCCGGATTATCAATATCAAAATACACAGGTAATCTATTACCATAGGTTTGTGCAATCAAATAAGGTGAGAAAACAACCTCTTGATTAAAGTCTCGTTCGTCTGATGTCAAAGACATATCATTGGACTCTAAATTAAGCTTTAGAGACCAATTTGGTTTAACATATTGATTTATATTTTGACCTGCCATCCTTTTTTATGATAAATACTCCAAAACGAAGTATTTATATGAAAAAACGCTATGATAAATTTTAATACTGAATACTTTAGTAACGGAAATTACTTTTTTTTAAAGGATAGAGGTGACAAAATATCTCTATATTATTCAACTGCCGATACTTTAACCGAATCTAGAAAGAATGACGATAGAATGGATTTTGATAAAAAAAATTCAAAAAATGTTAAAACAATGATTAACAACATTCTTAAATCAAAGAAAAAACTTGGTAAAGGTGATATTAAAAAACGTTTTGATAAAGCGAAAACATCAGGTGAAATTGAAGAATTAGTTGATGATGATGGAACAATGTTAAGTTCTAAAGTCCCTAATTTGAATATGGCTCTTACACCAAAAAAAACAATGGACCAAACAGTTCAGATGTCAAGAACAACTAATGACCCGGTAATGAGAGGTTATAGAGTTTATTATGGTGAGAGTGAAGAAGAAACTGATGAAGTAATTAGTGAAGTTGATTATTCTGAAGCTTTTGGTTATGAAGAAACCAAAGATATGGATTTTAATGATACGGTGGACACTCTTTTAGATATGGGCGTTGAAAATGCTGAAGAAAGAGCCGACGAATTTGGTAAAATCCGTAAAGCAAAGAAAAAGAATGGTATATTAAAACAAAGATTGGCTGAGAAAGAAACATTAGAAGAACGTCAACATAGGTTAATGAAAAAAATGGTTGAGGATATTTTAACCAAAAAACCTAAAACAGATTCTGATGTAATTAAAAAAGACACCGGAGTTAGTAAAATATTATTAAAAAATATTCAATCTATTAAAAAAATTGCCGACAAAGAAGGTATTAGTATTAACGCATTAATTAAAGCTTTGAAATCAAATGAATAGTGATTTATATGGTAAAGTTTTTACAGTCCCAAAGGATGTGATTGATTATTTACATCAATGTCATCAAGCCGCGGGAAATGTTGATGAAACAACCGAAGGATTTAAGAGAAACAAAGATTTAAGAGAAAAAGGTGAAATATCTTACCAACAATTAAAACGAATGAAGAATTGGTTTGATTCGTTTACCGGTAGTGAAAATGATATACCTTACATCTTAAATGGTGGTCATTATGTTAAGAATTGGGTTAATGATACGTTAAACTCTAAAAGAGATGATGTTGAACTTGGTAAAGAAGTTAAATCAGAAGTTTTACCTAATCAATATAACCAAGACCACGAAAAAGATAATATGACCGATATGAATAGGTCAAGTAAAAGTCACGATACAACAAGTAATCAATATACCCCCTCAATTAGAGAGGACTTAAATAGAATAAACGATTTAATAAAAAAAATATTATAATATGGCAGTAAATGAACCGTTAAATTTTGAACAACCGGATAACGAATTATCTCAAATTGCTGAAATGCAAAGAGCAATGTTATTTCCAAAAAATGACTTTAAAAAAACCGCAAATGAATATTCATCGGTTAATCCGGACGCTTTAGCAGATGGTGATATAGATGGAAAAGGTACCGGTAACTTTTTAGATGTTTATAATGAGGGTGCTGGTGCAATTCAAGATATCCTTGAGAGAAAAGCTGAAGTTGTATTAAACCAATATAAATCAAATGCTCCTTACACAACACCGAGTGCATAATGAAACTTTACAACACAGTTAAATCCCTTATTTTAGAAGTAGCGTCAGTTGACTCAATTGTTAACGCAATCAAGAATAAGGATAAAATAATTATCTATTACGATGGTGATGAACCGGGTGGACGTGGTTTGAGAGAAATCGAACCCGTTTGTTTCGGGTATAGTAAAGCCGATAATCCTGTTTTACGTGCTTGGGATATGGAAGGTGCCTCACATACAGGATATAAAGGTGAACAACCTTTACCGGGATGGAGATTATTTAGAGCTGATAAAATACTTTCATTCAAACCAACAGGTGAAAAATTCACATCACCACAAACGGGATATAACCCAAACGGTGATAGAAGTATGAATAGAGTTATTATAAACGCAGTTTTTGGTAATCAACCACAAGCACCTACAGGATACGATATTAATGGTATTGTAACAAATGTTGTTAATAATATTAAACGAAATATTGTAAACAGAGAAGGTACACAGGGATTACAAGGAATTGACTTAGCGAAATCAGCCGAAGCTTATAAATTAATTTATTCTGCGATTGAATCTCAAACAGGTAAAAAATTAACAATGGGTGAGAAATCAAATTTACGACCTACAATTGCCGGAATTATTAACAACATTAAAAATTAAAAATTTACAATATGAATAGTGAAGCAGATTTAATTCAAAAATTAATGATATCCAAACAAATAATGGATAAACATAATCAAACTCCAAGAGGTGGTATGCCATCAATGGATTCATATAGTTCACCACAAGTAGAATCTTATGAACCTGCCGGAGCAAAATACAATATTCCTCAAGAGTTTTTACAAGAATCTCAACAAATAGAACAACCGTATTTATCATCAATACCAAAAACTCCTACAATGCCACAAGCAATCACTAAAGACAGAGTTATGTCATCAAAACTTCCTGATGAGATAAAAAGACTTATGATTGAACACCCAATTGAACAACCAACATCTATGGGTGGAGGTGCAACTCTATCAAATGATTTAGTTGAGAAAGCAGCAAGATTAATGAATACTGACGCTAGAGGGAATCAAGTTAATCAACCAAAACAACGAGTTCAAGAACAATCTCAACCTCAACAATCAAACTTTAATATGAAAGAATTAAAGTCTATGCTTCGTGAAGTTGTAGAGGAGGTCTTACAAGAAAATGGAATTTTATCAGAATCTGAACAAAAATCAAATGAAGTCTTTTCTTTTAAAGTTGGAAAACATATATTTGAGGGTAAGGTTACTAAGATAAAAAAAATCTCTTAACTTTATTTACTCTAAAGAATTACCCTCATCTACCAAGTTGGGGGTTTTTTGTTATAAGGATGTTTCCTTTTGATTAAACCGGGATATTTATATAATAAAAGGATTACGTTATGGATATTAAAACTGAAAAAAAAATTATCTCTGAATATAAGAAGGGAAAAAGTAGTTTAGAAATTGTTAAAATTGTTGGTTTATCAAAACCTACAATTCTTAAAGTGTTAAACAAATATAATCTCGTTAGAAAAAGAGATAGATGTTCCACATTAGATATTAAAAAAAATGGTAAAAAATATTATGTGACCCGTAAATGCCCTGTATGTCAAAAAGATATAAAAACAACCTCAAAAGATAAGGTAATCGCTTGTAGAAATTATTTTAACGCTATATCTAAAAAACATAAATGTACTAAATGTATGTCGGAATCTTTAACAGGTAAAGGTAACCCTTTCTTTGGTAAAAAACATACTAAAGAAAGTTTGGATAAAATGTCTAAAAGTAAAAAAGGTCAAAACACGGGAGACCAAAACCATATGAAACAAGAAAAATATCGTCAAATGAGTAGAGATATTATGAGGTCAAATTGGGATAATGGAATTTTAGATAGAAAGGTTATTTCAGAACAAATGAAACAAACTCAAAGAAGTGGTAAAATTAAATCTGTAATAACTTCAAAAAGAGAAAAAGAGATTGTTAAAGAAATAAAACAATTGGGTTACAATCCAATTCATTCATATCGTGTTGATAGTAAAATTTGTGATGTGTATATCCCATCATTAAATTTAATTATAGAATATTTTGGTGATTACTGGCATTGTAATCCTAAAAAATATGAATCAAATTTTTTTAATAAAAAAAAGGATAAATTTGCTTGGGAATTATGGGATTATGATAAAAAGAAAATTGACTTAATTAAAAGTTATGGTTATAATTTAGAAGTTGTGTGGGAGGGTGACCTTAAACATAACAATAAACTAATTGAAACCATAATTAAAAATTATGACACAAAACACACTTCAACGCCCTAATGGTCGCGAAAAGATTAGAGTCCTTGTACTTCCATCTGACCGTTCGGGCGTTGGTTAACAAAAGGTAAATTTAGGTCTTTAGACCCTCATATTATGTTACAAAATTTATATCCGGATGATTTTCACGTAGATATAGATTATGAACCAAGAATTAACGATGTAAATTATTGGAATAAATATCAGATAGTTCACGCTCATAGAAGTATTGGTCAAGACTACGCAATTGTGCCGGACTTGATTAAAAAATTAAAATCTATGGGTATTATTGTAATTGTTGATATTGACGACTATTGGTTACCAACAAAAGAACATCCTATCCATAGTATCATCCTTCAACATAAAATTAATGAAAGAATTGTTATGAACTTAAAAGAAGCAAGTTATATAACAACAACAACTGATATATTTGCAAATGAAATCCGTAAATTAAATAAAAATGTAATTGTTTTTCCTAACGCAATTAATCCTAAAGAACCTCAATTTAATGAACCAACATTACCTTCAGATAAAATTAGAGTTGGTTGGTTAGGTGGTTCATCTCACTTACACGATATTGCTTTATTAGATAGTTTTATTCAAAAAAATCAAGACATTAACGATAAACTACAATATGTATTATGCGGATTTGATACAAGAGGTACCGTAACTCAAATAAATCCACAGACCGGAGAAGAACAAAAACGTGATATTTTACCACACGAAACCGTATGGGTGAGATATGAAGAAATCTTCACAAACAACTATAAAACAACTACTGAAGAATATAAAAATTATTTAATGAAGTTTGAACAAAATAATTATGTTGGTAATGGAGATTTACCTTACTTGAGAGTTTGGACAAAACCAATTAATACATACGCATCAAATTACTCTAAATTTGATATATCTTTGGCACCAATTAAAAATCATATCTTTAATCGTATGAAATCACAACTTAAAGTAATTGAGGCTGGATTTTATAAGAAAGCGTTAATTGCGTCTGAGGTTGGTCCATATACAATTGATTTAGTACATTGTTTAAATAATGGTGAATTTAATGATAATGGTAACGCAATTTTAATCCCTGAAAGTAGAAATCATAGTGATTGGTCTAAATCGATTAAGAAATTAGTTCAAAATCCGGAAATGATTACTGAATTAGGTGAGAGATTATATAATACCGTAAAAGACAAATATGACCTTAATAAGGTAACAGATGAACGAGCAAGTTGGTACAAATCTTTAATTAAATAAAAAATGTGGGATATTGTGTTAATTAAAAAAACTGACGACAACAAATATATCGTTATGACACCAAATGGTGATTATCACTGTATAAACCAAGACACATTTAACACATTTGAAAGAAACAATAGAGTAAATTACGAACCTGAAAAAATAAAAAAATGATAAAAATACCCTTAACCAAAATATTGTTTCTTGATATAGAAACTGTTGGTGGATGTAAAAACTATACCGAGTGTAAAGTAAGTAACCCAAATGTCGCAAAACAATTTGAGAAATATTTTGATTGGTTTCAAAAAAGATTTCCGGAAGATGCCGGATTTTCTGAGGATGAAGTTTTTGAAAAAAGAGCGGCTTTAGTTCCGGAGTTTGCAAAAATTGTTTGTGTTAGTGTTGCATTTGTTATGGACAATGGTGACATTAAAAAACAATCATTCTCAGGTGACGATGAAAGAGAGCTATTAAAAGAATGTCAAACATTACTTAATCGTTGTGGTAAATTAGATTTTTATCTATGTGGACATAACCTTAAGAATTTTGATATTCCTATGTTGGCAAAACGAATGATTATCAACGGATTAATGCCACCAACATTACTACCATCATATGATACCAAGCCGTGGGAAATTAAAGCTATTGATACCAAAGAGATTTGGCAATACGGAGCTTACACCGCGATTGGTTCGTTAGACCTTATGTGTTCTTGTATGGACGTTCCATCACCAAAGGAAGGTGATGTTACCGGAGACAAAGTTCACGACGCATATTGGAATAAAAATATGTTACCTGAAATCACCGCTTACTGCGAACGTGATGTGTTAGTATTAATTGACGTAATAAAAAAATTAAAAGAATTAGAATAATGAATATTAATGAAGACATTAAACTCCTAAGAGAAAGGGCTGAATACTTACAACGTTTCTTAAATGAAGAAGACGAGGATATTGATTATAATCAAATTATTGAAGAACTAGGTGTTGATATTGAACAACTAGAAAAAGATATGAAAGAACACAAATCAAAATTGGATTTGGTTTATAAAAAACTAACACCTGATGCGGTAACACCAAAATATAATTATGAGAGTGATTCCGGATTTGATTTATACGCAACTAAAGATATTACTGTTGCCGGGTTAGGTAGATGTTTAGTCCCAACTGGTTTGTCTTTTGACATTGGGAATATGCACGAAATACAAGTAAGGTCTAAAAGTGGTTTAGCAATCAATGAAGGGTTATTTGTATTAAACTCACCCGGGACTGTAGATAGTGGTTATAATGGTGAAATTAAAGTAATCATCTTCAACACCAACCAACACGAATATACCATTAAAAAAGGTACTAAAATCGCTCAAGCGGTTCTTTGTCCGGTAGTAAGTGGTATGTGGGTTGATTTAATAGAAACTAATCAAATAAACAATAAAGAACGTGGGGCTAACGGGTTTGGTTCCACAGGAATAAATTAAATATTATGCACAAAACAGCTGAAAACAACGCAAAAAGATTTTTTGACAATTACATTAACAACATAAACGAATCAAGTAAAATACTTGAAATTGGTTCATATATTGGTGGATTTAATATCAGGTCATTATCCCCAAAAACCGCTAATTACATAGGAGTTGACTTAGGTCCCGGACCAGGAGTTGATATTGTATTAGAAGACCAATATATTTTACCTTTTGAAGATAATTCTATAGACTATGTGATAAGTTCTTCTTGTTTTGAACATAGCGAATTCTTTTGGTTGAATTTTTTAGAAATAATTCGTGTACTCAAACCGGATGGATTATTTTATTTAAATGCACCTTCAAATGGTGATTTCCATAGATTTCCTGTCGATTGTTGGAGATTCTTCCCTGATTCCGGTAAAGCACTTTCTAATTGGGGAAAAAGAAATGGATATGATTGTGAGGTAATTGAAACATATACTAGTGATAAAGAAAATGATATTTGGTCTGACTATGTTTGTGTATTCATAAAAGATACACAATACATAAACAATTATCCCAATCGTATATTAAATAATTTTAATAATTACACAAACGGTTCTATTTTTCCACATAACGAAATAAAAAATTTAAAAAAATGGTAAGTAAAAACAAAGTTGACAAATTGTATGTTATGAGAGATGAAACATACACTAAAGGGTTATTGGATTTAATTAATCATATCAATCAATTTAGTGATACATCAAAAATGAAAATGGTAGAAATAGGTTCATATGCTGGCGAATCAACTCAAATTTTTGCTAACCATTTTAAAGAGGTAATCGCTATTGACCCATTTTTGAACGATTATGATTTAAATGACATAACTTGTTATCATATGGATTTAAACAAAGTATATGAGTCTTTTTTAGAAAATACTGACTCATTTGATAATATAAAATTGATAAAAAAAACCTCTGATGAGGCAGTCACAGAATTAATTGATGAACTTTTTGATTTTATTTATATTGACGGAATTCATACTTATGAACAAGTTAATAAAGACATTGAGAATTATAAACCGTTAATTAAAAAAGGAGGGTTTATAGGTGGTCACGATTACCATCCAGTTTGGAAAGGTGTTGTGCAATCTATCAATGAAAAAATAGGTGAACCGAATAAAACTTTCCAAGACACAAGTTGGATTATTCAAATATTGTAAAAAAAATGTTTCTGAATATAATAACCCCCTGTAGTAGACCGGAGAATCTACACTTAATTAGTAAAAGTATTAATATCCCAACTGAAAGTTATAGATGGATAATAGTCTTTGATATGGATATTTTTCCCAATAAAGACTTAATACCTGATAATTGTGAAATTTACTTACATCGTAAACAAAATAGTGTTGTTGGTCACGCTCAAAGAAATTTTGCAATCAAATTAATAAAAGATGGTTACATTTATTTTAATGATGATGATACCACTATACATCCTGATTTATGGGAAAATATTAAAAATATTGACTCTGACTTCATTTCATTTTCTCAACTTGGAAAAAATGGTAATTTAAGGTTATTAGGTGATATAGTCAGAGTTGGTCATATTGATAGTCATAATTTTATTGTTAATACAAAAATAATTGGAGAAACTGAATTTTTGATTGAAAAATACGATGCGGACGGATATTTCGCCGAAGAATGTTTTAAAAAATCATTAACTAAAACATTTATAAATAAACCATTATCTATTTACAATTTATTAAGATAAATGAAAGTAGCATTAGTTTGTATAGCAAAAAACGAAGACAATTATATCACTGAATGGGTTGAATATCATAAAAAAATTGGAGTTGATGATATTTTTATTTATCAAAATAATTGGAGGTGGGATAAAAATATTGATAATGTAATCAAGATTGAATTTGATGGGGATGTAAAACAAGTTGAATCATATAACCATTTTATTCAAAACTACCATCAAGAATATCAATGGAGTTTATTTATCGATGTTGATGAATTTTTAGTTTTAAAAAAACATAAAAATATAAAAGATTTGATAATTGATTATAATGATTCTAATGGTTTATCGATTAATTGGTATTTGTTTGGTGATAATAATTTAACATTTACTGAAGGTGATTATACTGTTATTAAAAGATTTACTAAACGTCAAAAAAACGTTAATCCACATATTAAAACATTGTTGAAATTGTCTCAAGACGTTAGAATGGGAGTTCATAACCCGAATATTTCATTAATTGATACTAATTTTAAAACGGTTAGTGGTTCGTTTAATTCCGATGGTCCAACAGACGTAATTCAAATTAACCACTATTTTGTTAAAACAAAACAAGAATTTCTTAATAAAATTAATAGAGGAAGAGCTGATTGTTCATCAATCAGAAATGAAAATGATTTTGAAGTTCATAATTTAAACGAGGTTGAAGATTTAACCGCCTATAATTTTTTTTACAATGATAACAATAATATACTCAACACATAAAGACGAAACTTATAATAACAAATTTAAACAACATTTGTTACAAACGGTTGGTTTGAATGATGTTCAAATACTTGAATATGTAAACCATAATCAATTTAGTTTATCCGAAATTTATAATAGAGGTATATCAGAATCCTATAATGATATTATCGTTTGTTGTCATAACGATATCTCATTAGAAAATGATTGGGGTAAAAAACTATTACAAGATTTTAATGATAATCCTGAATATGGTATAATTGGTAAAGCAGGTTCTTGTTACTTTCCGGAATCAGGTGTTTATTGGGAACGTATGGTCCAAACAATGGTTGGTCAAGTATTTCATCACCCTGAAGGTCAAAAAAAATGGTTAAATACTTATTCAGTTAAATTACCTTATTTAATACCTGTTGTGACAATTGACGGATTATTTATCTCTTTTGATAAATCAAAAATAAAACATTTGTTTGATGAAACTATAGGTAAATTCCATTTCTATGACCATTTGTTTTGTTTACCTAATTATTTGGATGATGTTAGAATTGGTGTTACATCTTCTTTTGAAATTACTCATCAATCTATTGGTCAGCCTAATAAAGAATTCTCGGAGAGCAAAGAAA
>Ga0315904_10003548_pt1 | contig 22816 bp, 23 predicted proteins | sample LakEriMetagenome_6_FD_203529 | JGI IMG/M metagenome (GOLD analysis project Ga0315904, IMG submission 203529) | Freshwater fungal communities from buoy surface, Lake Erie, Ohio, United States - Buoy 12 MA120 | ecosystem: Environmental > Aquatic > Freshwater > Lake | place: USA: Lake Erie, Ohio... | reverse complement strand
TTCTATTGTTCGTCTAACTCTACGACTATAGACCGCTATGTGATCTACAACTATCTGGATCAGGTATGGTATTACGGCACACTTGGGCGGTCTGCTTGGTCTGACAGCCCGCTGCGCGAGTTTCCGATGGGCGCGACATACAGCAATACTATTGTCTACCATGAGAGCGGAACTAATAACGTAGAGGTAAACGGCACTATATTGCCGATTACATCGTACATACAGTCCTCAGACTTTGACATTGGGGACGGTCACAACTTTGGTTTTGTATGGCGGATGATTCCAGATATTACGTTTGATGGATCTACTACGTCATCTCCTGACAAGCCGCAGGTGACATTTAGTCTGCGTCCACGACAAAATCCTGGTGCGCCATACGGCACAGCAGATACGCCAACAGTACAGTCAGCACAGTCCTACAACACGGTGAAAAACTACAACGTGCAGGAGTTTACTCAGATTGTGTATACAAGACTGCGCGGTCGCCAAATGGCCTTTAAGATCAGCTCAGATCAGTTGGGATGTCAGTGGCAATTAGGTGCGCCACGTATAGACATCAGGCCGGATGGACGTAGATGACCACACAGATTGTTACTACAGAGGTTCTTGATCTTACTAGGACGAAAGCTCCTGCGCTTCCTATCGCGCCAGTAGATTACAGCCGCCAGTATCTGGATCAACTTAATAACGTCTTACGTCTGTACTTTTCCCAGATAGATAACTTTATAGGCCAGTTATCGTCTAATAATTCTGTTACTACAGCTAACTTGCGGGTTCCTTATGGAGCATTCTCCAGCAACCTTACGCAAACAACAACAGCTAACACCGCAACTTTGATGACGATGAACACGACGGATTTTTCTAGCAACGTCACGTTGAACTCGTCAAACATTACTGTTGAGTATGCTGGCATATACAACTTGCAGTTTAGTGCGCAGTTAGAAAATGCTGATAATGCGCCGGAAGATGTGTTTATCTGGTTAAAACAAAACGGTGTTGATATTCCCGGTTCTGCTGGCAAAGTTGGTATGCCTGCTCGTAAAGCTGTAAACAATCCATCTCATGACATTAAAGGCTGGAATTACTTTTTATCCATGAATGCTGGAGATAATGTGGCTATTTATTGGTCACCTACACAGTCTAATGTAACCATACCTTTTTACGCTGCGTCTGGCAGCCCGACGAAGCCATCTACTCAATCAGTGGTGACTACGCTAACCTTTGTTTCGGCGTTACCCACATGATACTATTGACAAAATTTTCTAAAGGTGCGTTATGAGCCTGCATACCCTAGCTAACCATCTTCAAACCGCCGGTCGCGGCGAAGACAAGATGCTTGTACACATGACCCCAGGCGAGGTACAGGGACTGCAATCCTTAGCCATGGCGCACGGTGGTTCGTTGTCCATCAACCCACAGACTGGATTACCAGAGGCTGGGTTCTTATCATCTATTCTTCCAATGATTGCTGGTGCTGCGTTGACAGCTACTGGCGTTGGCGCTCCTATGGCAGCCATGATGGTAGGCGGTGCTACTGCTGTAGCTACTGGTAGTTTGAAGAACGGCATTCTCGCTGGTCTTGGTGCTTATGGTGGTGCTGGAATAGGTGCTGGATTATCTGGTGCTGCCGGTGCGGCAACTGCTGCCAGTGCTGCTGCGCCTGCAATGATATCTGCTGGTGCTATGCCTGGAGTTGTTGGTGGCATGGGCGCTCTCGCTCCTGCTGCTGGAGCTGCTGGTGCTGCCGGTGCGGCAACTGCTGCCGGTGCTGTGCCTGCCGGATTAGCTGCGGCAACTAACCCAGCGTTAGGCGGTATGACTGCGCCAATTGCATCTGCCGCTCCTGTTGCGCCTGTTGGTGCAGGAGCTGGTGCAGGACAACTTGCGTATTCTGGAGGCATTGCTCCTCCACAATTAACCACAGCACAAATTGCTCAGCAACAAGCTTTTGCGCAACAAGCAGCACAAGCTCCAACTAAAGTATTAGAAGAAGCAGCCAAATCCAAAGGCATGTTTGGGGGTATGGATTTCTCTAAGTTGATGAACCCAGATTTCATCAAAGAGAACAAAGGCAATTACCTTGCAGCTATGGCTCCATTCCTTATGGAAGAAGAGCGCAAGAAGAAGGAAGCCCAAGCAGCAAGTCAAATGCAATTAGGTGGCGCATCTGTTTACAACCCTACGCCTCGCGCGCCCGGTGGTTCTTCTGAGCGTCTGTACTTTGCTGACGGTGGATTAGCTAATCTGCCAGTGGAGAGAATGTCACAGCAGAATACTGTTGGTGCTAATACTAATTATCCTATGTCTAATATCAAGCCGTATGGATATTCGGTACCTAAAAACAATCCTATATCCCAGAATGTATTTCAGCCAGATGGTTATCAAAATATTGACCCTTATACCGGCGAACAAAAGCTGGCAAGTGGCGGGATAGTTGCGCTTAAAAAAGGCGGCCCAGTAAAATCAGAAGCTCAAATAGCTGAAGAGAATGCAGCCAAAGAATATGCTGCGTTTGCAAAAGAACGCGCTGCTGACAAAGCTAGAGCCAAAGCTGAGGCAGATAAGCGTACAGCAGAGTTAAAGAAAGAATACACAGACAGAATCAATAGTTTTAATAAAGACACATCTAATGAGTTAAAACAAAAACAAAAAGATATTAGTAGTGAACTTTCATCTCGTCAAAAAGAAATCAACGCAATTAGAGATGCAAACGAAAAGAAAGAAAGACAAAGAGAATTAAACGAATGGAAAGCCAATGCGAACAAAGATTTGTCTAGTTGGCAATCTGGGCGTGCGTCTGAATTAAAAGGTATACAAACAGATCAAAGCAGTGCGTTTAAAGACGTAACTAATGAATATACCAATCGCGTAAAAGATTTAGATACTGAAATTAAAGAACGCCAAGCACTGCGTAACTTTGAAACAGATGTGTTCAAAAAGGGTTACACAGGTTTCTCTGGCGACATTAAAGGTGATGATCTTACCGCCCTGAGCAAAGGATTTGATTCAGAAATTGGCAAACAAAAGTCTGAAGCTGAGAAAGCCAAAGCCGCACTTGAAGCGGCAAAAAAGACTGGCATTCAAAGTTTAATAGGTCGCGCAGAAGAAACGTACAACAAACAACAGGGTGAGTACGAAGAGGCTACTAAAGCTAAAGATTCTCGTATAGCTCAGTTTAGAGAAGAAACCAAGCGTGGTTCTGGATTGCAAGCTCGCGGGCTAGATACAAAACCAGCGCAAACTGCTGGAGATGTTTCTGCTATACAAGCAAAGATAGATGCTATTAAGAAAAACCCAGAACAACAGGGATATGGCAGCGTTAGAACTCTTAGCGCAGATCAACAAAAACAAATTAAAACATTGGAAGGTGATCTTTCAATGGCTAAACAAGGCAAGGTTGTCTACGATCCTAAGAGTGGACAATATTTGCCTGAGAAAGTAACACCTTCTTATAGTAAGTTAACTAAAGTTCCTGGACTGGACACAACTAAGAAGATTATGGAAGAAAGCGATGTACGCCGAGTCTATGAAGAATTGGCTGGCCGCTCTCCAACACAAACGGAGATGAACAAGTATGTAGGTAAGAAGTTATCAGAGGCAGATGTGTCCAAGAACATTGGAACACTTGCTGAACTTACTATGCCGCAGAAGTTTACCAATGATGATTTGAACCAGCAGGCTCAGTACTACTGGGGTCGTGACATGACCAAGGGTGAGTTGGCATACTTTAAAGATCCAGCTAATAAGATTACTAACTTTAATAATCTTCGTGGAGCTTTGACGTCTAGTGATGCTTATCTGCAAAATTTAAACAAGATTAACGAAGCTGCATTTACTAGCGCACAAAAACAAGCATTAGTTGAATCAGAAGGCCCAGCTTCTATGGAGCAAATTGCATCCTACTATCAGGATGTATTTGGCAAACCTCCAACTATGGAAGAATTGAGCCGTCTCAAAGGTACTGGCATGAACATATCTGCTTTACAAGAGCAGATAAAAGGTAGCCCACAATATCAACAGCAACTTGTTAAACCGTTTGTCCCGGCTATTTCTACGCCAAGTGCGCCAGCTATATCGCAAGCAGAAATCGAAGGTTACAGAGCGCAGCAGTTACAGCCTTTTGCTTCACAAGCTATGGCACCACAACCTTCACCTTATGTACCTACTGGGCCTAACGTTGCACAGTACAACCCATTTGCAGTTCAACCTAAGTCTACGATTGAAGGCGCTCTACCGTATGCTGATATTAGTCAACGTCTTGGCCTGACAAATTTATATTCTCAGTTAGGTGAGCCTGGCCTTGCTGCGCAGAAAACTACTTATGGTTTACCTGCTGCAACATCTGGATTGACTGCATCACAACCAAACATATTTGGTTTTGGTCAATATCCAACAGTAGAAGAAGCAGTAAAGGCTGCACAAGCTGCACAAGCTGCACAAGAGCCTAGAGCTATGGCATCAGGTGGTATTGCTGGATATAACTTAGGAGGTTATTCCGATGGAGGAAGATTACTTCGCGGGCCAGGGGATGGAGTTAGTGATTCTATTCCTGCTTCTATTGGCGACCGCCAGCCTGCCCGTCTTGCTGATGGTGAGTTTGTGGTTCCCGCACGCATAGTCTCGGAGCTTGGAAACGGATCTACAGAAGCAGGCGCAAGAAAACTTTACGCCATGATGGATCGTGTACAGCGGGCAAGAAGCAAGAGCATAGGCAAAGGTAAGGTAGCGGTAAATAGCCGCGCAGAAAAGATGTTGCCTGTATGAGTGAAAACGGAAAATTAGAATGGTTTGGTGGCAATGAAGACGCACTAGCTGTTTTCCGTATGCTTGTAAGACTAGCCCATATTTGGGATGATTTGGTTGACAAAGATAAAGATAAAACTGAAGACGAAATCAACGAAGCATTTTTGATTGCGTTGGTATATTTGCCAAACAATAAGTTTTATAAATTGATTGAGCCTTATGTTCTACCCATGTGGATAACTGTTGTATCTGCATACAAGACAGCAAATGCTTTTGAGCGTAACAAAGATGAGCATGGCATTGAAATAGCACATAACCTTCGTTATTCCGCTGGCAATATTATTGCGTACATGGTTCATGTATGTGTTGGCCCTGTTGAAGCAGCCAAGTACATGCCTGAAGTTTGGAAAGAAATGGTTGCGGAACGATTTGACGATTACCGCAGGGAGCATTTACATGTTTAAATTTTTAAAATTATTCTTTAACCCTGAGTGGTTTACTTTTAACATGGGTGGAGAAGGTGGTGGTCAGACTCCAACATCCAGCACTCAGACTACGCTCTCCTATCCAGAAGAGTTTAAGCCTATGGTCAGTGAGATGGCTAAGAGGGCTGTTGCTCAGGGCACTGCTGGATACACTCCGTATGGTGGACAACGTATAGCTGGATTTGATCCGCTGCAATTATCTAGCCAGCAGGCCGTAGCTAATCTTGGCCCAGCACAACAGTTGGCACCGGCTACACAGTTTGCTGCGCAGGCAGGACAGACAGCAGGACAGTTTAATTACGTCCCACAACAATTCCAAGCTCAAGGCATAGGCACTGGCAGTTTTACCCAGCCAGGATTAGCGGGCTTGTACATGTCGCCTTATGTGCAAAACGTAATAGATATACAGAATCGTGAAGCTCAACGTCAGGCAGATATTACTGGTCAGCAAATGCAAGCCGGAGCTGTTAAGTCAGGCGCGTATGGCGGATCTCGGCAGGCAATTATGCAAGCAGAAGCTGCGCGTAATCTGGCACAACAGAAAGGCGATATACAGCAGAAGGGTATGCAGGCTGCTTACGAACAAGCGCAGAATCTGTATGGCACAGAAGCGGCTCGTGCGCTACAAGCCCAGCAAGCAAACCAGCAAGCAGCTCTGGAAGCACAGCGTCTGGCAGAACAGTCACGACAGTATGGCGCAGGCATGGGGATGCAGGGTTTACAAACACAGTTGCAAGCAGCACAGCAATTGGGTGGTTTGGGACAACAACAGTTTGGTATGCAGAAGGACATTATCAATGCTATGGGTGCGGCTGGCGCGCAACGTCAGGCTATGGAACAGCAGAGAATGTCTCAAGATTACCAAGACTTCCTGACACAGAAACAGTATCCATACCAGCAGATTGCGTTCTTGGCTGAGATGCTTAAAGGTATTCCGCAACAAACTACGCAGCAGTTATATCAAGCACCTCCATCATTAGCCGGTCAACTTGCTGGCGCAGGAACGGCTATGTACGGCGCATCTAAACTGTTTGGTAGTGCAGAAGGCGGTTTAATGGGGCTGGGCGTACACAATTTGTCTAGGAACTAATTATGAAACGCGATGACTTCAATGTACGAATTGATCAAGTACGCGAGCTAGCTACTAAATACAGTAAGCCAGATTTACAGCGCATGGTACAGATGGGATTAGTAGGCCCACAAGAAGCTGTGATGGCTGGCATGATGATTGACCGCATAACTAAGTCAGCTATGACTCCTCCACAGACTACGGTAGCGCAAGATGTGTTAGGCGCAGCTCCAACTGCCGAAGGTCAAGGTATGCCTCCGCAGATGGGTCAGCCCCCGCAGATGCCGCAAGGTCAGATGCCACCACAGATGGCGGCAGATGGCGGGATTATGGGTGCATTACCTTACAGCGATGGCGTGGCTGCTCTACCTACAAACTTACCTGATTATGCAGGCGGCGGGATAGTTGCGTTTGCAGATGGTGGCAGACCAGAAGATTACGTGCGAGCAAGCAGACAAGCTGACGCTGCACTGGCAACTATGCCACAGAGTGATGCACAAACACTGCCTGGTGGTTATAAGTTGCGTGAGTACGCTCCCATGAAAGATCCAAGTCTTCAGGAGCAGTTTGATATAAGCCGCAAAGCAGAACAGATGGCTGGTGTGGATCCAGACTTGTATAAACGTATGCGCCAAGAAGAAGCTGGTCGCCGAGATGAAATAAAAGGTAGACGCGAAGAAGCTAAAGGCGAAGCTTTGCTAATGGCTGGCCTTGGTTTGATGGGCGCTCGTCGTGGTCAGGAGTTTGAAGTTTTGGGTAATGTTGGTCGCCAAGCGGTACAACAATACAGCGGAGCTTTGAAAGAAATTCGTGAGAACGAAAAAGACATTAAGAAAACTGAACGTGAGTTGACGTTGGCGGAAGATCGCATGAAGCGGGATACTTCTGGCAAAGCTGCTAGTCAATATCAATCGCTTCTTCTTAGAAAAGAAGATCAAGAAAATAAACAAATTGATCAGTTTAACAAAGCACAAGAGAAATCATCAGATCTGTTTGTTACTAAATACGGTATTGATGAGAACGCTAAGAGGGCGCTTGAAGTTGCAAAAATGTCTGGTGAATACCAACTTGCTGTTGCTAGGATTCATGAGAGGTATGCTAATAGGCCGACTGAGGGACAGCAAATTCTTGGTAAATATCACGAGATACTTGCAAAACAAGGCCCAGAAAAAGCCGAGCAGTATATGAGAGATTGGATGCGGGTTAAAGAAGGTGGTAAACCACAAAATGTTTACTCTATGGATGATGCTATGAAAGCTGTTAGCGCCAATCCAATAAATTCAGGTTTGAGCGAATCGCAGTTAGTTGCAAAAGCTCGTAAAATGTATGAAGAAGTTAACAAACCAGGTGCCGGTGGTGCGCCAGGCCAAAATACAGCAATCAATCCATTTAAACTTAGTCCCGAAGCTGCGGCAGCATTGAAACAATATGGTGGACAATAAATGGCTACAGTCCAGGAGCTTGAACGCGCCTTCCTAAGCGCGCACAACGCGGGAGATCAACAGGCCGCTCGGGCTTTGGCTGATGCTTTGAAGTCTGCTATGGTTTCGCAGCCCGCAGAACCTGCCGCCCTTCCCAAAAAAGAGCCTGAAACTGGTTTTATTGCTGGTTTAAAGTCAGGCTATGAAAGATTAAAGGGTGACGTTGGTGCTATAGGTGCGACTGCTGGCATAGGTGGCGCTGAAGAATATGCAGCCAAACAGCGTGAGAAAGCTGGCGAGATATACAAACAACCTGAATTTACAGAACGTCCTATAGATTATGTGACTGGTTTGCTAGGTCAATCTTTGCCTTATATGGTAGCGCCTATAGCTGCTGCTGCCGTAGCACCTGCGGGTTTGCTTGCTATGGGTGCCGCAGGCGCAGCATCTGCTGCACAGTTCACTGGCTCTAATATTTCCCGTCAGTTAGAAGAGGGCGTATCCGCCAAAGATGCCAAGGTAGTAAACGCTATGGCTGCATCTGTTCCGCAAGCGGCGCTAGATGTTATTGGCTTTAAGTTTATGCCTGCAATTAGTAAATTGTTTAGCAAAGCTGGCACTCCACTTACAGAGCAAGCAGCAACAAGTATTCTTGGTAAGTACATTTTGCCAGCAGCTAAGACGGCAGGCGTTGAGGGCGCTACAGAAGCAGGGCAGCAAGTGCTTGAACGTGCCCAAGCTGGTCTATCTATTACTGACGAAGAAGCCCGCAAAGAATACTTTGACAGTTTTGTGGGTGGCGCAATCCTTGGTGGAGCTATATCTATCCCTGGTGGTGCAATAGAAAGAGCGCGAGCTAAGCCACCAGTGGAAACTCTTCCACCTGAAGAAAAACCTGCTGCTGAACGTCCGGCTAAGGCTGCCCCGCAAGCACCTGCTGAACCACCTGAAATAATTACAAGACCACCAAAGTTATCAGAGGCACCAAAACCGCCAGAAGATGCTGTAGCGGCTATGCAAAATTACTTTGAAGGCAAGCCAGAGGACTTTGGTTTGTCATTTGCGGATATACAAAATCGTGATCGGTCAAGACCTAATTCAATTGGTCAAATGAACGACATAGCCAACAGGCCTGATTACAACAAGTTATCTGTATCTAGAGAGTTTGGGGCGGGCGCACCTGTAGTTATTAGTGATGTGCCTATTTCAGAAGAAGCTTTAGGCAGAATAGATACAGTATCAGCATCTGATGGCAGTAAATTCCCAATTCAATATGCCGTGATAGATGCGCGTGAAATTACGCCTAGCAATCGAGCAGATGGCAGCACTGTAGCGGAATATGCAGACCCTACATTTGAAGGTATCCGGCCTGTAGCTGGTAATGGTCGTGTAGCTGGTTTGCAAAAACTGTACGCTGTTGGCCCATACGGCGACTATGTTAATCCGCTTTTACAAGATACTGAACACGGTATTGATGCAAGCGTGATTGCTGCTATCGAGCAGCCGGTGCTTGTGCGTATTATGCCCAAGTCTTCGTTAGTGCCAAACATCGCAGACATTAGTAATGTCCGACAACAACTAGGCATGTCTCCTACTGAGCAAGCTAAAGTTGATATGGGCAGGTTTGATCTACAAGGCATTGAGTTCTTAGCAGATGGCTCCCCAAGCATCCGTTCATTGCGGCAATTTGTTGCAACTATGCCTAAAGAAGAGCAGGCAGAACTTATCAATAAATCAGGTCAGCCCAATCCATTAGCTAAGATGCGTTTATCAAACGCGCTTTTTGCTCGCGCTTATGAAAATGATGCGTTGATAGATTTGTTTGCTGAGACAACTGATCCAGAAGCACAACAAATTCTAAAAGGCATGGCTATAGCTGCGCCTGCTATGTCCAACTTAAGTGAGGCTGGCGATTACGATATCCGTAGTTACGTCACTAAGGCTGCTGAGATGGCAGTAAATGCTCGTCGGCAAAATAAAGACTTGGCTGAATTTATAGAGCAAGGTGATATTGAGTTAGATCCTTTGACTCGTGAAATAGTCAGCATGTTTGCAGCCAATAAAAATGCACCTCGCAGGATTGGTGACTCGCTGACAACCTTGGCGGCAGAAGCAAACAAAGCAGCAGAACAAGCAACCGCAGAGCCAGATATGTTTGGAAATGTTGCCGTTAGTCGCCCACTAGAAGATGTGTTTTCTGTTCTGCGATCAGAACCAACGGTGACGGTACCAGTGGCAGAGGATCAGGTAGAGAAGCAAGAATACAAGATTGACAAATCAACCACAGAGATTGCTAATGAAATAGATGGCATGAATGTGGTGCAGGTATCTGACTATCTGATATCTAACGCGCCTAATAGTTTTGCCAAAGTCGTAGCGCAGGCTGTGCGTGCTCGCGTAAAAGCAATGGAGGATCGTAATATACCGATGTCGTTCAAAGTGTTGCGCGGCAGTAAACGTCGCCAAAATACTTATGGCATGGTAACTGGATATGTTTCTCCGGTTGCTAGGTATGAAGTAACTATCAATGGGCCAAATGTTCCAGGTCAAGCTAATAAAGTTGAGGGCACTAATTACCGCACTCTGTTACATGAGATGTTGCACCTTGCAACTCAAGGGCAAATTTCAATTACAGAGAAGTCTGCTAACAAAAATATAGTTGGCCCTATTGATGACCTTGAAAAATTGCGCAAGTTTATAATTAAAAAAGTCAAAACAGATCAAGCTAACAACGTACCTGTACCAGCAAAGTTAAATACTCGGCAAGCGTTAAAAGACGTACATGAGTTAATTTCCTACGGTATGTCAGAGATTGAAGTTCAAAAGTATTTGGCTGACGTAGACTTTAAAGATAAAAACGCATTTGTTCGTTTTGTAGATGCTATCCGTCGCTTGCTGGCAATTAGCAAAACACATCAGGGCGCATTAGAGCGACTGGTTTCCCTGACAGAAGAGACGCTGGTAGTTCCGGTGGAAGATATTGCTGCCGGTTTCAAAGCGTCAGGCTCTGGTAGGGAGTTTGGTATTAGTACGCCGCAGGTTGCTGACGAGTCTGTTGATATTTTTGAAGAACCAAAACGGACGCAAGATAGATTAGATGATCAACAAGAAGGCAGGCAAACCGCAGTACAAAGAGCCAAAACTGCCGCACAGAAAGCTTTGCAGAAGCGCACTCTACCTAAAAGTCAGTTTGCACATATACCGGACGATTTATATAGTGAACTTGTGCCTGTTTTTGCACCAGAAAATAAAACCATCATCGACAAGCTTGATGGTATGCGGGATAAGTTCTGGAAAAAACTTGCGCAGGGTATAGCAGATCAGTACCGGTCTATCAGAGACATTGATCCAATAGCCTACATGAAAGCTCGCATGTCTACGACGGTAGATGGTGCGGTTGAGGGGTTGCTGTTTAATGGAGAAGTAAAACTTACCGACGGCGCGTTAGATATTGCAAAAGATACTAAGGGTTTAATTGCAGCACTTGAGCCGGTTGGAGCTGAGGTTGATAGCTACCAGATATGGGTTGCCTTAAACAGAGAACATTCTATATATGAGAAATCACGCAGAGCTTATGACAAGATAGACAATATCAAAGGTCAGATTCAAGACCTTGGTTCCAAACGTCGTTCTGCACAAACAGTTAAAGAAGCAAACAAAATAAGTGATCAAATAGAACAAATGAAAAAAGAAGTAAGGGCATTACAGTCCTCGGTTAAAGGAACATCTATTGATCCAGATATTGTTGCAAAAAGAAATATGCTTGCGTCTGGCACATTAAATGGTCGTCCTCGCATTGACGTTTATAAAGAAGTGCAAAAAGACATGAACAAATTGAACCGTTCTGTACTTAACATTGCACTTGCGCAAGGAACTATTAACAAAGAAGCGTATGAAATTTATGCTAACGATATTAACTACATTCCGTTTTACAAAGTTATGGAAGAAACGGGTGATGTACAAACGGCAGCAACAAGGTCTGGTCTAGTCAACCAATACTTTTCCAAAGCATTAAAAGGTGGTGAGAAACCGTTTGGTGACTTGATGGAAAATACCCTGCGTAATTGGAGCCACATTCTTTCTTCCTCTATGAAGAATGAAGCTGCTAATGCTACGCTTCGTTCGGCAATAAATATGAACGCAGCACAACCTAACTTAAAATCAGGTTTTGTATACAGACCAAATGAAGATGGTAAAGGTGGAAAGGTTTACACTAAAAAAACTGGACAGCTTGTTGGTGATCTTAAAGCGGAATACACCACATCAGAATACACGCCAAGAAAGGGTAGTTCTGTAGTTAAAACCATGATAGATGGACGACCAGCGTATTTTGAAGTTACAGAACCTATGTTAGTTGAGTCCATCATGGCTATTGGGTATATGGGGCCAAAGTCTAAGTTCTTGGACGTTGCTCGTAACTTCAAGAACATACTTCAGTATGGTGTGACAATATCCCCTGCGTTTAAAGTTCGTAACTTATTCCGAGACTCTGCTGCCGCTGGTGCTGTAAGTGAAGTTAGTAAAGATCCAGTATCAAGAGTTTTTAAAAACTGGGCATCTACAGACAAAAAAAATCCAGCACATATTTCAGCTCTTGCTGGTGGAGCAATCTTTAATTTTGGAAGTATTGTTGAAGGTGATCAAGCCAGGTTAGTGAAACGCCTAATTAAAAAAGGCGTTAAAGCAAATACTATTCTTAATACAGATGAAAAGATTAAGAATGGTTTGATATTTTTGCGGGATAAGTACGAAGAGTTTGGCAATAAGACAGAAGCGGTTAACCGTATGGCTTTGTACAATGAGCTTAAGGCTAAAGGAATGTCGCATCTTGAATCTTCTTTTTATGCTAGAGATATGCTTGACTTCTCTATGCAGGGGGCATGGCCTACGTTCCGCTACTTAACACAAATTGTTCCATTCTTAAATGCTCGCACACAAGGTTTATACAAACTTGGTCGTGATGGTCTTGTGCCTACTGGTAGGGTTACTTACAACTATATTACTGGTAAAGAAATTGAAGGCACAGACAAACAAAAAGCCCAACAATTCTCTACTGTAATGCTTGCTGTGTCTTTAGCTTCATTAGCTTTGTATGCAGCATTTGAGGATGACGAAGAGTTTCAAAAGCGTGAGCAGTGGGATAGAGATAACTTTTGGTGGTTTAAACTACCTGGGATGGATAGTGCTTTCCGTATACCTAAACCGTTTGAGGTTGGCGCGTTTGGCACAATGGTAGAAAGAACGGCTGAACAAATATTTGACCAAGGCGTTGAAGGTAAAGTGTTTAAAGAAAGTTTGTCCCGTATGGTGGTTGACACTTTTGCTGTAAACCTACCGCAAATAGTTAAACCGTTAGTAGATTTATATGCTAACAAAGACAGTTTTACTGGCGCTCCTATTGAGACTGCTGGCATGGAAAGACTTTCCAAGGCTGAACGTATAGCTGAAAAAACTGGCCCGTTGGCTATAGCATTATCAAAAGGAACTAACGTGTTCCTGCCTGAGTCTGCGGAAATATCTCCCGTACAAACAGACTATGCTATCAAAGCTTACTTTGGTTGGTTAGGTGGTACAGCGTCATGGTTATCGCACTATGCCGTACAACCATTTTCTAAGTCTGCATACCCAGATAATAACTGGACGGATACTATGTCTATGGGATTTATCAAGTCTTTGCCAACCACACAATCTAAGTACGTCACCGCGTTCTATCAGAACAACAAAGAAATAGCCCAGGCTTACGCTGACATGCGGCATTTTGCCCAGCTAGGTCAAGCAGACAAAGTTCAAGAAATCTTGAAGGAGAAGGGCGACAAGATTGCCATGGCTAAGTTCTATGACAATGCCTCTAAGGATATGTCAAAGATGCGCCAAGCCATACAAGCCATTCGTAATGATGAGAATATGACTGGCGCTCAGAAGAAGGAAGAGATTGACCGGATGAAGATAATCATTGGTGAGATAGCCAAGCAGATGGAAGACGCAAGGATAATGGTTAAGAAGCAGTATGATGCCTCTCAATAGTCATTGCCATGAGATCCCACTCTGAGAGTTTGTATCTTGTATAAAACCCCCTGCTTCCTAACCCATGGTATCCAGACTTCCCAACATGGTGTTCAGGGCAGAGGGGGATCACAAGCCAGTCTGATGCCCGCTGCGCCCCACCAACAGCATCGCGCGGATGGTGGAGAACGGCAGGTGAGTAGCCGAGATCAAGGTGGTGACACATCACGCACCCGATGCCAGCTACTTCGTTCATATACTCTTTAACTGTCTTCACTTTTTTCCTTTGCAACTTCAACCATCAGCGAAAACGACATAGCTACTAACTGAGCGTCTTCGTCTGTCATGTCATTAAGATAAATTCTTCTACCGGTAGAAGTGTCAACAAAACCTATGTCTTGTCCAGTTTGTTTTTTATAGGTTTTTACAAAGTCATCTATGTATTTTCTGTCAGTCATGAATCCACCTTGCACGAATAACTCTGGCTAATGTTTGCGCATAGAATTCTGGCAAACCAGTCTCATATAGTTCACACGCTTTCGCACATTCTTCACGCTCTGCTTCTATCGCGGCGTTTACTAACTTCAATACTTCTTGGTTGCATTCCATCAACGGTTTGAACGCTACAAGGTTTAGTTCAAGATTGTGAAATAGTTTGTTGTATTCATCCAAGTTCATCCATCGCTCCTGTATTTCTTAGGTAGTTTGTATGTTTTATCCCAAGTCTCTTGTGGGATTTCTATAGACGCAAACTTGTGGTTGCAATCCCGACATACACGTTGCCGCTGCACAAAGTCAAACGTATCTGTTATGTCTCTATACCTGCGCGTGTCCGTAACTTTAGTAAGACTATTGCACGTTGGGCACCACATTCTTTTTCCTCGCTTCTATCCTAGCCAGACATTCTTTACAGCACCAGCGTGGGCTGCCCCTAGTCTTCTTCATCCCGCCGCCGTCCAGTGGTTTGAACGTGTTGCAGTGAGCGCAGTATTTACGGTCGTAGTTCATTTCAATATCTTGTCTACAGCCAAGAATATGTTTTCAAGTGAGGACAGCGTAGGTCTGTACCCTATGGCATACGCCGCAGTATTGACTGAGTAATACTTCTCCTTCACACCTGTAGCTGGCAGTCCTACCTGCGCTCCTACTGTCTCGTACTCTAGCTTGTATCTCTGTGCCATAGCAGTCAACAGGCTGTCTTTAGATACAGGCTGGCGGCTGTACATATCTATGGCGGTATTCATCTTGTCCTTAGTCAGCATGACGTTGATCATCTGATAGAAGTCTAGCGGCCCGACATAATCCCGCACGATAGGAGTACGGTCTACTTTGTACACAGACTTATCTTTGATAGCACGGATCATGTCAGTAATCATGAACCGATAGTTGATGTTCACCATAGGGCTGAAGTAATTGAACACTCGAAGGTCAAAGATATTGCGGTCGGTAATCCTGTGCCTGACTTCTGCCATCGCCTTGGCGTACCCGTAGTAATGCTTGGGCTGAAGGTTATTGAGAGGAAACGCGGATACTTTGTCGATGTCTGCCGGTGTGCTGAAGTTGTCACCGAAGACTGCTCCGCTGGAGATGAAGATGTATTTGCACTCACGATATTTCCCTATGTAATCTAACGCCATGCGGTCAAACGTCTCAGTAATCTCAAAGATCTGCTCGCCCAACTTGATGACCTTCTCAGGACTGCCAGCACCTACGAAGTTGATGATGACGTCTATGTCGCGAGCGTGTTTGAATTCTGTGTAATCCTGCGATGTAAAGTTGTGCAGGTTATTTTGCAGCATCCATGTAGTCACATCACTTAGGCGGCGTGAGTACAGTTCCAACTTATGCTCGTCGCTAAAGGATAGGATCAGATCTTTTGCTATGGCGCTGGTTGCACCCAGTATGGCTATTTTCATAGTTTTACCACCATTTCTTGTTGGAGTTCCTCGTCAGACAGGAATGGAATCATGTCATGCAGAGGTGCTTGCTTGCCGTCTTTAAACGACTGTGATGGCAGGACTTGCTGGTCTTGGGTGCAAATAACATCAATCAATACAGGATCAATTTCTTGAGAAAAGTTTATTGCAAATAGCTCATTCATGTGTTTTGTCTTCCATGTCTGATGATTCTCTATACCAAACACTTCAGCTAACTCAACAAAATTAGGAAACCATACGCCTGTCTCTGGGCTAGTGCCGTGTACTCTGCCTTCGTAGAACTTAGACTGCGTGTTCTTGATGCTGAGATAGCCTTTGTTGTTAAGCACCACAATCTTGATAGGCAAGTTGTGTTCACGGATAACAGCAAGCTCCTGCATGTTAGACATAAAGCTGCCGTCACCTACGATGCAGATAACTTGTTTAGCACCAGCCTTAGCTACGCCGATAGCAGCAGGTAATGCCCAGCCCATGTCACCCTGAGACTGGCTCATGACTAACCGCTGCGTACCTTTGAACTTGTACGCTTGCGGTACTGTGTAGAAAGCTGTGCCCGCGTCGGACATAATCACAGCGTCATCTGCGCTGTACTTGCTTATGGCATCTAGCACTGCATATACATCCAGACCGTTATCGTCCGGCAGGTATTCCCGCTGAGACCACTTCTGTTTCCAGTGGCTGCACTTGTCCAACCATTCTTGTTTTGTCATAGCATGGCTCCAAAGAATTGATCTAGCGGCACCCGTATCTTTTCTTGTACGGGGATGATGTCTTTGTTTAGTTCGCCTCCATCTATATCTACATAGATCTTGTAGCTCTGTGGGCTGAATTGTTTAGGGTCGTACCCTATTACTGGTGCGCCCATAGATGTACCAAGGATAAGAAGCGTGTCTGCGTTCTGCATGGAAAAGTTTCCAGTACGGCTGCCGCGAACTCCAACAGTTCCCATGTTCAGCGGGTGATCAAACGGTGCATAATCCTGCGCTCCGTAAGTAGTAACGAACGGTAGCTGGAACTTCTCTACAAAATTCATAAACCCATGTACGCATCCTGACTGACGGATGCCTACGCCAGCCAAGACTATTGGGCGTTCGGCAAGGTGCAGTTGTGAGGTTAGCTTTACGTGGTCAAAGAATGCCTTCAATGGTTTAGCAGATACATATTCTAAAGACGTATGTTCTGGCATCTGTGCTGCTTGTATGTTGCTAGGAACATCCACCCATACTGGCCCTGGTCTGCCGCGTGTGGCTTGATCTACGGCTAAGTGCATCATGTACTCAACATCTTCTGGGTAGCTAATAAACCCAGTAGCTTTGGTAATCGACTTAACCGTATCTATGATGTGATGCTCTTGCGCACCGTAATGCCGAACGCGTACATCTTTGTATGTATTTAACCAATGAGCTGTGTTGTCATGCCGCACGTTACCTGACAGGAAGAGGACTGGCACACCATCCTGCCAAGCGTTCAACACACTGGTCACACAGTTAGTCCCGCCGCAGCCTGTGGTGGGGTTCACCACAGACAATCTGCCTGTGTACTTGGATTCCCCTATAGCTGCATGTCCAGCGCCCTGCTCGTGGTGGTAGCAGATGTATTCAATGCCACGGTGTTTAATGAATCCATCATTCAACCCTGCTGCGCCACCGCCCATCAGGCCATGCACTCTGCTGACTCCTATCTCCCACAGGTAGTCTGCTATCCAGTCAGCTACTCTCATCAGTAGTCCTTTATAAATTTATTGATGGTATCCACCACGTAGGTCAGCATCTCGCGGGTAAGAGCTGGTTGAACCCCAACCCAGAACGTGTTGTTCATCACCTCATCTGTTTTATCTAGGCTGCCATGTATGCGGTAGTTCTGCCCCTTCATGAATGGCTGCTTGGTAGCGTTGCCAGCAAAAACTAGCCGCGTTCCAATCTGATGCTCATTCAAATACCAAGTCAGCTCATCCCGCTTGAACTTAGCTCGCGGGGATACAGTGATAGGGAAACCGAACCACGAAGGCCAAGCATCTGGGTAGATTGTCGGCAGCCATAGATCCTTCTGGTCTATCAGCGCATCTTGCAGAAACTTATAGTTGTCCCTGCGCATTTGCACGAATCGCTCGAGCTGTTCTAGCTGGCCGTAACCACAGGCTGCCTGCATCTCTGTGATCTTCATGTTGTAGCCTACGTGCGTGAATACGTACTTGTGATCGTATCCTTCTGGCAGGTCTTCAAACTTCTGGCAGAACCGCTGCTTGCAGGTGTTGTCCTTGCCAGGCTCGCACCAGCAGTCACGACCCCAGTCACGGAATGATTCCACCAGTCTGGTTAGTTTAGTGTTGTTGATGACTACAGCGCCACCTTCACCCATAGTGATGTGATGCGCAGGGAAGAATGACAACGTTGCCAAGTCGCCGAACGTGCCTACCTTCTGGTTCTTCCATTCAGCGCCAAGCGCATCGCAGCAGTCTTCTATCAGCCACAGGTTGTACTTCTTAGCCAGAGCCACCACTTCTTCTACGTTGAATGGATTGCCAAGCGTGTGGGCTATGAAGATAGCTTTGGTCTTGCGGGTTATGGCGTTCTCAATATCCTTAGTACAAATGTTAAGGGTTGTATTGACGTCCAAGAACACTGGCACTGCGCCGAACTGGATGATTGGGTTGATCGTAGTAGGAAACCCGCAGGCAACAGAGATAACCTCATCACCCCTTTGGATAGCCCTATCCCCCAGCTTTGGGGATGTCAGAGCTGAGAAGGCAACGAGATTAGCAGAGCTGCCTGAGTTCACAGTACGCACGGCCTTGCAGCCTAGATACTTGGTCAGACCTTCCTCAAACCAGCGGTTGTACTGGCCGGCAGTAAGCCAACCCTTATCCACCGCATCGTGCATGTAGTCTTTCTCTCTATCCCCTATTACCTGCCCGGAGGCAGGGATAAAGGTCTCTCCGGGTAGGAAGCTCATACGGGAGTAGCCTGTGGTTGTACTAATTGCTCTGGTTGTGGCGTTAGGATGCCATCAAACATGTGTGTACCGATGTGTGCAAGCTTGGCCCATGGCGCTGCCCATACAGTACCGCCGCACTTCTCACGCCATTCCTTGCAGAAGTGATAGTCCTCAGACAGCAGGCGTTCACCAGTAGGCTCTATGCTGGTAGCAAAGAACTCAGAGATACGTTCCTTGCCGATGTTGCCACCTAAGTCATGGGTGTCATTTATATAGCTAGGCACATGGTCTTTTAGCTTCTCAAATACTTCGCGTTTGATTAGCATAAATCCTGTGCCGCCATTCCATATCTCTACGGGCGAGTTAACTTCTACCTGTGCTTGCTCTGCGTAGTTCATCAGGTTCACCACAAAGGAGCCTGAGAAGTTACGGAGTTGGTCTGGTGGCACGCCAGCCTGTGCGGCCTTGTGTATCTGCGTCCAGTTGATTTCTTTCTTAGGATAGATACCGCAGATGATTGGCTTGTCGGCTAACAACATAGGCAGTACATCTGCTGGGTTAAAGCGGATATCAGCATCTATAAACATCAGGTGCGTGAAGTCAGTCTTTAAAAAGCCATGTGCCAGGGCGTTACGTGCGCGCTGGATAAGAGACTCGTTAAATAGAAAGCTGACAGCAGTATCAATCTTGTTGTCACGCAGAGTAGTTTGTAATGTCATCAGGGACTGGGCGTAGTAGCCGTAGCACAGGCCGCCGTACATCGGGGTAGCTATAAATAGTTTGGTCATTCTTTTCTCCTAGTAATTGTAAATTTGTTTTCTTGTCCAATTAAAGTCTGGACGGGTGCGCGCCATAAACTCGTTGTTGTGTAAAAATTTATCTGCTGTCATTCCCCCCGTGCCATCTTTAGATAATCTGTAATTGACAGAATGTTTGCCGGTGGTTCCTGTTGGATGTTTGGCCCGCATGAGTTCAGATTGAAAACTTCTATCCGAGACAATGGGGACGTACCAAGCATGGCTATGTCTGCGTGCAACATCGGTTCTAACGACGTAACAGGAATTGTCAACGAGGTATTGGTTGTCTGAGTTGAGGTGCATACCAAGTGATTCACAGTTGTCTTCACAGATAAAGTTCCCTTCGTTGTCTACTATTTTGCGCAGGCTGTATGCCCATCCAAGGTTGTGTTGCTCTATCAGTTCCACTACTGATTCGATATGGTCTGGCTCGTACCAGTTATCGTCGTCGAGATAGCAGATGATGTCTTCGGAGATAGCGAAGGGAGCAAGAGCAAATACAGGAGCCATGCCGTAACCACCACCGCCATTAGCCCGAGGTAGGTGTACGGCGACCGTATCATCCGCCAGGTGAGGGATGGCTTTGTCGGAATACTCCGCGCCGTGGATGAATACATAATGAGTAGCCTTCCTAGTCTGATCTTGTACACTTTGTATCGCCTTGGTTATGGTTGATCTACCTTGTGTGCTGGTAACTACTGCTACGCTTAGACTCATTAATAACTCCCTATCAATCGCAGTAAGTCTTTAACTTCCTCGTTGCTATCAAACTGGTTAGCCTTATCCGAGCGGATGAAGTTATCTATAGCTTCTAAGTATTCGCAGTAGCGCTGATAAGTTACGCCCTTCAGATACTTGTACAGATCTTCGTAGCTATCAAAATCCCGCATGTCTATAAAGCATTCGGCTGGGATGTGCGTGGTAATGTTTGGTGCGCCCCAGTAAATAGGCACGATGCCGGACATGAAGCAGTCCAATATCTTTTCTGAGATATAGCCTGTAGCGTCGTAGCAGTTTTCAAACGCCAGTGCAAACTTGTACTTACTATACGTAAGTAGCTTGTTAGTTGTTGTGCCTTTGCATACTGGGAACTGTTGAATGGGCCAGCCTCTACCCCAGAGATCAAACTCAAACAGGGCATTCTTTACAAACCATTGGATAGCTTCTATGCGCTTGGGGTACAGGCTATGCGGATAGCTGCTGTTTTTAGCGGTCTGCATTAGGCACAGTAGCTTGCGGCTGTTGAAATCTTCCTCTGTAGCTGTGCAGGGATAGCGGTCAGTCCAGTCCACAGTAAAGTTGTGCTTGATATATTTCTGGCGGTTAACCAACTTGTCATTCCAAGTCAGCACTTTGTCAAAGCGGTCGTGATATGCCTCGTCCCAGTTGTCTGGCAGCACAGCTTCCGGCTCGTACAGAATCAGTATCTTGCTGGCACCTGGGATATCAGGCTCTACCTTTGGCCTGTCCATAAAGATGGCTAGGTCTATGGTGTACAGATCTATCTGGTCAGGGGTGTAGAAATCTATACCCATGTCCTTGCCCATTTTGTAGAGCTGTACCCACGGGCGCAGCAGGTTGTGGCCGATGTCACTGTTCTCATTCTTAAACAGGTAGCCGTCGGTCGTGATGAACTCGTAGTGGTTTTGAATTACTACCTTCATTATTCTTTCCTTATCTTTGCTGCCGCCTCTGGCAGTCCCATCTTCTCGCAGATAACCGCGCACCTTTCCCGCTCACGTACCTCTACCACCCGCGCTACGCTGCGCATACAGTCCCAAGCGGCTGCGTCTGGGGCATAGACAAGATCTAACTCTGCCGCCGCCCTGTTAACGGTCTCAAACAGCTTTCTACTCATTTGATAATCCAATCAAACATAGCCCGCAGGATCGTCAGAGCCACGCCTATGGCTGCGTAGAACAGGACTATCCACGCACCTACATCTATGCTGGATAAGTACTTCTCATGGACGTTCTGCCAGCGGCTTTGGTATTCCACCGTCGGCTCTACATTCGTGACTGACTGATAAAAGTTAGGCACGTAGTGAGAACCAATCTTTGGTGGCTCTTCTTTTATAAACTTACCGTCTCTTAACATAGTTGTCTCCTTGAAAACATGGAATAATTACCTTATCACAGGTTATTCCTGTCCCCTCGCGCGGATAAACGTTTCTATTTGATTCAAAGCGTACTTATATCCGTCGCTAAACATTGGGTTTCGATCTTCTTCAAGTGTGTACACCGCTTCTATGGCTTGCAGAACTGCCTTGCGCTCTGCTGCTGCAATTAGGGCGGCGAAGCGTTCAAGCTGTTGATGGTCTAACATCACGCCCCAACCATCAGCTGGTCTGCCGCCAGAAGCTTCATCTGCCATGCGGATAATGTCATCTCTATCCATCTAACATTCCCTCCAATTGATCTATCAGGCGGTCGGCTAGTCGCTGATCCTCTATGCTGATAATGGAAGCGTGCGGATCTTTGTGGATCACATCCATAGCATCGCGTATGCCTTTGTTGTAGCCAGAGTTAAAGCTGTCGTTACCTTCCAAGATCATGGTGATAGCGTCCCGTACTAGGCTCGATGCCTGGCGGGCTTTAGCTTTCTGCTTAAGTGCAAGGTAGACTTCCTCGGACAGATGTACCGAGTACGGTATTAATCTTTTTGCTTCCACGCCATAAACTCCTGTTTTACGCCCAACATCTTTTCCGTCGCCGTCGGACTCTTTGCTATGTCGCTGCGGCTTTCTACTTTTAGATAATCCTTCAGCCATTCTGTTGACTCCTTTTCTGATTTTTCAATAATCCCGCCAGCCTCGGATAGAAACTCCCAGAACTGTGGGTCACGGCATAACATCCCAGAGATACGCACCATGTCCTTAGCTAACTCTGCTTCGCGATTCATCGGGCGTTCTTCTTCATTCATCCTAACCAGCACTGCCATGTATCTAGCGCCAACAAAGTCGCGCAGGATTTCTTCTGGCACCTCGTCTGGGTGTATGCGCAGGGTCAACACATAGCCACTGTTGTCCTGCTTCATGGATACTTTTATTGCTTCAAACTGGCTAGTCTCCATCTGTCACCTCTATCAAATCCACATACTTACCATCTTGGTAAACAAACCTGACGCCGATAAGTTTTTGTTGGTCATCGTAATAGCAGCAGAGCATGTGGTTATCTACCCACGGGGCTACACAACGTAATGTGTCTGAGTTTGTTTTTGGCATTGGGTAATACGTTGACCACTTAACTCGCCGGTTCCGTGGCTCTCGCTGGTAGTCATAAAGTTTTATGTCTGGCATCACAGCATCCAATCAGGCATAGATACTTCGTTACCTATCTTTGCTTTGACTACGCACCGCATGGCTGCTTCTAGCGGGGTGTAACCTGATTCCTTTATCGGCATAGACTTCTTCTCGTAATCCCACCAC
>Ga0315904_10003545_pt1 | contig 22821 bp, 13 predicted proteins | sample LakEriMetagenome_6_FD_203529 | JGI IMG/M metagenome (GOLD analysis project Ga0315904, IMG submission 203529) | Freshwater fungal communities from buoy surface, Lake Erie, Ohio, United States - Buoy 12 MA120 | ecosystem: Environmental > Aquatic > Freshwater > Lake | place: USA: Lake Erie, Ohio... | reverse complement strand
TGGGGCGAACCGCCACCAGACGCGGCGTTCAGCGCGGGGGGGACGCCCGCGGCCTTACGGCCGGTCGGCTTGAACACAAACTCCAGCGTGGGGGGACGCCCGCGGCCTTACGGCCGGTCGGCTTATTCGGCAGCCGTACAAGCCCAACGCCGTGAGGCGTGGGGCGAACCGCCACCAGGCGCGGCGTTCAGCACGGGGAACCCACCCGCGTGATGGGGGCGGCTCGGGTCCGGAAGGCACGGGCGGACGTGACGATGCACCCCCCACTAGGGTGAGCTATTTTGCCCCAGCGCCGGCCCGGGGGGTGGAGCGATTCGCTCCACCCACTGGAGCGAATCGCTCCACCCCTGCTGGTCTCCTCTTTTCCTTGGCGAGTCGCGTGGCCGTCGCACAACGCCCGACCAAAGAGCAAAAAAGCAATTATTTCGGGCGATTTCTGCTGCTCGGACGCTGCGCTTGGAATCCCACGGTTCCTGTGTGAGCCGTAAGGGTTCCTGCGTCGCTTTTGGCACGCTGTTTGCATTCTCTTCCGTCGGTCAGGGTGGTTTGGGGTCGACATCGAAGTCCACAGTCACGTTGGGGAATGGAATCATGAAAAACGCTCTCTTCATCATTGTTTCCACGCTCATTCTTGCCTCGTTCGGTGCCGGAAGTGCCGATGCCCAGTTCACGTGGGCGACCGATAATGCGGGCAACTACGGCGGAGGTTGGACCAACGGCAGCGATGGCGGAACGGGCTTCGGAGCGTGGGGCTTAGGCGCCGGCGCTAACTCAGGCAATTTCCTCGGGAATCCGGCGAGTGACGGCATGGGCACCTCCGGTATCGGCACCAACGCCTTTGGTCTGTATGCCAACGGCAGTGCGTACTTCAACGGCGGTCGTGCGTTCGACGGCGCCATGCAGCTCGGCGATTCATTCACTTTCTATTGGGCCATGAACTGGGATGCCAACGGGGGCAACAAGGGCATCGACCTCAAGGCGAACAACACGACGATCTTCAACATCAACAACGGCGGAGCAACGGCCGCCATCACCACCTCGAGCGGCACGGCTGATTCCACCTACGGAACGAACCCCATGTTTGTCACCGCCACGCGAACGAGCGGTAGCACGTATGCGTTTTCGATGACGCGTCGAAGCGCGGGCACGTTCTCCACCACGTTCAGCTCGACGACCGCCCTCGACAGCTTCAATCTCTACATCGGCAACCAGAACGACGGCAACGGAAATCGCAACATCTACTTCAACAACTTCCAGGTGGCGAACTCCGGCACCTACAACTTCGGAGGGACCGTCACGGAATCACGGGCCTTGACCGGCGACGGCGCGCTGTCGGTGAGCGGGAATACGACGCTCGTCCTCACGAATGCCAGCAACACGTTCACCGGCGGCTCGACCGTAGCGGCAGGGAGCGAACTCCAGGTCGGTAATGGAAGCAGTCTCCCGGGATCGGTGTCGAACAGCGGACGGCTTGCGTTCAACAACGCCAGCTCGCTGACCTACGGCGGCTCGCTCACGGGGAGCGGCACGCTTGCGAAGACCGGCTCCGGAATCCTCACGCTGACTGGCAACGCTGCCGCCTACGCGGGTGCCACGCAGGTGCAGGCGGGCACGGTCGCCGTGAACGGCAGCCTCGGGGGCTCGCTGGATGTGTCGCTCAACGCGATCCTCAGCGGCACCGGCACGATCGGCGGCAACGTTTCGATCGCCGGCACGCAGACGCCGGGCGGAACGGGGGCGGTCGGCACGCAGACCGTCAACGGCAACCTCACGTATGCCGCCGGCTCGATCCTCAGCTGGGATCTGTTCGCGAACAACGCCAGCCTTGGTAGCTACGACCAGATCTCGGTCCCAAACGGAGATCTCACGTTCTCTGGTGCGACGGCGGTGGCCATGTCATTCAATGGGGCCGGCAGTGCGGTCGCCTGGTCGAACTCGTTCTGGAACGTCAGCCGGAGCTGGCTGGTGCAGGATCTCGGCACGGGCGTGATGAACAACTTCAACAACCTTTCGATCTCGACTCAGAACTGGCTCGATAGCACGGGAGCCGCGTTCAACACGGCTCGGCCCGGTGCGAGCTTCACCCTCGCGCAGCAGGGCCAGGACGTGCTGATCACCTACGTGCCGGAGCCATCCACGATCGTGGCTCTCATCGGCGGCCTGGCGGGCGTCGCCGGCTTCAGCATCCGCCGTCGCCGCGGTTGCTGAGCGATCGCGGGCGGGTTGAAGCCTCGCCCTCGTCGCCCCAGTTCGAGCTAGATCTCCGAACCAGATCGTCGCAATCAGCGGGTGATATCAAGGGGGGGCACGTGGATCGTTGTCGTTGGCGTGCCCACGCAGGGCGGACTTCTCGCAGTGTGGCGGGGCATTGCCTGCTGATCGTGATCGCGTTGGTCGCCGCCTCCGCCGCATCGGCCCAGACCGTCACCTACACGACACAGACCGGCAACTTCAATGCGCTCCTGACGGAGAGGAACAACAATCCGCCGTATGCCGGCACCTACAACAACAGCGGCACAGAACTGGCCAACTACGCCAACGGAGGCTCGTTCGGCAACACGCCCGGGGCGGCGGCGTTTCAGACGTTTACCACCACGGGCAATGGCACCACGGGAGCGGTGCGCGCCCTGCAGGTGGGCGACGCCTTCACGATCACGGGCTTCACCAGCGCCAATCCCAGCGCCGGCGGCTACCTCGGCATCTCGTTCCGCGACAGCACGACCTACACCACCTTCTTCTCGGCCACCGACAACACCACCGAGGCTCGCTTTCAGCTCGACAACACCGGCGGCTGGAAGGTCTACAACTCAGCCGCGGCGATCGACTCCGGGCTTGGTGCGAACGCCGATCGAACGTTCACGATCACGGTGACGTCGGGAAGCACGTTCAACGCGTCGGTCGGCGGAAACAGCTACTACAACCTCGGCATGGCGGCCGGCGGCGGCACGATCGACAGCTTTGCGATCTACACCTTCGGCGACTCCAACCAAAACTCCTTCTGGAAGAACGCGTCGCTGACGGCGACCGGCACGGTGCAGCTCGGCTACGCCGCTGCGAGCGGGGTGACGTTCGTGCCGGGCCTGGTGTCCGACGGCCTGCTCGCCAACAGCACGTCGTCGACGAAGGCCAATGCGGTGTTCGTCGGTGGCGATGCCGGCTCGCAGGTGAATCTCACGCAGGCCAACACCTTCACCGGGCTGACGACGATCAACGCCAACGCCACCGGAGAGGCTCAGAATGCGTCTGCGCTCGGCACGACAGAGAACGGCACGGTGGTGTCGAACAACGCCGCGCTCAAGCTCTACAGCGGCTCGGGCATCTCGTTCGCCGCCGAGCCCCTCACGCTCAACGGGCTGGGCGTGTCGGGCGTCAACGGGGCCCTGCGGAGCGTGGGCGGCACGAACACGTGGAACGGCCCGATCACGCTCGGGTCGAGTAGCCGCATCAATGCCGATACCACCGGTGGGGCCGGCTCGCTCGCGATCGCCGGGACCATCGCCGGCGGGTCGAACGTGCTGTTCCTGGGGGCCAACGGGGCCGCGATCTCGGTCAGCGGGACGATCAGCGGCGGCGGTGCCGTGCAGGATGGCACGGTCACGTCGATCTTCAAGGACGGGACGAGTTCGCTGACGCTCTCCGCCGCCAATACCTACACGGGCGACACGCGCATCAACGCCGGCACGCTCACCGCGGCGGTGGCCGGCAGTCTCGGCAACGGCTCCGACGTGTTCGTGGCGAGCGGGGCTGCGCTCAGCGTCACCGCGAGCCTGTCGGTGGCGTCGCTGCGGGAGGTAGGCTCTTCCAACGGCGGCACGGCGACGATCGATGCCGGGAGCGTGCTGACGATCAACGGGTCGGGCTTCAATGCCTACCAGAACTCGATCAGCGGGGCGGGCGGCCTGGCTATCGCCGGCAGCGGGACGACCAACCTCTACGGCACCCAGTCGTACGCCGGCGCCACGACGGTCTCGGCGGGCAAGCTCTCAACGGGTGTCGCGCTCGCGACATCGGCCGTGACAGTGTCGGGCGGCGAGTTCGCGACGACGGCGGCCGACATCCTGGGCGACGGGGTGGTCGTGTCGCTGTCAGGGGCCGGGCTCTACACGGTGGGAGGCAACGACACGATTGGCGGTCTTGTCGGCACGGGCGGAACCGTCGCCCTCGGTGGCAACGTGCTCGCGATCTCCCAGGCCGGCAGCGGCACGTTTGCCGGGGCCCTCACGGGCAGCGGCACGCTGGCCAAGTCGGGTGTCGGCATCCTCACGCTCGCCGGGAACGCCGGGGCGTTCACGGGCACCACGCTCGCCCAGTCGGGCACGCTGGCGGTGACCGGCACGCTCGGCGGGGTGATCTCGGTTTCGGGCGGTGGCGTCCTCGCGGGCTCCGGCATGGTCGCCGGCAATCTGTTCTTTGCCGCCGGGGCTGGCCTGCGGTTTGATCCGCTCGCGGTCCTTCAGACCGGGGGCACCACGAGCTTCGGCGGTTTTGGCGTGTCCAACGTGCTGGGCCTCGATCAAGACACGCCGGAAGGCGGCTACACGCTGATTTCGGGATCGGTGAATCTCGCGAACGTGACAAATCTCGGGCCAGCCAACGCCGTGTCGATCGGCGGCACGAAGACCGCCTATCTCGAGGGACTTGGTCTCCGGCTCGTCGTGGTGCCGGAGCCGGCGGCGGCGGTCGTCCTCGCTGCTGGCCTCGCGGGCCTTGCCGCGTGCGGCCTGCGCCGCCGGCGAGCGGCGTGATTCGCGGGTGGCCGCCCGTCTGGACGGCCCGTCGGGATGAAGCGGCCCGCCACGTTGCGTTCATCCCGGGCGTGACCTAGAGTCGATACCGTCGGCATCAGACGACGCGAGCCGTTGCACGGTGGGCCAGAGACGGTCGACCTTCCGACCCCCGCCCCCCTTCCCTCCCGCAGGCTCCCTGGCCCATGGCCGCCCCGAAAGATCACGCTTCCGCTCAAGGTCCCACTCCCGCTTCCGATCGCGTGCCCTTCGCCTCGCTTGGGCTCTCGGCCCACGTGCTCGAGGCGGTCGCCCGGCTGGGTTTCGAGAATGCCACGCCGATTCAGGCCGCGACGATCCCGCCGATCATGGAGGGTCGCGACGTGATCGGCCAGTCGGAGACTGGCTCGGGTAAGACGGCGGCGTTCTGCATTCCGGCCGTGGAGCGGATCGACCCGGCCCGCGGCGCGACGCAGGTGCTGATCCTCGTGCCCACGCGCGAACTGGCGACGCAGGTGGCCGGCGAGGTGCGAAAACTGACCGGCCCCGCCAGCCGCGTCCGCTCGTTCGCCGTCTACGGCGGTGCCGCCTATGAGCCGCAGTTCGCAGAACTCCGCCGTGGCGTCCACATCCTCGTCGGCACGCCGGGCCGGCTCGTCGATCACATCGCGCGGGGCACGCTCGACCTTTCGACCGTCGGGATGGTCGTGCTCGACGAGGCCGATCGGATGCTCGACATGGGGTTCCGCGAAGACATCGAGAAGATCCTGGCCGCCGCGCCCGCAGATCGCCAGACGGTGTTCTTCTCCGCCACCCTGTCGGCGGAGATCCGCTCACTCGTCGCCGGACACTCCCGCGACGCCGTCTCGGTGAGCGTCGGCTCCCGTTCCGCCGGCGGGCCCGCAGCCGTCGATCAGATCGCCTACGAGGTTCCCCACCGTGCCAAGCTCGAGGCGATTACGCGGCTGCTCGACTATCACGATGTCTCGAGCGGCGTGATCTTCTGCAACACGCAGCAGATGGTCGAGGAACTCGCCGACGCCCTCGCCGCCCGGGGATGCCCCGCGGAGCGGCTGCACGGCGGCATGGCCCAGGCCCAGCGAACTCGAGTGATGAACGCGTTCAAGAAGGGGGCGTTTGCATTCCTCGTGGCCACCGACGTGGCCGCGCGGGGCATCGACGTGGACGACCTCGGCCTCGTCATCAACTACGACATGCCCTACGACGCGGAGGACTACATTCACCGCATCGGCCGGACGGGCCGCGCCGGCCGCAAGGGGCTGGCGATCACGCTGGTGTCAGGTGGGGCCGCCTACAAGCTCCAGTTCATCGAGCGGACTCTCAAGACGCGGATTCGCCGGGAGCGGATGCCGACCGCGGCGGCCGTCGATGCGCGTCGGGCGGAGCGACTCATCGAGCGGCTGCGGGAGACGCTCGGCGGCAACGCCTTCCGGGCCCGGCTGCCGGTGGTGGACAAACTCGTCGGCGAGGGGCACCCGCCGGCGGTCGTGGCCGCGGCGATCCTCCAGCACTTCGCCCCCGCCCCGCCGCCGCCAAGCCCGGCCGACGAAGCCGCGTTTGCACCGGCGTCGCGTGGGCATCGGGTCAGTTCAGGCGGCGGCCCTCGTCGTCCGCCGCGAACAGGTGGACACCACCCGGCCGCACGCCCAGCGAAAGGCGGTCGCCCGGGGAAGCCGCCCGGTCGCCCGGCACCCGGACCACGTGGGAAGACCCGCCGACCGAAACGTGGGCCAGCGTCTCGTGGCCCATCTGCTCGGCCACGTCGATCACGGCGGTCGTAAACGGGATCGCGTCTCCATCGACGACGAGGTCCTCGGGGCGGACGCCGAGCACGGCTGGGCCCGGCGGCAGGCTTGCGGCGACGAAACCCGGCGGCGTCCCTACCGCATGAGGACCGAGTGGCAGGCGAGCTGCATCGCCGTCGACCACGAACGCCCCGTCGCGGATCGCTCCCGGGAAAAAGTTCATCGTCGGGCTGCCAATGAACGAGGCCACAAACCGGTTGGCGGGCCGGCGGTAGATCGCCAGCGGTGCATCCACCTGCTGGATCACGCCGTGATTCATCAGCACGATCCGGTCGCCGAGCGTCATGGCCTCGACCTGGTCGTGGGTCACGTAGATCACGGTCGTCCCCAGCCGGCGGTGCAGGCGGGCGAGCTCGGCCCGCATCTGCACGCGGAGCTTGGCGTCGAGGTTCGACAGCGGCTCGTCGAACAGAAACACCTCCGGTTCGCGGACGATCGCCCGCCCCACGGCCACCCGCTGTCGTTGGCCGCCGGAGAGTTCGCGAGGCCGGCGGGCGAGGAGGTGCTCGATCGAGAGGGCCGCCGCGGCGTCGGCCACGCGGCGGTCGATCTCCGCGGCCGGAGTGCCGCGCATCTTGAGGCCAAACGCCATGTTCTCCCGCACCGAGAGGTGCGGATAGAGGGCGTAGTTCTGAAACACCATGGCGATGTCGCGGTCGCCGGGGGCCACGTCGTTGACCACGCGGTCACCGATGCGGATCTCACCGCTCGTTACCTCCTCGAGCCCCGCCACCATCCGTAGGGTGGTCGATTTGCCGCAGCCCGACGGCCCCACGAGCACGAGAAACTCGCCATCGGCGATGTCAAGCGAAATGCCGCGGACGGCGTGAAAGCCCTCGGCGTACCGCTTGTGAAGATCTCGAATCGTGACGGTGGCCATGGCTGACAGGGCGGTGCCCTACTCCTTCACCGAGCCGACGGTGAGCCCGTTGACCAGGTACTTGCTGAACGCGAGAAACACCGCCACCACGGGGATGCTGACCAGGATGGAGGCCGCGGCATAGAGCCCCCACTGCGACGAGAGACTCGCCTGGAATCCCTTGATACCCAGCGGCAGCGTGAACATCGATTCGTCCTGCATCACCTGGGCGGCCACGATGTATTCGCTCCACGCCGTCATGAAGCTGAAGAGCGCCGTGATCACCAGGCCCGGGGTGGCCAGCGGCAGGACGACATGCCAGAACGCCTGGGCCCGCGAGCAGCCGTCGATCCGCGCCGCCTCCTCGAGCGAAGCAGGGATCGTGTCGTAGAAGCCCTTCATCTGCCAGACGCAGAAGGGCAGCGCCGTGGCCGTGTAGAAGACCATCAGGCCGAGCCACGTGTCGACGAGGCCGAGCTTGGCGATCAGCACGTAGAGCGGCAGGAGGAGCATCGTGGCCGGAAACATCTGCGTGGTCAGGATCGCGAGCATCGTGGCCTTCCGGCCGATGAACCGGAACCGGCTGAAGGCGTAGCCTGCCGTTGAGGCTAGCGCCACGCCGGTGAGCGTGACCACTCCCGAGACGACGAGCGAGTTGCCGAGCCAGCGGAGAAAGGGCTGCTCAGTGAACAGCTTCACGTAGCTCTCGAATGTCCAGTCGGGCGGAATGATCGAAAGATCGGTGGACCGCAGCCGGTCGCCCGGGCGGAGCGAGATCGACACCACGTTGAGCACAGGGTAGAGCGAGATCGCCACGAACAAAAGCAGCACGGCGTGCCGCAGGAGCGTGATCCGCAGCGGTTCCTTCATGACCGTCTCCTCGTGCTGGTGGCGGCTGCGGCGATCATCGGTAGACGCTCTCCGTGGCCCGCGTCCGCTGCAGAAACACGACCGAGAAGGCGAGCAGGATCAGAAACATCACCATCGAGAGGGCGGCACCGTAGCCGTAGCGGTAGAGATTGAACACCGACTTGTAGACGTAGGACACGAGAATGTGGGTGGAATCCTGCGGCTCGCCGCCGTTCGAGACGAGCCAGATCACGTTGAGGTTGTTGAAGGTCCAGATGGCGCCGAGCGTGGCGGCCGGCAGGAGCACCGGCTTGAGGAGCGGCAGCGTGATGTGCCAGAACTGCTGCCAGCGGCTCGCCCGGTCAATCCGGGCCGCCTCATAAAGTTCCTGCGGGATCCCCTGCAGGCCGCCGAGCGCGATCACCATCATGAATGGAAAGCCGAGCCACACGTTGGCAATGATGCAGGCCTCGAACGCCCGCAGCGGCTCGCCGAGCCAGTTGACCGCCGGCAGGCCGAGCCACTTGCCCAGCATCAGGTTCACGGCGCCGTACTCATAGTCGAACATGCCCCGCCAGGTGAGTGCTGTAATGTAGGCGGGCACGGCCCAGGGAATGATCAGCAGCAGGCGGTAGATCGCCTTGCCGCGGATCGGGCCGTTGAGGGCCACGGCGAGCATCACGCCCAGGGCCACGTGCAGCGACACGTTGATCACCGTCCAGAGGATTGTCTTCAGGAACACCCCCGACAGCCCCCAGAGCTTCGGATCCGAGAGCACTTCGGCGTAGTTCTGCAGGCCCACGACCCGCCAGTCGCGAAACCGCACCAGCGACATGTCGGACAGCGAGAGCACGAGGTTCCAGACGAACGGAAACACGATCACGGCGAAGATCACCGCCACGGCGGGAAGCGCGAAGGCATAGGCGGTGGGGTTACGGCGAAGATCCGCGAGGAAGGCGAGGAACGTGGGCAGCTGCCGCACGAGGAGGGCGAGCAAGCCGAGACCCACGACGGTCGCGAGCACGGGCACCAGCGGGCTGGGCTCGATCCGGCGGTGCATCGAGTCGATGAAGCCCTCGGCGTCGTGCTGCATCCGCTCGGCCGCGGCGGCAGGATCGAGCGACCCGCCGAGCACCGCCTGGTAGGCCGGCCGCATGCCGTCCCACACCGCCCGGAGCTCGGTCGCCACCGGCATCAGCCGGCCGTTTTCGAGCTGGGCCCGCGAGGCGGCGAGCGTGGCATCGGTGGAAAACACGGGATCGTCCCAGACGGTCTTTCGGGCGGGCAGCATCCGCAGCCGCTGCACGAGCCGCCGCTGCACGTCGTCAGACGCCATATGTCGCACGAAGCCCATCGCGGCCTCCGCCGCGGAGCCGCGGGCGTTGGCGTTGAGCGAGTAGCCCTTCGGAGCCACCATCGGTCGCATGGGCAAGCCGGTGGCATCCACCGTGGGTAGCACGGCCACCGCCGCATCGATCGCGGGATTCTCCAGATAATCCGACCAGCTCCAGTCGCCATTGACGATCATCGCCGCCCGGCCCGTCTTGAAGAGCGAGTCGGCCAGTTCGTAGTCGCAGTTGGCCGGGGCCACCTTGTGGACGTCGCGGAGATCGCGGATGAACCCCAGCGCCGCCGTCATCGCCGGCGTGCCGAGGTCAGGCACCGGCGGTGATGACTCCGGCTCGCGAAACACCCAGCCACCGAAGCCTGTCACGAACGGGATCGCGAAGAAGGGCTCGGTGTAGTTCCAGACGAGTCCGTAGTGGTCAGTGCGGCCGTCGCCGTCGGCGTCCGTCGTGCTCGCAACTGCCAACTTCACAAGCTCGTCGGTGGTGGTGGGAGGATTCGCCACCAAGTTCCGGTTGTAGACGAGTGCCAGGTGGTTGCCGAACCGGTCGCCGATCTGCACCAGCTCGCGGCGGCCAGACCCATCCCTGGCCGGTAGCGTGGTGAGGCCGCCTTCGACAAACGCGGCCCGCTCCGCCTCGGGCAGCCAGGGGGAAAGGTCCTGGATCAGTCGCATCGTGTGAAAGGTGTCGAGCACGTCCGACGGCCCATACACCAGTTCGGGCCCGGCGCCCGCCAGGGCCGCGGCCTGAAAGCCGCTGCGGAGTTCCTCGGTCTCCTTGTAGAGCGGCCGGATGCGGACGTCGGGATGCTCCGCCTCGTAGCGGGCGATCTCGTCGGCGAGAAACTCCCGCTCGTTTGGCCGCGACTGGTGCCAGATCGTCACCACCTGCCGCGCGTCATGCGGGCCGCAGCCCGCCGCGGCAGCCGCGAGCGATACCACGAGGACCACGCGAACGGTCCGCAGCAGGCTTCCCATGCGACGCGATCACTCCGACCGGGTGACGCGAAGGACGACGCCCTCGAGCGGCGGCAGCGTGACGAGCGTCACGTCGCCCTCGGGCTTGATGGCGATTTTGTCGAACTCCCCCGACGCGGTGAACGCCTGGCTGAGTGTCGAGCCCTTCGGCGTCGGCACGCGCCACGTGAACGCCGCGTCGCCGCGGTTGAAGCCGACGAGCAGTTCCTCGCTGCCCTCGGTCCGCCGGAACGCGAGAAACTTGGCAGCGTCGTCCGCCGGCAGAAACTCGATCGTGCCCTTCCGCAGGCACGGAAATCGCTGGCGGAGCGCGATCGCCGCCCGGTAGAAGTCGAACATCGCCTGGTCAAACGCCACTGTCTGCGGGGAACGGGCGCGGCCGCGCGGATCGGACGCCTGCGGCTCGAACGTCATCTCGGGCCAGACCATCGGCATCCGGTCGCAGGGGTCGTCGGCCCCCCACATGCCCGCCTCGGTGCCGTAGTAGACCATCGGCGCTCCGGGGTAGGTCATCTGCAGCAGGGCCACCATCCGCTGGATCCGGCGGTCGCGGGCGTCGGGCTTTCGCAGCTTGTAGTCGTCGTGCGATCGCGGCGACACGGAGATGTCGTAGTCGAACTTTGCAGGCTGTTCGTAGGGCCTGCGGGCGGCATTGACGATCATCGATGCCAGCCGGTCGGTGTCGTGGGAATCGACGAGGTTGAGCATCGCGTAGCGCATCGCCGGCGGATGATCCTCGAGGCGGTCGGCAAACTCCTTCGTCGCCTTTCCCGCGGCGAGCGTGGAGTCGATCAGGTAGCCCTTCGTCGGAAACGAGAAGCCGTAGTAGTTCATCGTGGCGTCGAAGGCGCCCTCGTCGAGGAACCGGCTGGCTTCGTCCCATTCCTCGGCCACGGTGTAGGCCTCGGGGTTGATCGACTGCACGAGCGCGTGCCAGTCGCGCCAGAAGGCCACGGGCACCTCGCGGGCCACGTCGAGCCGCCAGCCGTCGATGCCGTCTTTGGGGTCGCCGTCGCCGTCGGGATCCATCCATCGCCGGGTGATGTCGAGCACGTAGGCCTTGGGGCCGGCGTGGAGATTTTTCTTCGAGGCGTCGTCGGCGAACTCGGGAAGCGTGTCCACGCCCCACCAGCACTTGTATTTGAACTCGTTGGCCGGCGTGGAAGGGTCGTCGTACTTCTCGACCGTGTACCACTCCGTGTAGGGCGACGCTTGCTGCTTTTCCCGCAGATTTCTGAAGGCGAAGAAGTCGCGGCCGGTGTGGTTGAACACGCCGTCAAGCACCACCCGCATGCCCCGGGCGTGCGCCTGCTTCAAGAGTTCGAGGAACAGCCGGTCGGCTTTCGTCCATTGCCAGGTCGCGGGGTCGCTCGTCTCCCGCTCCATCGCCGCGAGGTCGCCGGCGGGATCAGGGCCGAAGTGGGGATCGACGTGGTGGAAGGAACTGCCGTCATACTTGTGGAGCGAGCGGGCGTGAAACACGGGATTGAGGTAGATCGCCGTGATTCCGAGATTCCGAAGGTAGTCGAGCCGGTCGATGATGCCCTGGAGGTCGCCGCCGTAGCGGCGGTGGAACACTCCGTGCTCGAAGAAGTTTTCACCAATCTCCTTCTCCCAAGCCGCGCGGGCATACCAGTCGCCAGTCCAGGGAGACACCTCCCATGAGGCCGGCACGGTGTCTTCAAGGGACTCCCTCGTGGGGTCGTTGGAGCGGTCGCCATTGGCGAATCGCTCGGGAAAGATCTGATAAAAAACGGCGTCCGCAACCCAGTCGGGCACGTGGGCGGGGGACTCGGCGCGGGTTGGAGGGTCCGACAGGCCCAATACCGCACAAAACACGGCACACGCGAAAATAACTCGCCCCCAGCGATCCCTCATGGCTCCGCTCCCGTATGGCACGTGACTGGCTTCCGGATACTATCGAGGAAATGCTCGATACAAGGCCCGATCGCCATGGTCCCGAAACTTGCCCTAAGCATAGACTCTGTGGTATAAATTATTTTTCGCAACTGATGGCGTGAAAAACAGGTGCGTCATGATGGATTTCGTTCTGCGGCCTGAGTGGCTTCGGGCAGTCGTATCTTCCCGGGCGTTCTGTGCTGCTGTTTTGCTGGTCTCCGCTCTGGGGATGATTCTCTCCGCTGGGACGGCCGTCGCCGTCGATACGTCGGCCCCTGCCATCCTGCAGTGGTTCGATTCGACCTACGGCACCCAGGAGAAGCGCGTCAGCGACTTCTTCAAGGCCGGCTACGGGTCTACCTGGATCCCCCCCACTGGGCGAGCCGACTCGGGCAACCAGTCGGTGGGCTACGACGTCTTCGACCGCTTCGACCTGGGCTCGACGAACAACAAGACACTCTACGGCACCGAAACGGGGCTGCGCACGTTTGCGTCGGCCATGCACCGCGCCGGCGGCGACGTGATCGTTGACCTCGTCTGGAATCACAATGGCTTCAGCAACTCGGGCAACACCGGCTTCGCCGCCGCGGGTGGCTATCCGGGCTTCGTGCTTTCGGCCGCGGGGGTCCCAGACGGAGATTTCCACGGGGGCTTTGAGACGGGCGACCTCAACGGCCGCCTCGCCGGGCTGATCGACATCAAGCACGAGACGAACCTGCAGTACATCCGGCAACCGGTCGCCTCCGGTGACGTACGGAACATCCCGGCCGGCACCTTTCGCAACATCCCGAGCGCCGCCAACGCGCGGTTCTACCCCGATCGCAATCTCGGCGGCACGGCGATCTACAACCCAAAAACCGGCCAGAACACCACGCTCTATTCGTTCAACACGGGCAACGCCACGGCCGGTGACGCCGTCACCGAAAACGCCACGGGCCTGCTGATGCGAAACGCCCGCTGGCTCGTCAATGACGTGGGCGTGGATGGCTTCCGGCTCGACGCCGCCCGCCACTTCGAGCCCTGGGTGATGAACTACTTCGACGAGGCGGTCTACCGGGCGAACCGGCGGACGCTCCTCAACGGGGCCCCGCGGGAGGTGTTCAGCTTCAGCGAAAGCGCCTCGACCGACCGCGCCAACCTGATGTCGCAGTTCGTCCGCAAGGACATCGGCTCGATTCCCGCCACCCAGATTGGCGGCAATCGCGACGCCTTGGATTTCGCCCAGTTCTGGCCGATCAAATACAACCTTTCGAGCAACGGCACGGCCAACGACTTCCGCAGCATGGTGTATGCGGGCCTCGACGTCTACGACGACGGCCGTGTGAATGGCTCGTCGGGCGTGGTGTTCGTGCAGAGCCACGACGACTTCGGCCCCGACATGATGAACGTGGCCTACGCGTTCTCACTGATGAGACCGGGCAACGCGCTTGTCTACTACAACGCGTATGAGCACTACGATCCAAACCGGACGTTTCCGAAGCCGGGCCGGGGCGACGCCCTCGGCAACTTTGGATCGACGATCACCACGCTCGTCGACCTCCGCAATCGCTATGGACGCGGCGACTACCGCGAGCGATTCATCGAGAAGGAAAACTATGCGTTCGAGCGGAGCAACGCGGCGCTCGTGATGCTCAGCAACCGCAACGACTCCGGCTACGACGCCCGGACGATTGCCGTGGACTTTGCCCTTGGCGACCGGCTCGTGGAACTCACGGGCAATGCGGCCAAGGCCAATGCCACGTTGGGCGCGGGCACGATCCCCGAGGTGGTTGAAGTGGTGGGCAGCTCGTCCAGCCGCTCCGTCAACGCCCGGTTTCTGCGAAATAACGGCAAGGATCAGGGCTACCTCGTCTACGGCCTGCCGACGCCGAAGTCAGCGGCCGGACTCGAGTTTTCGGGGTCGGGGGTTGGGCCGGTGATCGCCGGCGACACGCCGCCGAACTTCCAAGGGGGCGAGACCACGGCCCAGACCACGGCGATCCAGATCGCCAACGCCACCTCCCGGCTCGCGGAGATGCAGGTGATCACCGGCAACGCCTTCACGGTTCGGCTGGCCACGCAGGCCGTCACGCTTTCCGGTGGCTATCGCGACCGGTCGGCCGACGGCGACACGGCGATGATCCGCATCAACGAGGGGCTCGATCTCAACGGCAGCGGCGGCGTTGACGTGACCACGCCCGGGGATGTGTCGTATGGATTTGAGAACTTCACCACCACCCGCGTCACGGGGTATTCGCAGTCGAGCGGCAACGGCCTTTACGAGCAGGCGATCAACGCCGCGCTGCTGCCCGAGGGGATGAACTTCCTCACCGTCCGTGCCTACCGGCAGCGGAGCGACGGCGGGCCGGCAGTCTTCAGCGACTTCAAGGACGTGCTCTACGTGGACCGCCTCAAGCCCGAGGCGGCGTTCAACCAGTATGTCCCCTTCTCCGGCGGCACCGGCAACAACGACGTCTGGATCAAGTCCACCGACGGCACCGCCGACCGGGTGAACATCTTCCAAAACGTCGCCGCGACGGTGAGCGATGCCACGATCCTGTCGTGGGTGAACGCCGGCCAGGGGGCCACCGACAAACTCGATCGCGACATCTTCAAGACCGGCTTCTTCGGCGTGCCGAACGGCAACAACACCTACACGGTGGTCACCCGGGAGATCACGGGCAACACCAACATTCAGCGGATCACGGGGCGGACGCCCGCCAGTGGCCGGGGTGCCGGCCTCGGCGACCTGAACTTCGATGGCGTGCGCGATGCCGGCGACATGACCAACGCGAGCTACGGGTTCGAGCGGGTGCTCAACTCACGAAACACCGAGTTCAACGCGGCGTCAGATGCCACCGGCGACGGCTTCGTCGATACCCGGGATCTGCTGCAGTTCGAGGGGCTCCTCACCGGCAGCGCCAACTCGGCTGCTGCGACGGCGCTCGCCGGAGTGAAGTTTCGGCGGATCAACTTCGTGAACGACGCGGTCGTCAACGAGGCGGACCTCGGCGTGCTGCGGGCGTATGTTGCGATGCCCGCCGGAGCCGACGTCTGGACCTACGACCTCGACGTGGACGGCGCGATCGACGACGGCGACGTCCAGATGGCTCAGACGCAGTTCGGCATGGCTCCCACGGCCGGTGTGCCGACGTCGTTGGCGTGGACGGGTGCCGACGCCGTGTCGGGCGGGGCCGGGGTCTGGAGCACCGCGGGTTTGGCGTGGCGTGGCGGCGTCACCAGCAGCACGCTGTCGATGCCCTTGGTGCCCGGCAGTCGGGCGTCGTTTGCGGGATCGGGGGTTGCGGTCACGGTGTCGGGGAGCGTGCTGGCGGCCGGGGGACTCGAGGTCTCGGCTACCGGCCTGTCCACGTTCAGCGGCACCGGGTCGATTCTCCTGAGCGGCAGCGGTGCCGCCGCCCGCGAGATCGCGGTCGCGAGCGGAGCCCACGCCTTGGTGGGAGCGCGGGTCGTCGCGCCCAGCGGCCTGACAAAGTCCGGTAGCGGGCGGCTCACCCTGGCGGCCGCCAACGCCGTAGCGGGCCCTGTTTCGGTTGCCGCTGGAACGCTCGCCGTCGGCAACGCGACCGCACTTTCCAACGCGCCCGTGGAGGTGGCCGGCGGGGAGTTGGCGATCAACGCCGGCCTTGGTGTGAGCGTGGCATCGCTGAACCTCGGCGGCGGACGGGTGGACATCGGCACCGGATCGCTCTCGATCGCCGCTGGAGGGATCACCGAGGATTCGCTCGTTGCCGCGTTGCTCGCCGGGCGAAACGGCGGCACCTGGGACGGTACCACGGGGATTCGGTCCTCCGCCGTGGCCGGCCTCGTGGCCGGCGGCGAGCAGCGGACGGTCGGATGGCTTGCCAACGCAGACGGCTCGCTCACCGTGGGTGTGGCGGCCGCGGGCGATGCCACCCTCGACGGCGGGATCGACATCCTTGACGTCGGTCTGTTTCTCGCGGCGGGCCGCTTCGACAGCGCCTTGCCGGCGGTCTGGCAGGACGGTGACTACAACTACGACCTCGTGGTGGATGCCCTCGACCTCGCGGAGTTCCTGTCCGCAGGACTCTTCGACCAAGGGATGTACGCCGGCATGTCGGCAGCCGGGACATCCGGACGGTTTGATGCGTCCGTCGCTGCCGTGCCAGAGCCTTCGGTTTCAGCGGTCGCCACGGCTTTTCTTGCAGCCGGCTTTGGTGCCCGGCTGCTGCGGCCGCGGCGGCGTGGTGCCGCCATGGCGGATCACTCGTGCGGCAGAATGGAAGGGAGCCAACCATGTTGAAAGCCATGTCGCCAGCCATATCGCCAACCATGTCGCCAGCCATATCGAAAGCCCGTCGAGTTCGCGCCTTCACGCTCGTCGAGCTCCTCGTGGTGATCGCGATCATCGCCACGCTGATCGGCCTGCTCCTGCCAGCCGTGCAGTCGGCCCGCGAGGCTGCGAGGCGAACGCAGTGCCAAAACCAGCTCAAGCAGATCGGGCTGGCGGTGCTCAACACCGAGGGCTCGGCGCGGATGTTCCCCAGCGGTGGCATCACGCCCTACCCGCGGATCGAAAACTACTCGTCGGGTGGCAAGCCGTTCGGCCCCGACCGGCAAGGGCTCTCCTGGGCGTTTCAGATCCTGCCGTACATGGAGGGGGGCAGTATCGCGGCCATCGCCAATACCGTGCAGATCGCCGGGTCGTCGGTGCCCACTTACTTCTGCCCGTCCCGACGCGGCTCGACCAGCTTCGTCAACACCGACCCGATGCGGATGTCGAACGGCGGCGTCAGCGGCCCGATGACGGTCTGGCTCATGGACTACGCGTCGGCCCACCCAGCTCCCGCCCGCTACGAGAACGCCCCGCTCTTTGACGCTGGCATCAAGATGGGCACCGCGGCCGCCGGCGAACTCGCCACCACCGTCGCCTGTGGCAATGGCTACGGCTTCTGGGGCGCCGGAGCGAGCACGATGGATTTTACGCCCCAGACCCGCACGGCCCTCGGGACGCGCTACACCGGCTTTCGCGGGGTGATGGTCCGCGGCAGTTATTTCGTCCAGAATGGCAACGCGACGAAGCTCGACTACCAGCCCAACACCCGCATCAAGAACATCGCCGACGGCACCAGCAAGACGATGATGATCCTCGAGAAGCGGCTCACCCTGCCCTACACGGCCAACGGGTCCGACGACGACGAGGGATGGTCTTCGGGATGGGACTACGACACCGTGCGGACGACGATCTGCCCTCCCCAGCCCGACGGCGTGCAGAAGATCGCGGGCACCAACGCCTCATTTCGGACGCCCGGCGCGGCTCATGCGGCCGGCTTGAACACCGTGTTCGCCGACGGATCGGTCCGGTCGATAGGCTATGACGTCGATCCCGAGACGTTCAACTGCCTCGGGCATCGGGAGGATGGGCAGGCGATCAGCGTCCCGTGACGCCGCCGGTCGGAGTCGTGGCCTCCCGTGAAGGGTGGAGCATGCCATGACCGTGGCTCTCGTGACGTGGCTACGCATGATGCGGGCATCCCAGACCAGGGCACCGCGTCGTCGATCCTGTGGTTTTACACTGGTCGAGCTGCTGGTCGTGGTGGCGATCATCGCCGTGTTGATCGGGCTTTTGCTCCCGGCGGTGCAGAGCGCCCGCGAGTCGGCTCGGCGGACGCAATGCCTGAACCATCTTCGCCAGCTCGGACTAGCGGTGCTCCAGTTTCATTCCGCCCGCGGGCGATTACCGACCGCCGGCGACTGCTCCGATGGCTACCACGATCCGGCGCAGGAATACCGCCCGCTCTACGGCTTCGAGAACGCCGGCTGGCACTATCAGGTTCTCCCCTATCTCGAGCAGACCACGGTCACCGACCGGCGAGCGAAATCTGGGTGGTGGGGCGGGACGCCGGCACTCGTCGAGGTCGGGATTCCCACGTTCAACTGCCCCAGCCGTGGCCCCCGCTTCGCCGTCCAAGGGCTGTTCCAGGTGCGGCTCAACGACTACGCCGGTGTGATGGGCCCCGCCGCCGACGACCGCGGCGATGTGGTGGGCTACGGATTCCAGTATTCGCAGGGGAGTCCGCCGAACCCGCGGGAGTGGCAGACGGTGTGGACGGGCATGATCGCCAAGGGGGGGCACGCCCAGACCCGCAACGTCGCCTCGCCAGCGATCACGAGGTTTCCGGCGGTCCGCGTGACGGACGTTCGCGACGGGTCGTCGAAGACGATCATGCTGATGGAGAAGGCTGTCAACGGGCGGTACGCCAGTTTCTCCCGCAGCGGGCCCTACCAAGACTGGTGGGACACCGGCTACTACCACACTGCCGATTTCACGGCCCTCAGGATCTTCTCGATCAGCAGCGCGACGGCCTGGTTTGGCCGCGGTGACATCGGCATCCTGGGAGACGCCAGTCCACGGCCCGTCGGCTGGGTGGAGATGGGGTCGGGGGGCCGCACCCGGGAACTGGGCTTCGGGTCGGCCCATCCGGGGTACGCCTGTTCGGTGTTCGGCGATGGATCGACCAAGGCGGTCGGCGAAACGGCCGACGTGACGACCTTGATCAGACTCGGGAGGCGCGCCGATGGCTTTGATGCCGGCACCGTCGATCCATGACGTACTGACCACCACGGGCGGGCGCATCACCCGCCTGAGCGTCTTTCTTCGCGCGATGCTGGTGCTCGCCGCGTTCGTGGCCGCTGGCGGCGGCCTCCTCGGCTGTCGCGGTCAGGGCGGTCGGGCCATGATCGCGGCCAACAACGACACGAACCTCAAGCGGCTGGGAACGCTGTACGGATTCTTCCAGCTCCGCAACGACTTTCGGGGCCCCCGGGATGAGGCGGCGTTCCGAGCCTTCATCGCTGCCCAAGACGCCAGTCGGCTGGCACTGGCGGGCATTTCAGCGGCCTCCATCGACACCCTGTTCGTGAGCGAACGGGACCGGCTCCCCTTCCGGATCCGCTACGGTGTCGATACCCGGGTGCGAGGCCCGGCTTTGCCAGTGGTGTTCGAGCAGGAGGGACGGCAGGGCAGGCGGCAGGTCGGGTTCACCGGCGGGGCCATGGAAGAGGTGGATGCCGCCGGCTACGAGTCGCTCTGGAGGGGCGGATCTGACACCAGCGGAGATGCCGAACCGCCGCGAGGGCGGGGTATTTAAGGGCTCGCCCCGAGCCGGCCTCAAGCGACCGCTGCCTGTCCCCGGAACTGCAAAACGATTTCACCAGTTTTGCGAAATCATTTCACCATTTTTGCGAAATGATTTCGCCAAAACTTGGAATGGTTTATCCCATGGGCCGCTTTGGGACTGTGGATTATGCGGGGCAAACGACAACAAATATATCGTTTTCCTCGTAAATAAAGCGGTTTCTTGTCGAGTTCTCACCATTTATGTGAGAAATGGCACGGTGTTTGCTCCGCTCTCCTCCATCGGACGGATTTCTTTCCCAGGAGTGAACCAATGCGAACCTCTTTTGCTGTGACCGTTGCGGGCGTCATCGCCGCTCTTGCCACCACCGTTTTTGGAGCCGAAGGCTCCACGTCGCCCTATTCGGACCCCATCGGGGACATTGATGCCGGGATTTCCACCGGCAACGGCACCCTCGACATCGTCGGGATGGAGGTGAGTAACACCGCCACCGACATCAAGTTTAAGCTGACCGTGAACGGCCAGGTGAACGGAGCCGTTCAGGGCGGCACCGACTGGGGCAAGTTCATGGTCGGCATCGCCACCCAGAAGACCGACGGAACCCTGACCGGCAACGGCTGGGGCCGGCCGATCAACCTCTCCTACGACAACGATCCCTTTGCCACGCAGATCGTGGGCATGAACCACTGGCTCGGCGGCTGGGTTGATGGAACGAGCACGCACGCGGGCATCGGTGGGGGTGCCGGCGGGGCCGAACTCTACCACTATGACAACGGCGGAAGCACTCAGGCCGCGTGGATCAAGGATGGCGCTACCTACGATCCAGTTGCACCCACGGGCCTGGCGTACTCTGTCACGGGTGGTCCCCAGAGCTCGATGGAATGGACCGTCTCCCTCGCCGCATTGAACCTGATCCCGGGCAACGTCATCTACTTCGACGCGTACTCGTCGGGCGGCGGCGGTAGTGACTCGGCCGTCGACTCGCTGGCCAATCCGAACGTCTCGATCACCAGTTGGGGCGGCCCCTACACGTCGTATGCCACGGGTGCCGGCGGCCCGGGCCTGAACTCCTACACGATCTCGGCCGTGCCGGAGCCTTCGTCGATCGCGGCGGTTGGCCTGGCCGGGGCTGCGATCGCCGGCCACCTGATGCGTCGCCGTCGGTCCGCTTGATCAGGTTTTGAATAGGTCTCTCGCAATCACTCCGATTCACTCCGATGCCCCGGTCGGCCGCGATGGCCGACCGGGGTTTTTCATTTCAAACGCCCCGTGAACATCCTTGGCATCTCGGCGTTCTTTCACGACAGCGCGGCGGCGCTGCTCCAGGACGGTCGCATCGTCGCCGCCGCTCAGGAAGAGCGGTTCACACGCAACAAGCATGACGACTCGTTTCCTGCCGAGGCGGCGCGGTGGTGCCTTCAGGAGGCGGGGACCACGATCGCCGACCTCGACGCAGTGGTCTTCTACGAGAAGCCGCTGGTGAAGTTCGAGCGGCTGCTGGAGACCGCGCTCGCATTCGCCCCGCGGGGTTTTCCGGCGTTCGTCAAGGCGATGCCCGTCTGGCTCCAGCGAAAGCTCCACATCCCGCGGGAGATCGACAAGGGCCTCGACGGCGGCTACGACGGACCGATCTGCTTCGCCACGCACCACGAGTCGCATGCGGCGAGTGCCTTCTACCCCAGCCCCTTCGACGAGGCCGCGATCCTCACGCTCGACGGCGTGGGTGAATGGAGCACGGCCACGTGGGGCACTGGCCGCGGGAATCAGATCCGGCTCGAGGCCGAAATGCGGTTTCCCCACTCCCCTGGCCTGCTCTACAGCGCCTTCACGCTCTTCTGCGGCTTTCGCGTCAACTCCGGCGAATACAAACTGATGGGTCTCGCCCCATACGGCGACCCCTGCTTCGCCGACGCGATCCTGCGGGAAATCGTCGATCTGCGGCCCGACGGCTCGTTCTGGCTCGACCAGCGGTTCTTCGACTATTGCGCTGGCTTGAAGATGACGAGCCGGCGGTTCGACCGGCTCTTCGGCGGCCCACCCCGCCGGCCCGACGGCCCGCTCACGCAGCGGGAGATGGACCTCGCCGCCAGCATCCAGAAGGTGCTCGAGGAAATCGTCCTGCGGATGGCCCGGCACGTCCATGCGGCCACGGGCCTGGAGAATCTCTGCCTCGCCGGTGGCGTGGCCCTCAACTGCGTGGCCAACGGCCGGCTGCTTCGGGAAGGCCCCTTCGAGCGGATCTGGATTCAGCCAGCCGCCGGCGACGCCGGGGGCGCCCTTGGGGCGGCGCTCGCCCACTGGTTTGGCCATCTCGGTAATGCCCGCGTGGCCGAGCCGCTCGACTCCCAGCGGGGCTCGCTCCTCGGCCCCGCCTATACCGATGCCGAGATCGATGCGGCACTCGCCGACTACGCCGCCGTGGCTGAGTCGTTTGCCAGCGACGACGCACTCGCCGACGCCGTGGCGGAGCACCTCGCGGCCGGACGGATCGTCGGCCACTTCGCCGGCCGCGCCGAGTTTGGCCCGCGGGCGCTCGGTAACCGCTCGATCCTTGCCGATCCGCGGCAGCCCGAGATGCAGCGGCGGCTCAATCTCGCGATCAAGTTTCGCGAGTCGTTCCGCCCTTTCGCCCCCGCGGTGATCACCGGCCGCGAGCGGGAGTTCTTCGAACTTGCCACGGAAAGCCCCTACATGCTGCTTGTGGCGCCCGTGCTGGGTGGAGTGTCCCCAGTGACAGCGGAGAGATCGGCCGGCCTCGACCGCCTCCGCGACGTTCGCGGCCCCTTGCCTGCGGTCACACACGTTGACGGCTCGGCCCGGGTGCAGACGGTTGACCAGGCTAGATCGCCCCGGTTCCATGCTATTCTCGAAGCGTTCGCCCAGCGGACCGGCTGCCCGGTGCTGGCGAACACGAGTTTCAACATTCGCGGGGAGCCGATCGTGCACGACCCGGCCGATGCCTACCGCTGCTTCATGTACACCGACATGGACATCCTCGTGGTGGGAAATCGCCTACTGCGCAAAGACCGCCAGCCGCCGCTGCCCGGCGCCGACGCCTACAAGCGGTCGTTCCGCCCCGACTGATGCGTTGACCGATGCCCCGACTGATACGGATCACACATGATCCTCGCGTTCGAGTGTAGGGCGAGTGACAGCCGACCGGCCGTGAGGCCGCGGGCGCACCACGCTGGACGCAGCGTCTGGTGGCGGTTCACCCCACGCCTCACGGCGTTGGGCT
>Ga0315904_10003543_pt1 | contig 22840 bp, 16 predicted proteins | sample LakEriMetagenome_6_FD_203529 | JGI IMG/M metagenome (GOLD analysis project Ga0315904, IMG submission 203529) | Freshwater fungal communities from buoy surface, Lake Erie, Ohio, United States - Buoy 12 MA120 | ecosystem: Environmental > Aquatic > Freshwater > Lake | place: USA: Lake Erie, Ohio... | reverse complement strand
CGCGGCGTCCAGTTCCACGCGGCCTGCGACCGTGCGCGGTGCAGCCACCGTGCGCCCGGAGGCATCGAGCACTGCAACTTCTGCACCTTCCCAGCCCGCCGGTAACACGGCCACCGCCGTCCCGGAGGCCGGGTTCGGGTGCACGCCCCACGCGGGAGCGCCGCCTTCTTCCACGCCGACGACGGCGTTGACCGTGAAGGACTTCTGCTTCCGCGCAAACGTTCCGATGCCGCTGTGCGACAAGACCTCCGTGCCGGCGGAGCCTTCCGACGTGTGGGCGGTCACAGTCACACTCCCCGCCATCCCGTCCGCGTAGGCATCCAACAGCGCAAACGTGTAGCACCCCAAATCCTCCGCATACACCCACCACGTGTAGCTGGTGTTTGCCGCGAGCTCTGCGCCTGCGACCGATGCGACCACCTGTCCTGCCCCGTCGCGCAATTCCCAAGAGGTCTCGGCGGGGTAGGGGTCCGTCGTCAAGGCCACGCGCACGAGGCCGGGCACTTGCAAGTTGCTCACATTGAGTGTGGTCGTCAGGCTGTTGTTCGCCGCGTTGCCGTCCTCCGAGGTCACGTCGAGGAAGAGGAAGGTCGTGCTCGGCGGCAGCATCTCCCCGAGGTCCACTTCGGCGATGCCGTACGTGGGCAACTCGCCGGTCCACGTGGACTCCAGGACCAAACCGCCCGGCGTCGTCGCCTCGATCGTGCACGACGTCAGCGGTTCCGTGCCTTGGTTGAGGATCCGCACCGAGAGCGGAAAGCCCGCGCCGGGACAGCCGGCCGTGGGTCCGGTGTAGTCGAGGAGCGCCACGTCGAGCGGGAGAGAGGCCGGCGCGCAGTTCGCACTGGTGGCCAGGGTGCCGTGGGCGGCGGCCGACGCTTGGCCCGACTGCGTCAGCAGCCGGTTAGGGCAAATCGTGTAAATCGTTGGATAGTAGCTGCAGGCATAGGCATCAAACATCGCCGGACCCTCCGTGTGGAGGATGGGATAGGGCGTGCCGGTGACCCAATCGCCGGCCGTGCCCCCGCCGATGCCGTGGAGCGCATCGAGCGACGTGTTCGCATCGCCTTCTGCGAAAAAGACCCGCACCTGGTTCGTGCCGTCGGGGCCGTAGGTCTCGTGCACCTGCTCGAGCGCGCCGGAATTGTGGTAGCTCCAGCAGGGACCGCACCAGGTGGCGCTGAAGTCGATGATGACCACGTAGCCCGAGTCGAGGAGGCTGTAGAGGTTGTGGCTGTTCCCATCGAGGTCTGTGGCGGTCCAGTCGGGGGCCACGGAGCCGTTCGGTAGCTGGCCGAAGGCGGGGAGGGAGGCCGCGCACGCCGCGGCCCAAATCAAGAACGTACGCATGCCGTGAAGTTCGGCAAACCCGGCCACACTTCCGCCACCCCCTGAAACGCAGCATCCGCAGCCGCCCGAAGGCCGCTGCGGATGCGCAGTTCAAGTCAGAGCGGGTGCTCCGAATTACTTCACCGTGATGCGCTGGGTGGTCGATGCACCGGCGCACTCGAGGTGCATCAGGTACACGCCTGCTCCGAGGGCATTGAGGTCGAGGGCTTGGCGATGTGCACCGGCAGCCACGCGGCCGAGCGGCAAGTCGAGGACCTGCTGACCGACGAGCGAGTACACGCGGATCGATGCGTTGCCTGCCACCGGCGTTGCGAACGAAACGTTCGTCACACCCGAGGTCGGGTTCGGGAAGACGTTCACCGACGAGGTGAAGTCCACATCCTCCACGCCCACGTTCACCGAAGTGACGTTCATGCCGGCTGCATCTTCAGCCATCGTGCCGAAGCCGAGCGTGGTAGAGAGGTTGTATGAACCGTCGTACGAGTAGATGGTAGAGATGTAGACGATGTCGTCGTTGTAGGACTTCACCGTGCACGATCCGTTTTCACCACCCCATTGCTCAGAGTACAGGCCATCGCCGTAGTCGTCGATGAGAACGAACTGGTAGCAACCGGTCGAAGGGATGCTGGCCCAATCCGTGTACAGCGTGTTGTTCGCCGGGTAGCTGCCCACCGCGCGCGAGTCGATGACCGCACCCGATGCGTTCCGGATTTCCCATCCGATTTCCTCCGCATAGGCGTCCGTGAGCATTTCGATCTTCACGAGGCTGGTGGATTCGGTGGCCATGACGACCGTCCCGGACACGTTGTTGTTCACCGTGTTGTCGTCCGAAGAGGTGATCTCAACGGTGAAGTTCGTCGTGTTCGAGAACGAAGCGTTGCCGAGAGACACGTCAGCGATGCCATAGGTTGCCAGGTTGCCGCTCCAGTTGTAGGTGAGGACTTCGGTGGCTCCGTTCATCACCTTGATTTGGCAAGAAGTCAGTGCTTCGAGGCCGAGGTTCATGAGCTTCACGCTCATGGCCACCGGCTGGCCGGGGCATGCGTCGGTTTCACCCGTGTAGCTGAGCAGCGCCGGGTCGTTCGGCTGCGATGCAGCTGCACAATCCACCGCTTGGAAGATGGCGGCGTGGGTAGCCACGTCCGACTGGCCAGACTCCGTCAGGATGCGGTTCGGGCAGATGGTGTAGATCGTCGGGAAGTACGCTCCGGCGTATTCGTCGAAAATGGTTCCACCGTTGTCGATGATCGGGTAAGCGGTGCCGGCCGTCCAGTCGCCCCAGGTGTCGGGGCCGGTGCCGAGCAGGTCGGCGTTCGTCGTTGCATCGTCACCCTCGATGAAGAAGATGCGGATTTCGTCCGTTCCTTCCGGGCCGTAGGTCGCGTACAACTCCTCAAACACCCCGCTGTTGTGGTAGTTCCAGCAGGGACCGCACCAGGTGGCGCTGAAGTCGACGATGACCTTGTAGCCCTGGTCGAGCAGGTCGTACAGGTTGTGTTCCACACCCGAGATGTCGGTTGCGGTGAAATCCGGTGCGATGCTGCCGTTCGGCAACTGCGCCACAGCTGTGGAGCCCACGCACACGGCGAAAAGAAGCGCGTAGAGGTGTTTCATGGTTGAATCCAAGGTTTTACAGGTTTCTCAAGAAGTGCCAAATGTAGCAAAAACGCCTGCACTCCGCAGAAGGGTTGCACTTCGGCTCAAAAACTCGTGGTGAAGTTGACTTCGAAGCCGTTCGATGCCGGAACCGCCCGGCACACCCCGCCGATGCAGAAGATGCCTTCGCGGCGTTTGCCGTACCCCAGGCTGAGCCGGTGCGGGCCGTCCACGTACCCGACGGCCCCGTAGAGGTAGTGGACGCGGGCATCGGGGTCGGCGTTGCCGTAGTTGTACTGGTCGAGGACGCTGACGAACACGTGCGGGCTCCAGGTGTACTCGGCGAGGACCGTGGCCCAGTCGCCCTTGTCCTGGTCCGTCGAGAGCTGCTGGACTTCCGCGCGGAGCGTTTGGCCCTCACGCGTAGCAAGCTGAATTTCAACCACATGAATATCCGCATACACCATGCCCTTGAACGACGTGGTCACGGGCGTCGCGAGCGTGTTGAACTCGAGGTTGAAGTAGGTGTACTTCGCGCGCAGCCGGTCGCTCAGCCGCCGCTCGAGCTGCACATTCAGGTCGCGTACGTACTTCTCCGGCCCGAAGCCCCAGCTGAGCCGCTCGTAGCCCGTCACTGCGCCCTCGACGCCGGTCAGGTTGAGCGTGTCGAGGCCGTTTGCTGCGGCATAATTGACCGTCACCTTCGTGCCAAACGGCCCGCCCAGCGGGCTGCCCTTCGGCAGCTGGTAAAACACCTCGGCGCTGGCGCTCGATTCACCGAACAACACGGTGGCATAGGGGTATAAGGTGGCCGCGAGGTTGTAGGTGTGCTGCTTCGTGATGGCCGGGATGTAGTTCACCGGCAGGTCGAAGAGCCGCAAATCGCGGTCGGACCGGAAGCTCATGTTGTCCACCGTCTTCGCGGAGACGAGGATGCCGAGCCCGCGGCGGGTGTAGCCGAGGTTTGCCAGGAGGGCTTCGCCGCGGCGGTAGATGTACCCGTTGTCGGCGTTGGGGTCGTTGATCTTCGTGGCGTACTCGAGGCCGGCGGTGATGCCGCCGCGCTGGACGTCGAGCCGGTAGGACCACGCGCCGACGTTCTGAGGGACGGCCAGGACCAGGGTGTCTTTCACGATCGACGTGGCGGCCTGGTAGCGGCTGACGAAGCTGGCGCCCAGGGTGATCCGGGTCTCGGCGGCGTCCCAGGCGGGCCGCAGCGCGTTGAGTTCGACCGTGCCATCGACGGCACGGACGATGCCTTCGCCGTTGATGAGCCGGCCGTCGAAGTCGAGCCTCTGGACGCCCGTCAGCGCCTTCACTTGGACGCCGGGGACGGGGTTCAGGACGAGGCGGATGCCGTCGAAGGCGTTGTCGATGCCGAGGGCGCGTTCCTCGTAGCTGCGGAGCAGGATGCCGCTGCCGAACTGTTCGTAGAAGTTGCCCAACGTGACGTCGACCCCGCGCTCCGGGTCGGCCCACCGTGCATAGCGGTAGCCGATGCCGGTGCCCCTGAACCGACCGGGGAACCCGACCACAGCCCCGAGGTACGACTCAAACCGCACCCCCGCCGAGAAATGCCCCTGCGTGGCGATGACATTGCCGAAGGCGTTTAGCCCCGTTTTCGACGGCGGAACGACGGCCCCGATCCGGTCATCCTCGGAATAGGACTGCCAGAGCAGGGCGGCGTTGCCGCTGATCGACAGCGGCGCGGGCCCGTCCTCGGTTTGGGCCTGCAGCCCGCACGGCGCGGCGCACAGGCCCGCCACGAAGGCGGCACAGGCCGCCGAGCGCAGGAATGCCCGCCTCACTTTCCGGTCAGCTTGCGCAGTTGCGCACGGACTTCCTTCTCGTCCCCGGGCGCGTAGTTGTTGTGCTGCCACACGATTTTTCCGGTCTTGTCGATCAGGAAGGTGTGCGGCACGTTGTTCACCTGCATGGCCCGCGCGAAGTCCTTGTTCGGGTCGAGGAGCACCTGGAAATCCCACATCACGCTGTTCACGTAGGGGGCCACGCGCCGCATCGAACGCGTGTCGTCGATGCTGACGGCTACGATGCGCACGCCGGTCTCACGCTGCCATTTCTCGTACAGCTCGTGGTACGCGTTGAGTTCTTGTTTGCAGGGGCCACACCAGGTGGCCCAAAAAGCGACCAACACCGGCCCGTTCGCCGCGAGTTTGCCGGTATCGACCGATTTCCCGTCGAGGTCCTTCAGGGAGACCGAGGGGAGTTTTTGGGCGGTTCCGTGAACCGCCAAAAGCAAAAAGGCCGCCGCCACCGCGGGGCGCAAGAAGGGAAGTGCGGGCATCATGGCGAAAAAATCGAAACGGCGCGGAAGGTACGCCGAAATGGGTTCGGTAACTTGCGGGCATGAACCGTGCCGGATTGCTCCTCGCCGCGGCTGCCTGTTCCTCGGCGGCCCTCTTCGCCCAGCCCACTCTCGTCGACCCGGTCGACGCCGTGACGGGCTCCCTCTCGAACCCCGACGACACGGAGATGCAGGCTCACTGGGACGTGACGAACGGCACGGACGCTCCGCTCTCCCTCATGGTCACCCGGACCATCGTGCAGGCGGTCGAGCCGTACAACCTGCCCTACACCCTCAATGCTCCCGGTGCCTACGACCGCTTCTGCTGGGGCCCCCTTTGCTACAACTTCGGCACAGCGGCCTCGAACCCATCGGGCTCCTTCCTCGTGACCTTGCAGCCGGGCGAAACGAACGCCTCCTTCATTTCTGACTACTACCCCGCAGGCATTGCCGGCGTGACGGCGCTGCAGTACTGCTTCCATCCCGTGGGCAACGTCGCCGCGGGCGCCTGCAACACGGTGCTGTACTGCGTCGATGCGGCGGAGTGTGCGGTGGGCGTGGCGGAGCCGGAGGCGCCGTTGCTGGAACTCACGGGCGGCGCGGGGCAGCTCGCGGCGCGGGTGCGCTTGCCGGAAGGGGAGCGCGGGACGCTGCGGGTCGTGGCGCTGACGGGCGCAGTGGTGCAGGAATTTCCGCTGAGCGGCGGAGGGGCGGTGTTCCTCGATGCGGAGAGCTGGCCTTCAGGGATGTACGTGGTGGTGGTGGAAACGGCCTCCGGGCTGCGCGCCGAGGCCAAATGGGCGACGGCCGGCGGGCGCTGAGCGGGGTTTGGACAGCACCGCGGGATTCGCGACTTTTGCCCGCTCATGAGTGAATCGACGACGCGTGACCTGCACCGGCAGGAGGCCCTGGATTACCACAGCCGGGGTCGGAAGGGGAAGGTAGAGGTCGTCCCCACGAAGCCGTACGGGACCCAGCGGGACCTGTCTCTCGCGTACAGTCCGGGGGTGGCAGAGCCCTGTTTGGCCATCGCAGAAAATCCCGAGGACGTCTACACCTACACGGCGAAGGGCAACCTCGTCGCGGTCATCTCGAACGGCACGGCGGTGCTGGGCCTCGGCGACATCGGTCCGGAAGCCAGCAAGCCCGTCATGGAGGGCAAAGGGGTGCTGTTCAAGGTCTTCGCGGACATCGACGTCTTCGACATCGAAGTGGACGCGAAGGACATCGACACGTTCGTCACCACGGTCAAGGCCATCGCGCCCACCTTCGGCGGCATCAACCTCGAGGACATCAAGGCGCCCGAAGCGTTCGAAATCGAGCGGCGCCTGAAGGAAGAGCTCAGCATCCCGGTCATGCACGACGACCAACACGGGACGGCCATCATCTCCGCTGCGGCGCTGCTGAACGCCCTCGAGCTCGCCGGCAAAGACATCGGCGAGGTGCGCATGGTGGTCAGCGGGGCCGGAGCAGCCGCCCTGTCGTGCGCCGACATCTACGTGGCCCTGGGCATGAACCCGCACCACGTGGACATGTTCGACAGCAAGGGCCACATCCACGCGGACCGGACAGACCTCGACGACCGCAAAGCGCGCTACACGAGCCCCCGCCGTTTCGACGATTTGGCGGGTGCAATGCGCGGTGCAGACATCTTCCTCGGCCTCAGCAAAGGTGGACTCGTCACCCCGGACATGGTTGCCGCGATGGCTTCCGACCCCATCGTCTTCGCCCTGGCGAATCCGACGCCGGAGATCGGGTGGGACGAGGCCGTGGCCGTGCGCCCGGACCTCATCATGGCCACCGGCCGCACCGACCACCCGAACCAAGTCAACAACGTCCTCGGCTTCCCCTACATCTTCCGTGGCGCCCTCGACGTGCGGGCCACCACCATCAACGAGGAGATGAAGCTGGCCGCGGTGCATGCCATCGCCCGACTCGCGAAGGAAAGCGTGCCCGACGAAGTATCTGAAGCATATGGAAGCCGTGCGTTCACCTTCGGGCGGACGATGATCATTCCGAAGCCGCTGGACCCGCGCCTGATCGTGGCGGTCGCCCCGGCCGTGGCCGAGGCCGCCATGGCCTCCGGCGTGGCGCGCCGTCCCATCGCGGATTGGGCGGCCTACCGCGAGGAACTGCGGCAACGGCTGGGCTCCGGCAACAGCTTCTCCCGCACGCTCGCCGACCGTGCCCGCAAGCACCCGCGGCGCGTCGTGTTCGCAGAGGGCGATTCGTACAAGGTGCTGAAAGCTGCCGAGCAGGCGCTCGATGAGGGCATTGCAACGCCCATCCTCCTGGGCGATCGCGACCTCATCACCGCGCGCATCGCCGAGTTCCGCCTCGAACTGCCCGACGTGGCCATCATCGACCCCCGGTCGGAGGAAGAAGCCCAGCGGCGCAAGGAGTTCGGGGATGTGCTGTTCGCGATTAGGCGCCGCAAAGGCATGACACTGCGGGAGGGCGAATACATGATGCGGCAGCGCAACTACTTCGGAGCGATGCTCGTAAAGTCGGGCGCTGCGGACGTGCTCATTTCAGGGCTCACGCGCACCTATCCGAACGTGATCCGTCCCGCCCTCCAAGTCATCGGCAAGGCCGACGGCGTCGACAAGGTCGCCGGCATGTACATCCTCGAAACCCGCCGAGGACCCATGTTCTTCGCGGACACCACGGTGAACGTGAACCCCACGGTGGATGAAATCGTCTCCATCACCCTGCTCACCGCCGAGGCCGTGCGCAAGCTCCGCATCGTGCCGCGGGTGGCGTTGCTGAGCTACTCGAACTTCGGTTCTGCGGGCGGCGCGGACGCGGAAAAGATGGCCGCCGCCGCGCGCATCCTGCGGGAGCAGCATCCGGACCTGATCGTGGACGGTGAGGTGCAGGGCAACTTCGCGTTGAACAACGAGTTGCTCGCGGAGTCCTTCCCCTTCTCTACGCTGATGAACCGCCAGGTGAATACGTTGATTTTCCCGAACCTGGCAGCCGGAAACATCTCCTACAAGCTCTTGCAAGAGATGGCAGGCATCCACGCGCTCGGCCCGGTGTTGCTGGGCATGCGCCAGCCGTTCCACATCTTGCAGATGGGCTCCAGCGTGCGCGAAGTGCTCGACATGGTCCGCCTCGCCGTGGTGGATGCCCAAACCCACGCCCCCGCATGATCCACCACCTCCGCGGCCCCCTCGTTTCTCTGACTCCCACGGCGGCCGTCGTGGAGTGCGGCGGCGTGGGCTACGAGGTCCTGATCTCGCTCTACACCTATGGGCAGTGGACCGGCAAGGAAGAGGTCCTCGCATACACCCACCTCGTGGTGCGGGAGGATGCGCACGTCCTGTACGGCTTCGCGCGGACGGACGAGCGGGAGGTCTTCCTGGCATTGCTTGGCGTCAGTGGCGTAGGTGCCGGTACGGCGCGGATGGTGCTCAGCGCCCTCGATCCGGCGGCGGCCCGGACGGCCATCGCCTCCGGGGACGTCGGACTGCTGAAGGGCGTGAAGGGCATCGGCGTGAAGACGGCCCAGCGCATCGTCGTGGACTTGCAGGATAAAATCGGCGCAGCCGGCGGCGTCGAAGCCCCGTCGGGACTTTTTTCGGGCCCGCGCAATAAAGTCCGGGACGAGGCGTTGTCTGCCTTGGTTTCGCTCGGATTCGACCGCGTGCGGTGCGAGAAAACCCTGGACTCAATCGCAAACAACTCCCCCGAGGAGCTTCCTGTGGAGGCCCTCATCAAACAGGCTCTGAGGCAGTTATGAAGGCTTGGTGGTGGAATTTGGGCCTCCGGGTCCCCAGAACAGCAGCAGCGACCGCGGTGGCCGTGGCGGTGCTGTGTGCCTGGGCAGGAGCTGCGGCGGCCCAAACCGCCGGAGGCAACGCCCCCGCCGACTCCATCGTGCTGCCCTTCCCCTTCGGCGGCGAAGACCCGTTCAACCCGGTCGAACACCCCCCGGGATTTGAGCTCGACTGGCCGAGCAACTTCAACTACCGGGTCGTCTTCGACGAACGCACGGGGCAGTACATCCTCCGCCAAACGGTCGGCGACACCATCGAGTTCCGCCCATCCACCTACCTCGACCTGCAGGAGTTCCTCAACTTCGACATGCAGGGCAACCTGAGCGAGTACTGGAAGGAACTCCAGCAAGAAGAGGACGAAGCCGAGCGCGCCTTCGCGCCGAAGCTCACGGTCAACAGCAAGCTGTTCGAGACCATCTTCGGCAGCAACGAAATCGAGATCAAGCCCCAAGGCTCCGCAGAACTCACCTTCGGGTTCAACATGTCGAACACGGAGAATCCACGGATTCCCGAGCGCCAGCGGCGCATCACGGTCTTCAACTTCGACCAGCGCATCCAGCTGAACATCGGCGGCAAAATCGGGGACAAAATCGAGCTCGGCACCCAGTACAACACCGAGGCCCTTTTCGACTTCGAAAACCGCATGAACATCGGTTTCCAGGGCGAAGAAGACGACATCCTGAAGAACATCGAAGCGGGCCACATCCAAATGCCGCTCCCCGGCTCGCTCATCCAGGGCAGCCAAAGCCTCTTCGGGGTGAAGCTCGAAACCCAGTGGGGCCGCCTCTACAACACCACCGTCTTCTCGCAGCAGAAGGGCGAGCGCAAGCAAATCGAAGTCAAAGGCGGCGCCCAGACCCAAAAATTCGACATCCGCGCCGACGACTACGAAGCGAACCGCCACTACTTCCTGTCGCAGTACTTCCACGACCTCTACGACGGGGCGATGAAGAGCCTGCCGGTCCCGAACTCGGGGGTCAACATCACCCGCATCGAGGTGTGGGTGGTGAACATGCAGGCAAACACCCAGGACGTGCGGAACGTGATCGGGTTCACGGACCTCGGCGAACACCCCGACTACATCAGCTCGAACCTTCCCGTGGGGCAGTTGGTGGACGGACCGGATTTGGCCATTACAGAAGCGCGCAACCCTTCGAACCTCAACAACGAGCTCTTCGCCACCATGACGGGCAACGAGGATGTCATGGGCTACACGGGGGCGAACGGGGCCATCGCGCTGCTCGGCCTCGGCCTCGAGCAGGGCATCCACTACGAGCGTGTCGGCAACGCCCGCAAACTCGCGCCGACGGAATACTCGTTCAACTCCCGGCTGGGCTTCATCTCGCTTCGGCAGGCGCTCAACAACGCCGAAGTCCTCGCAGTTTCGTACGAATACACGCTGGGCGGCGAGACGTTCAAGGTGGGTACGCTGTCGCAGGATGGGTTCGCGGCGCCCGGTGCCCTCGTCCTAAAGATGCTCAAATCGAGCATCACGCAGGTGCAGCTGAGCAACGGGGACCCGGCGCCGCTGTGGCGGACGATGATGAAGAACGTCTACTCGATGCAGGCGTTCGGGGTGAGCCCGGAGAACTTCCGGTTGGACGTTTGGTACAACGACCCGTCCACGGGCATCGACCTCAACTACATCCCGCGCGAACCGCTCGACGGCACGCTCTTGCTCCAGTTGCTCGGCCTCGACCGCCTCGACATCAACGGGATGCCCCAGCAAGACGGGGTCTTCGACTACGTGGACAACGCCGGCACGACGGGCGGCACGATTTCGAGCCAAACCGGCCGCATCTTCTTCCCCTCCACCGAACCCTTCGGCTCGAACCTCCGCCAGGAGATCACGACGCGGGTGACGGACCCGGACCGCGCGGCGGCCCTGATTCAGTCCCTCGTGTTCCAGCCGCTGTACGACTCGACGAAAACGGCGGCCCAGCAGATTCCCTCGCTCAATCGGTTCCGCATCAAAGGCCAGTTCCAGAGCCAGAGCTCGTCGGAGATTTCGCTCAACGCGATGAACGTCCCAGAAGGCTCGGTGACGGTCACGGCCGGCGGCGTGAAGCTCGTCGAGAACCAGGACTACACGGTCGACTACAACCTCGGCCGGGTGCGCATCCTCAACGACGGCCTCCTCGAATCCGGCCGCACCATCCAGGTATCGCTCGAAAGCAACTCGCTCTTCAACATCCAAATGAAGACGATGATGGGCACGCGCTTCGAGTATGTGCTCAGCGACAAAGCCCGCTTCGGGACGACCCTGCTCAATTTGCGCGAGCGGCCTTTGACCCAAAAGGTGAACATCGGCAACGAACCGGTCAAGAACACCATCGTCGGCGCGGACTTCCAGTGGCAGCGTGACAGCCCGTTCCTCACCGAGCTCGTCGACCGGCTCCCCTTCTACACGACGACGGCGAAGTCGAGCTTCGATGTCTCTGCCGAAGGGGCCTACCTCATCCCGGGACACAGCCGCGCCGTGGGCGAGGAGGGCAACGCCTACGTGGACGACTTCGAGGGCAGCCAATCCGCCATCGACATCCGCAACGTCGCCCGCTGGTTCCTCGCGTCCACGCCGAAGCTCCAGCCGTCGCTGTTCCCGGAAGGCGTGCTCGAAGACAGCCTGGCCTACAACTACAACCGCGCGGCGCTCTCTTGGTACACCATCGACCCGCAGTTCTTCCGCGGGGGCGGGTTGCCGGATGGCCAAGTGTCTGCAGACGCAAAGAGTGACCACCGGGTGCGCGAGGTGCTCGAAGGGGAGGTGTTCCCGAACCGGCAGCTCCCGACCGGGACGCCGCCGAACATTCCGACGCTTGACCTCACCTTCACGCCGGACGTGCGCGGCCAATACAACTACGACCGGCCTCCGGGGGTCAGCGGCGTCTCTGCAGGCTTGACGGAGGACGGCCTGCTCGAAGATCCAGCATCGCGGTGGGGTGGCATCCAGCGGGCACTCACGACGACGGACTTCGAGGCGGCGAACATTGAGTACATCCAGATTTGGATGATGGACCCGTTCAACGAGGACTCGGAGAACCTGTCCGGCGGCGATTTGTACATCAATCTCGGCAACGTGTCGGAAGATGTCTTGAACGACAGCCAGTTGGGATACGAGAACGGTTTGCCCTCTGCGACGAATCCGGATCTCCCGACCCTCACGTCGGTGTGGGGCGTGTACCCGGACCCGGCGACGTTCAACGTGGTGAATGCCTTCGACAACTCGGCAGGGAACTACGAGCTGCAGGACGTGGGGTTGGACGGTTTGGCGGACGCGGGCGAGCGGGAGTTCTTCGGGGACTGGCTGACGGAAATCGGCACGTGGCTGACGCCCGAGGCCCTCACGGCCGTCGAAGCCGACCCGTCCGCCGACAACTTCGCCTACTTCCGCAGCCCGGAAGCCCAAGCCGCAGACTTCAGCGTTCTCGAGCGCTACGCGGACTACAACGGCTACGAAGGCAACTCGAACACCGGCTCGCCAGACGGGTACCCCATCACCTCCACGACCATCCCGAACACGGAGGACATCAACCAGGACATCACGCTCTCCACCATCGAGAGCTACTACCAGTACAAGGTGTCCCTGCGGCCCGGCGACCTCGGCGAACAGAACATCGGGCGCAACTACATCACGGACTCGTTTGAGCAGACGGTGACGACGGCGAACGAGGAAACCCGCACCGTGCGGTGGTACCAGCTGCGCATTCCCGTCCGGGACTTCGAACAGCAGGTCGGCGGCATCTCGGACTTCCGTTCCATCCGGTTCATCCGGGTGTTCATGAAGGGGTGGTCCGAGCCGGTGACGCTGCGGTTTGCGCGGTTCGAGCTCATCCGGGGCGAATGGCGCCGGTACCTCAACTCGTTGGCCCAGCCGCAAGAAATCGAGCCGGATGACCCCGAGAACACGTCCTTCACGCTGTCCGCAGTGAACATCGAAGAGAACGGGAACCGCGATCCGGTGCCGTACGTGACGCCTCCGGGCATCGTTCGGGAAATCGACGTCGGCACTGCGAACCAGCGGCGGTTGAACGAGCAGTCGATGGAACTTGCGGTGTGCGGCCTCGAAGACGGGGATGCCCGCGGCGCGTACCGCAACATCAACTTCGACATGCGCATGTACAAGCGGCTGCGCATGTTCGTGCACGCAGAGCCGGGTCCGGACGGGACGCCGCTGAACGACGGGGACCTCACGGCCTTCGTGCGGCTGGGCAGCGACTTCGACCAGAACTACTACGAGTACGAGATCCCGCTGCAGGTGACGCCTTGGTATACCGGGGACGAGGACGCCATTTGGCCCGCAGGCAACAACATGGACATCGAGTTCCAAAAGCTGCAAAACCTCAAGGTGGAGCGGCCCGCCGGCTTCCCGCTGTTCCAGGAATACGCAGCGATGGACGGCAATGTCCGGCTCGCGGTGAAGGGCAACCCGAACCTGGCGAACGTGGTGATGGTGATGGTGGGCGTGCGAAACACCGACGCGGACGCGAATCCCTTCGGCGTGGAGGACGACGGGCAGCGGAAGTGCGCGGTGGTGTGGGTCAACGAGTTGCGCCTGTCGCAGTTCAACGAGGAAGGCGGTTGGGCTGCCCTTGCCCAAATGAATGCCAAACTCGCGGACCTCGCGGACGTCAGCCTGGCAGCAAACATGTCGACTCCCGGGTTCGGCGGGCTGGAAGAGCGCGTGCAGGAACGCCAACGCGAAACCATCCAAGGCCTCGACGCATCCGGGACCATCCAGCTGGGCAAGCTGCTTCCGAAGCAGCTGGGCATCACGCTGCCGATGTACGTCGGCTACTCGGAGCAAATTACGACGCCGCAGTTCGACCCGCTTTCTCCGGACATCGAGATGGCGGACCGCACGGACCTTTCGCCAGAACGCCGCTCGAATGCACAAACGGTGAACCGGTTGCGGTCGGTGAACTTCTCGAGTATCCGGATCGCGCCGCAGTTCGGCACCGGCGGGGGAGGCGGTTCTGGAGGCGGCGGCAAGGGGGGCGGTGCAGGGCTGGGGGCTCCAGAAGCCGGAGTGGAAGGCGGCAAAGACAAAGGCAAAGGAAAAGGCGGGGAAGATCCGGCGGACGGCGGGGGAGGGAAGGCCTCGGCCAGCGGCGGGGCGGGCAGCAGCGGCAGCGGCTTCGGGCTGCTCAAGATGCTGAACCCGTCGAATTTGACCGGGAACTTCAGCTACACGGAGAACTACCGACGGGACGTCAACCTGGAGTTTGCTCTCAACCGCCAGTACCGCGGGGGCGTCACCTACACCTTCACCCACAACCCGAAGCAGTTCAAGCCGTTCGGGAAAATCGGCTTCCTGCAGGGCTCGCCCTTCTTCAAGTGGCTGACGGATTTCAACTTCTACCTCGGACTCAAGCAGATCACGGCGGGTTCCCAAATGCAGCGTCAGTACGAGAGCAGCCGCGTCCGCAACAACACGGCGGAACTCCTCGGAATCGAGACGGGTCTGCTGATCAACACCCAGGTCATGAAGACCTGGAACTGGACCCGGAACTACGCGGTGAAGTACGACCTCACCCAAAACCTGCGCTTCGACTACACCGGAGATGCTACGGCGCTGGTGGGAGAACCGGCCGGCGTCATCGACCGCTCCGACGTGGGTGCGTTTGATGCGTACCGCGACTCCGTTCTGTCGAATTTGCGGGGCGCGGGCGAGGTCACCCGCTACAACCACACGGTGACGGGCACCTACAAGCTTCCGTTCGACAAGTTGCCGATTTTCAGCTTCATCTCCAGCGACGTGCGCTACCAAGGCACCTACCGCTGGGACCGTGCGCCGTTCTCGCAGGACTCGCTCGGGCACACCATCCAAAACTCGCGCAACGTCAGCCTCAACCTGCAAGCGAACTTTACGACCCTCTACAACAAGGTGCCGGCGCTCAAAGAAGTGCTCTCGCCGAAGCCGGTGCGCCCGCAGTCCCGCCGCCCCGTCAGCAACGACGAGCGCGATGGCTACGGCAACACGAAAGACGAGGAAAAGGTGAAGCTCGAAATCGACCCGCTCGAGCACATCCTGCGGCTGTTGATGACGGTTCAGAACGTGTCCGGATCGTACACGCGGAACGAGGGGATGATGCTGCCGGGATTCGGGCCTCGGGCGAAGGTGGGCGGGTTCGATGAGAACTTTGAAGCGCCGGGGTTGCCGTTCCTTTTGGGCCACCAAAACACGAACCTCGCAGGCGAGAACATCTGGAACTTCCCGGAAGAGGCCGCCACGAATGGCTGGCTCCTCGCCGCACCCTACCTGAACCAACCCTTCACGGAGACGTTCTCGGAGGTCTTCAACGGCCGTGCGAACCTCGAGCCCATCAAGTACCTGAAGATCGAGCTCACCGCGAACCGCAGCATCAACCGCAACTACCAGAGTTTCTTCCGGTTCAACCCGGAGACGGGCGCGTTTGAGTCGCAGAGCCCGAACGAAACGGGGCAGTTCAGCGCGTCCATCCTGACCTGGCCCACGGCGTTCATTCGGGACGAAGAAGACAGCTTCAACTCGCAGATTTGGCAGGACTTCCTGCTGGGCCGCCTCGAGATTTCCGAGCGGTTGAATGCAGAGACCTACCGGCTCGATGCGCCGGAGGTGACGGGGTACTACCTCGGCTGGGGGGCGACGTCGCAGCAAGTGACCATCCCGGCCTTCATCGCCGCCTACACGGGCATGGACATGGGGGCGGTGCCGCTGGACGTCTTCCGCACACCGGTCGCGCCGAACTGGCGGGTGACGTTCGATGGCTTGACGAAGTCGCCGTTCTTCAAGCAGTATTTCAAGCGGTTCAGCCTGAGCCACAGCTACAAGTCCACGTTGACGACGTCGTACGTGACGAACCTGAGCTACGGCGAGGACGCCGCGACGGGCCTGCCGACGGTGCTCGACAACAGCGGCTTCGGGAACTTCGTCGCCCGCGAGCAGTACAATACGGTGAGCATCAGCGAGCAACTCGGGCCGCTCATCGGCGTGGACGTGACGCTCAATTCGGAGCGGGGCAGCGAGCCGATGTTCAAGTTCGAGGTGAAGCAGGACCGGAATGTGGTGTTCGGGCTGACGAATTACCAAATCACGGAAACGAAGAGCAACGCGGTGGTGCTCGGTTTGGGATACACCATCCCCGACATCCCGAACCCGTTCATCCGGACCTACGGCAAGCTCCCCATCAAGATGCTGCAGGAGACCGACCTCGTCATCCGCGCGGACATGAATATCCGGGACAACAGCACGATCATCCGCAAGATGGTCGAACGCCAAAACCAAGTCACGGCCGGGCAGAAACTGATTTCCATCAAGCTCTCCGCCGACCTCGAAGTGTCGGACAAGCTGACGCTGCGCGCCTTCTACGACCATCAAATCACGCGGCCCTACATCAGTACCTCGTTCGACACATCGAACATCAATTCCGGGGTGTCGCTGCGATTCAACCTGAATCAGTAGGGTGTAGCTTTGCGGCCTGACGCTTGAACGCCATGCACATTCCTACCGATTTGCGCTATACCCGGGACCACGAATGGGTCCGGATTGAAGGAGACACCGCCACCGTGGGCATCACGGACTTCGCCCAAGGCGAGCTCGGGGACATCGTCTTCGTGGAAGTGGGGACGGTCGGCGACGCCGTCGGAGCTGGGGAGGTGTTCGGCACCATCGAAGCCGTGAAGACGGTCAGCGACCTCTACATGCCGGTGGAAGGAGAGGTGCTCGAGTTCAACAGCGCGCTGGATGCTTCGCCGGATGCAGTGAACTCGGACCCCTATGGTGCGGGCTGGATTGTGCGGGTGCGGCTGGCCGATGGCGCTGACCTCAGCGGCCTGCTCGACGCGGCGGAGTACACGGCTAGTTTGGCCTGAGGGGATGCCTTTCCTGCCGCGGGTTCCGTGGGAGCGGGTGCGGAGGAGGTTCTTGTGGATGCCGGGGTTTTGGACGGCCTTGATTGTGGGCCTGCATGCCATTCCGGGGGAGGATGCGACGCTGGAGGGGTGGTACGCGTTGTTTCATTTGGACAAACTGCTTCACGCGGCATTCTTCGCATGCTGGGGGCTTTCGGTGTGGATCGCACTGGGAAAGAGTGGGATGGTGCGGGGGTCGTTCCTGTGGGTTGTCGGTTTGGGCGTGGTTTTCGGGGTCGGGTTGGAATCGGCCCAAGATGCGCTGTTCACAGGCCGCCGGATGGATGCGTACGACGTGGTGGCAGATGGCATCGGAGTGGCGGTAGGATGGATCGTTTTTCAATGGATGTACCACGGCTGCTTCGGAATGGAGCCTATTTCATTTCGGCACCGTTCTTGATGCGGTGAATTCAACTCCACGCTGTACTTTTATCCCCGACTTATCATGGAACTCCGCAAGACCCCTGAAGCCGACCTCGAGAACAAGCGCACCACGTGGCGCACCCTCGGGTTCATCGCAATCATGGCCCTCACGCTTGCTTCGCTCGCGTGGACGTCCTATGAAATTGCCATTGTCCAGAACTTCGATTTTCAGGCTGAATTGCTTGAGGATGAGGAGATTCCCGTGAACATCGTCACCCCTCCGCCTCCTCCGCCTCCTCCCCAGCAAACCACGATGATTGAAATCGTGGACGACGAGGAAATCATCGAAGAGGAACTCGAAATCATCGACCTCGAACTCGACGAAGACACGGAAATCGAGGTACAGGAGTTCGAGGAAACCCAGGAAGAAGAGCAGGTCGAGGAGGAGGAAATCTTCATGGTCGTGGAGAAGATGCCGGCATTCGGGGACTGCCTCGAACTGAAGGGCGATGAGCGGCACCAGTGCACGCAGATGGAAATCATCAAGTATGTTTCATCGAACACGAAGTACCCGGCCATCGCGAAGGACGCGGGAATCCAAGGGACCGTGTTCGTGTACTTTGTCGTCGGAAAAGACGGAAAAGTGAAGGATGTGAAGGTGTTGCGGGAGGTGGATCCCCGCCTCGATGCGGAGGCCAAGCGGGTCGTGGAGTCCTTGCCGACGTTCGAACCGGGTGAACAACGCGGGAAGTCCGTGAGCGTTCAGTACACCATCCCGGTGAAATTCATCATCCGGTAAGCGCAGCGATTCGCGGAAGCGCGGCGTTCCAGCGGTCCTCGCCGGTTCCAGTCAGTACGACATACGGCCATCCACGGTCCAGAAGCCGGGATTCGAACAGGCGGTGGTGCTCCCACCGCCTGTTTGCGTCTGGGAGGGTGCGCAGGGGATCAGGCTCCCACGGCAGGTCAGGCGCACACAGCAGGAACAAATCGACCTGCAAACCCTCCCGGTAGACCTGGACCGGGCAACAGCCGAAGACCACTTCGCCCCACAGTTCGATGACCAGCGGACAGGCATCGGAGAGGATGCCCGGCGCGAGGTGCAAGCGGTCCAGGGCAAGACGCTGTTCGTCGCAGAGGCGGGCGAGGTCGTCGGGCGCCGTCAGCCCTTCACGCACGGCGGCATCCCCCCGCGCTGCTTCAGCCACCCAAGGCCAGCCCAAATGTGCCGCCAACGCCTGCGCGGCGGTGGTTTTGCCGGTGCTTTCCACACCCGTCAGGCAAACGGTGAGCGGGCGCTTCATGGCCAGGGCAAAAAATCCCACATGCCTTCGCAGGCGAGCAACAAATACAGGATTTGCAGGCCCATGCCCCACCGCAATCCGGAACGCGCATAGAGCAGGACCCCGGCGGCATTCACCACCACCCAGTACCGCCAATTCCACGGATCGTTCAGCACCATCCAGTACGTAGCGAGCAGACTTCCGACGGTAGTGAACAGGTCGAGTCCGACCGAGGTGGCGTCTGTCCACCGCCGCAACGCCACCCACCCCAGTCCCCACGCCATCGCTGCGGCTCCCAATCCAGCGGCGTGGGCGCCTGCATCCGGCACGACGGCCTCCCATCCCTGATCGGCCCGCACCATGCCCCACACGGCGAACGCGGCATACGCCGCCCACAGGAACGCCTCGGCCAGCAGCCGTTTCCGGTGGCACACCCACACAAACAGCACCGATCCAACGAACGCCGCCGGATAGGCCCAGCTCTGCTCCAACATGTACCCGACCGTGTATCCGAGGTTGAGCACGGCAGCCAAGGCCTCGGCAGCGCGCACCAGTGCCGGGCTCATGGGGCGTCGAACGTGCAGTTGCACGGAGGGCTCATGTCCAGCTCGATCCCCGGCAGCCACAGCTTCAGTTGCTCCTGTTCTTCCGCCGACATCGTGTTGTGCAACAGGTCAATGCGTTTCAGGCGGGGCAGTCGGCCGAGGCTGGCGGGCCAAACTTCCAACGGGTTGTCCCACACGGAAAGCACTTCGAGCGAGGTCAGGCGGTCGATGTCCTCGGGGATGCGGTCGATGGCGTTGTCGCCGAGGTGGAGCTCCCGCAGCGCCGGCATGCGGAGCACCACCGGCGGCCAGGCAGTCAACCGGTTGCGGTCGGCTCGGAGAACTTCCAGATGCACGAGAGCGGCCAAGGTGTCGGGCAGCGCGGCGAGGCGGTTGCGGTCGAGGATGAGCTCGCGCAGTTCCGTGAAGGACCCGACCGTGGCCGGGACCTCCGTCAGGCGGGTGTGGCTGAGGTCGAGCCGTGTGACGGGACGGCCTGCGGCGCGGAGGGCGAGGGCTTCTTCGAGGCTGTGGGCGGTTTGGCCGGCGGCGGAGCCGGCGAGCACGAGCCACAAGCCCAGGATCCACGGTGCTTTCATGCCAGCCGGAGCGTGCGTTCAACCCCACCCGTGCGGGCAAGCAGGTCCAGCGATTCGTGGCGGTCCGCAGCCAGCTGGGCCTGCAGCGCCGCCGCGTCCGCAAACCGCTGCTCATCGCGCAGCCGCTCGACGAAAAACAGGCGCATTTGCTCGCCGTAGCAACTCCGGAGGGGCTCGAGCGCGTGGGCTTCGACCGTCCGCTCCGGGGCAGGCCCGTCGCCGTCCGCCGCGGTGAAGGTGGGCCGTGTGCCCACATTGACCATGGCCGGCACCGGGCGCTCGCCTGCCAGGGCTGCCCATGCGGCGTAGACTCCGTCCGCAGGCACGAGCTTCAGCGGGTCCTCCGGCTGGACGTTCGCGGTCGGAAAGCCCAACCCACTCCCGCGCCCAGCGCCGTGGACCACGGTGCCCGTGAAGGGATAGGGTGCGGTGAGCCAGGTAGCGGCGGTGGCCACATCGCCACCGGCCAAGGCCTCGCGCACCTTGGTCGAGCTGACGCGCACCTCGTCCACCGAGGCGGCGGCGAGTTCTTCGACGGCAAACCCATGCAAGGCCCCGAGTCGGGCGAGTTCGTGGAAATCTCCCGACCGACCGCGGCCGAACCGGTGGTCGTATCCCACCACCACGCAGGCTGGGCGGATGCCCTGCACGAAGAGGGCCTCTACATAGTCTTCGGGCGACATCCGCGCGAGGTCCAGCGTGAACGGCTCGACCACGAGGTGGTGCAATCCGGCGGCTTCGAGCAGGTCCCGCTTTTCGTCCGCGGAATTGAGCACCTGCAGGCCGTGTGAATCCGGGTGCAATACGGTGCGCGGATGCGGGGAGAAGGTCAGCAGGCAGGTCTCTGCGCCGAGTTCGTGTGCCTTGCGGCCGAGTGCGGCGAGCACCGCCCGGTGCCCAGCATGCACGCCGTCGAAGGTTCCGACGGTCAGCACAATCGGTCGGTCTGCCCGAAAATCGCGGGCACGTTCATGCACCTTCACCACCCAAAGGTAGGTTGTGCGGGGAGGAGATTTGGCTGTACTTTCGCGCCGAATTTCATTGCCATGCACGGTACCATTTCTCAAGTCATCGGCCCGGTGGTCGACGTCACGTTTCCGGCAGGAACGCCGCTTCCGAAGATCCTCGACGCCCTCGTGGTAGAGCGTCCAGGCGGACGTTTGGTCCTTGAGACCCAGAAGCACATCGGAGAAGATACCGTGCGCACGATTTCGATGGACTCCACCGAAGGCCTGAGCCGCGGCACGCAAGTGACCGCGACCGGTCTGGGCATTACGATGCCTGTGGGGGACCAAATCAAAGGCCGCCTCTTCAACGTGGTCGGCGACGCCATCGACGGCATCGGTCAAATCAACCCGCAGGGCGGCCGGGCCATCCACCAGGAGCCCCCGCGCTTCGAAGACCTCAGCACCTCCACCGAAGTCCTGTTCACGGGCATCAAGGTCATCGACCTCATTGAGCCCTATGCAAAGGGCGGCAAAATCGGTCTGTTCGGCGGCGCCGGTGTGGGCAAGACGGTCCTCATCATGGAGCTGATCAACAACATCGCCAAGGGCTACGAGGGCATCTCGGTGTTCGCCGGCGTGGGCGAGCGCACCCGCGAAGGCAATGACTTGCTCCGCGAGATGATCGAGTCGGGCGTCATCAAGTACGGCGAAGCGTTCAAGCACAGCATGGAAGAAGGCGGCTGGGACCTTGCGAAGGTGGACATGGCTGAGTTGGCCAAATCCCAGGCCACCCTGGTCTTCGGCCAGATGAACGAGCCTCCCGGTGCCCGGGCCCGCGTGGCCCTCTCCGGCCTCACCGTCGCGGAGTACTTCCGGGACGGCGACGCCACCACCGGCGGACGCGACATCCTCTTCTTCATCGACAACATCTTCCGCTTCACGCAGGCCGGTTCAGAAGTGTCCGCCCTCCTCGGCCGGATGCCGTCCGCGGTAGGCTACCAGCCGACCCTCGCAACGGAGATGGGTCTCATGCAGGAGCGCATCACCTCGACGAAGCGCGGTTCCATCACCTCCGTGCAGGCCGTTTACGTGCCGGCGGATGACTTGACGGACCCGGCACCGGCCACCACCTTCGCCCACCTCGACGCTACAACGGTCCTTTCGCGGAAAATCGCCGCCCTGGGCATCTACCCGGCGGTGGACCCGCTCGACTCCACGTCCCGCATCCTCACCCCGGCCATCGTCGGAGAGGAGCACTATGCGTGTGCGCAGGACGTGAAGGAGACCTTGCAGCGGTACAAGGAGCTCCAAGACATCATCGCCATCCTCGGGATGGACGAACTCAGCGAGGAAGACAAGCAAACGGTATACCGCGCACGGCGTATTTCCCGCTTCCTTTCCCAGCCGTTCCACGTTGCGGAGCAGTTCACCGGCATCCCCGGGGCACTCGTTTCCATCGATGACACCATCAAGGGCTTCAAGCGCATCCTCAGCGGCGAACTCGATCACCTGCCGGAAGCGGCCTTTAACCTGAAGGGCACCATCGAGGAGGTCATTGAAGCGGGCGAAAAAATGCTCGCCGAGGCACAATGAGTACCCGCTTCCACGTCGACATTCTGACGCCGGACCGGACGCTCTTCTCGGGAGAAGCCACCTACGTCGGCTTGCCCGGGGTAGACGGTAGCCTCGGTGTGCTCGCAGGCCACGCTCCGCTCATCACGACACTGAAGGCAGGGGAGGTGACGGTGCGGATCGAGCGCGAAGAGCAACGGTTTGCCGTGCAAGGCGGCACCGTCGAGGTGCTCGGCGGTCAGGTGACCGTGCTCGCAGAGTAACCGCTCCCCCTTTACGCGTGGTGGTAGGGCTCGCCGGCTAAAATGGTATGGGCCCTGTAGAGCTGTTCGACGGCGAAGGGACGAACCATTTGGTGTGAAAACGTGAGTGGGCCCAGGCTCAGCGTGCCGTGCGCCCGGGCGCGGATGCGTTCATGAAATCCGTACGGACCGCCGATGGCCCAGCACACGTGCTTCAGACTGCGCTGCTGCAGCGCAGCGATGTGGCGTGCAAGCCCGGGCGAGTCCATCGATGTACCCCGTTCATCCAATAATATCAGCCAATCCACGCCAGTAAGAGCTTTCTCAATGAGGGCGGCTTCTCCTGCTTTGACCGTTTCCGGGTCA
>Ga0315904_10003542_pt1 | contig 22841 bp, 39 predicted proteins | sample LakEriMetagenome_6_FD_203529 | JGI IMG/M metagenome (GOLD analysis project Ga0315904, IMG submission 203529) | Freshwater fungal communities from buoy surface, Lake Erie, Ohio, United States - Buoy 12 MA120 | ecosystem: Environmental > Aquatic > Freshwater > Lake | place: USA: Lake Erie, Ohio... | reverse complement strand
TCAACAGCTTGCATTTGGTCTCGGGACCGTGAGCTGTAATACGCATTGCGCTCTGCTACCGTCTCCTCAGGAATTCGTGCTAAAAGCAAACTTCCCACGCCGAGAACCCCAGCGTGTCGGTTGCTGTCCATCGGAGTACCAAGAAAATCAGGATATTCGTCGGCGCGTACCAACTCATAACCCTCACGCAGGCGTGAAGCCACGTTGATACGATCATCGTATCCGTTTGCTTCTGCTCTGATCCAACGATGCTTATAGCCCGGAGGAGCAGGAGGCGCATCCAACTTCGAAGGAGGGGCCCATGGCTTACGGCGCGCAGTTGCAGTGCGGCTATCAGCCTCACGCGACTTGCGATTTAGGGATGGCACGTCAATTTTGTCCATGGTCTTAATCCTTTACGTATTTAGCGTATTCCTCTAACGGAACACCGAGTTTTTTGGCAATCGCGACCTGACTCGGGGTCAGTTTCACGCTGCGGCGCGCGTTATTAACTCCCGACGAGCGGGTTGCAGGAGCGACGGAGTGCGCGGCCCGTGCTCTCTGTGGTTTCTGTTGAGGCGCTGCAGCCGCATTTCCTGTTTGGAACTTGTGAGGAAACGCTTCGCGGATACGCCTGTCTAGTTCATCATAATACTCCTCGGTCTCGGGGTCAAACCGTTCATCCGTCACCAGCTGACGGTGCAAGCCAATAACGGCATGCGTCATGACGGTGTCCGACCCAAACCAAGGGTTCTGTTCTGCCCATTCCTCCGCCCGAGGGTCAGGCGATTGCGCTGCCTGCTGTACAGGCTGCTGCTGTTGATACAGCTGACGCTGCTGAGCCTGTTGAGCAGCATATTCTTCCTGCTGCTGGCGCTGAAGCGTGGCCTGTTGTACCTGACGCTGGTCCATCAGTATCGCCGTCAAGCGTTCCTGCGCCTCGGTCTCCGTGTCAAAGTCGCCTTCCTCACGCGCCTGACGAATCACCTGCTTTAACGCTGCGATCTGCGTATCGATCCGACCCTTCGCCTCGTTCAGACGCTCTGCATCGGTGTGACGGAACTGCTGTTCCAGCTGCGACGCCCGTTGCTGCACGTTTTTGGCGTATTCAATCGCGGCCTGCTCACGACGCTCCGTCTCACGCAGTCGAGCCGTCAGCTTCTCAATACGCTTGCGGACATTACTGCTGTACTCGTCCATGTCCTTAGCGTGTTGCTGCTTTGGCTCCTCTTGCAGGCCTTGCGGCTGCTCAATCTCGACCTCCGGAGCCTGCGGCGCATCCGCCAATACCGCCTCCGAGCCGTCTTCGTTCATTTCAATCGTGGCGGAATCCTCATCCTCGCCAATATTGAATTCTAGTTGTTCATTTGACATGACTTTTTCCTTTAGAGCAGGTGAATAACGTCTTCGGGATCGGCAATTGTTGCCAAAACCTCATCATCGTTGATGATACGTATCTCGCCACCCTCAATTGGGATGCGCGAACCCGCATAGCGACCGAAAACAATCCAGTCCCCCGGCTTACACCACGGGCCGTCTGGAAATTTGCTCTCGTCGCAGTACGCCAACGGACCCACCTCAAGCACATAAGCACAGGTAGTCGCCAGTTGCGTCTTTTTCTGCGTCTCTTCGGCAATCGCAATACCGCCCTTCGTTACTCGGGCCCCGCGATACGGCAAAAGAGAAATACGCCAGCCCGTCGGACGAGGAAGATGGTCTCGAACGCTCTCGTTCAACTTCCCCTCATCTAACTTGCCTTCATCGTTGAAGACATCGTCAATAGTTGGGGCCTTATTCTGCTGCTGCTCCAACCACTTACGCTCCAAAGCAGTCAAATTGTCTTGCTTTTCTTCTACAGCTTCCATGCAGTCCTCCTTCAGGGTTAGTCGTCTTCTCTAAGGCTCTTGAGGCGCTCTCTTAAAGCATCCTCAATCATGTTTAAGCCTTCCAGACGGCCCATCAGGAAACGATATCGCTCCATGGTGGTCACCGAGCCGTTCAATACCATCGACTCAGTGTCAGACCGTAAAGTTCTCAGGTCCTTCAGAACTGCTTCCGCAAATTCCAGCATGGTAAATCTCCATGAGAGCAGACGGTTTGTGGCTTCCGTCTGGAAAGCTTAAAAATCAGTAAATCTTAACCGGGTTATTCCCGTCTCTTTTCTTCACAATCATCGCAGGGCCCTGCACACCCTTCATCGCCCCACCTTTGCCCATCTTCTTCGACTTGCCCGCAGTAGTCAAAGCAATCGCAACCGCCTGCTTGACCGCCGCCTTCTTGCTCTTAGGCTTACTCGTGCCTATCGAGCCGCTCTTTTTGAACTTGCCCACCATCTCACTGATATTGCCCGAGATCGTCTTCTGGCTAGACCCTTTTTTAAGAGGCATTTCTTGCTCCTTGCTGTTGGTTGACTTGATTCAAACGCTCTCGCGCTAGATCGGCCCGCAACATCGCAATATTCTCCTGCGATGCCACCCGCGCCATGTTAGCCCGCTGCACTTCTGCCGCCTTTTGCTTCTCTACTTCCAACTTCGCACCCTCAATTTGAATCCGCTGGTTGTCCGCCTGCGCACGTTGCTGGATTTCTGCTTCCTTCAACTGCACCACAGGGTCCGGTCCCTCACCCGCTAACTGCGCTTGGAGATTACGCATCTCCATCATGCCCTCAGCAACCTTCAACGCAATCATGCCCTCCTTCTGGATCGGCGAGATCATCCTATCCGGGTCAGCACCATACTCCGAGAACAACTGCGCCTCCACAATCTCCTCCGCCTTCTTGCGCACATGATCCAACACATGCTTCAACAAGGTCATCGCCGCTTGTGGATTGGCCTGCATCATCGGCGACATGCCCATCACCAAGTGCGACAGAATATGCGCGTCATGCTGCTGGCCCGAGAAGGCCTTCAACTCCATCTGATCCAAAACATCCGAGTTTTCCTGCGCCGGATCCTTCGGCATCTGCGTATTCTGCGGTCTCAATATCCCATCAATGTCCCGCACGTTCATCGCCGCATACACACGATAGTACGCTTCATACATGTTGTGCATCATCGGCGCACTCTGCGCTAACTGCAGCTGCGTTTGCGCCAAAGTGATCCGTTGGGCAACGGAAAAAATATTCGGATCGGCAACGGGTAGTACCGCCACCAGTTGGTTGAAGTCCTGCTTCTTAATCCTTCGCGAGGCACCCGGTACTTCATACGGATATTCATCAGGCAGATACTTTCCAAAGCCCTTTGCCAACAGTTGGAACTCGATCTTCTGCGCATAATGCAAGCGCTTGTGGATCGCCGACATCACCATCGAGCCTTTTTCCAACAACGCGATGGTCGTGCCCACCGCCGCCATCTGATTGCCTTCACCGACCTGCATGTCAGCAATCGATGCCAAGCGTTTGCCCGCATCCACCACAAAACCAAGCAACGAGAACAGCGTCTGACTCGGCTCCTTGTACGGCAACGGCAACAACGACGCCGTCAACTCCGCACCACCCGCGTCAATATCCCGCCATTCGCCCGGCTGGATCGGATTATCGCTGTCCGCGATCCGCGCACCCTTCGCTTTGAAGCCCGCAGGCAGATTCGAGAGCGTTCCCGCATCCAACAACTGCCGCAACGCCATCGTAGCCGTCTTCGACAAGCCACCAATCAGATGCACAAAGCCCAAACCATACGCGCCCAGACCCTCGACCAGCACATAATGCACAAACGTCGGGATTCTGAGCTTCAAATCATCGTTTTCTTCCCAATTCCGACGCACTCCAACAACGCGACCACTCGCCTCGTCAATCGTAATCAGAAACGGCAGCTTAATCCCCGTCGGCTCACCACTCTCATCGACATCTTCAAAGCCCGGCACGTCATAATCGACGTGCATTTCCAACAAAAATATCTCTTCAGCATCGTCCGACGGCGTCAAACCCGTCTGCTTGTCCACCGCCTGCGAAATATCGCTCGCTGTCGGGTCAAAAGCCTCCGGCTGAATGTCTAAATCAAGGTACTCACCACCCAAAACACGCTTTTTGAACTCGTTCGCCGACATCGCCACACGATGCGTGATCCGTGAGCACTGGCTCATGACGCTTGAGCCGTAATACGGGATGTATAAATCGTCCGCCAAGACCAACTTGGACACCATCCGACCCAAATAACGGTCGTAATACACCTTCTTGAACACCGATCCACCATAACCAAGGTAGAAAAGCGCCTGATCAAACTCTGGTGTGTACTCCTCCATCACCGTCGTCAGCTGGTAATTCATGAAATCTTGCACACGCGAGGCCTGCTGCGCCTTGTCCAAAGTCTCCTTACCCACTACCTGCGTTCTAACTGGCCCACCTGAAGGCATCAACTCCTTCATCGCCTGCGCTTGGAACTGCACAATCGCCTCAGTCAACATCGGATGCACGGCCCCCGCCGCACCACGGAAAGGCTTGGTCCGCTCTTCAAGCTTCAAGCCCAACAGATCAAGGCCCTTGGCGTACATCGTCTCCCAATCCGACCTCGACGACTTGTCCGCCTCGTACAACGCCTGCAATGTCTGCGACATCTCCGACAAATCATCCTCGCCAATAACCTCAGCTAGGTTGTCGTAGAAGTCCACTTCCGCCGCGTCCTCCTCACCCATCTCAATCGTGGCCCCACCATCCTCTTCCAAGATGATTTCGATTTCAGGCATGCCCGCCGCTTCAATCTCCACGGACAAGGGCTTTTCGTTTTCCCCGAGCTTATCTACTGGCATGACTATTCCTTATATGTATCGGCGATTGTTCATCGCTGATTTTTCGACCAGACCGCCTTTTTTGAACGGAACGCCTTGGTTCAAAACACGCTGTGCGGCATTATTATCCCAAAGCACCGCCCAATGGCTTCGTTCCACCCCCGTTGCATCTTTTATGGTTATTGGCTGAATGACGAAACCTTCACCCAAGTCTTTAACCACAGCCTTTAAATTATTAGGTAATTTTTCATACAGCTTTGCTTGCTTTGACTCCGTCCCCGGAAAAGCAACAAAGCTCTTATTCATCTTCATGGCCCCTGCAATCGCATTCTTCGCCAACAACTGCTGGACGACTTGCGGCTGCACTTCGATGTTTGCGATAGGCTCCTCAATGTCATAGGTGCCTTTTACCTGACCACCGGGCAAGCCCAAACGCTCCTGAAGCTTCGTGATACGTTTTACGTCCTTAACCGTATCCGTTGCAATTTGGTCCGCTTTGCCTTTGCTAATCGGACCCAGCGTGGTCAAGAAGTCCGAAAATGCCGCAGGGTCTGCTTTGCCCGTCATGTCCCCTCTCAGTACAAACATGAAGGAGTCCATGCTGCCAAACCGATCTTCAATCTGCTGCCTCAACGGATCAAGTCGCGTCTTGATTCCGTCAAATAACGACGTTACTTCCTGCTTGTCCTTGGCCGCAGAGCCGCCTTTCTTACCCAGCTTCTTAATGTCACGGAACATGTCCGACTGCAACTCGCTAACGTAGATGCCTTCCAACCTGCCTAAGCCCGGCACGTTCACTTGATGTTCCGTGAAACGGCTAAAGCCCATCGCGTTCTTCTCTGGGTTGACCGCTGTATGACTACCCCTATAGGTTGAGTAGCGTTGTGTCTCTTTCAACACATCGTCCAAAAGGGCCTTGTTATCTACCAAGATAGCCTTACTACTGTCTTCCAAATCAGTTCTAATAAGTCTTTGGAGATACGGCAGTACCTCATTATCAGACGAAAATCTTCCTGTAGCTACCTCTTGAAGCATGTCATCGGCTGACTTATAAGGCGGGGAAAACTCTTGCGTAGCCATGCGATTAAGCATGGTGTTAACCAGCGGATTTTCTTGACGCAGCCTCTGCAATCCCCGCATCTTTATTTCAGTTGTAAGCTGATCATCTATCTTTTTGTATGCATCTCTGTATTCTTGCGTATTCCTTTCAAAAGGAATCGCTTTTGTACGTTCATTTATTAATTTTGACCAGTTTCCTTTGTACTCAGGTATGTCTAAGAACTTAATGTCTTGGATACCTTGTAACGCAGGTAGTGCATCTGCTTGAAGAGCAGATAATTGCGCATTAAGATTGTTCACCCCCGCAATCAACTGTGCTCGCCGCTCAGGGGTTTTTGCCAAATCTTCCGAGGTTTCTAAGAAAGAAGCAAGCGCTTGGACTTTCTCCGTGTCGCCCGAGCCCCTGCCTAAGGCAGCCGCAGCAGAACGCGCAGCAGCTGACGCCTCTTCCGCTTCCACCGCCGCACGTGTAGGCTCATAGGCAAGATTGATCACGCCAACCGGCTGGCCCGTTGCGCCATACACGTTGTCGTAGTTATTGTGCAAGCCTGAAGTCTTCGGCTCAATGAACGTCGTCTTGTAACGATTCGGCGTTGCCACTGCACTGACCCGTGAGACAAGGTCCGTGGGCGTCAACTTCGCTGCATCGTCCAAGTCTGCCAACGCCTGCGCCGCACGACTAATGTCGTACTCCCTGAACTTGCCCTTCAACGAACCCAAGAACTGCTGCTTGGTCACCGGATTACGAACCTGTGAGACAAAGTCATCCAACCGTCCTTTAAAGAACTTGCCCTGCTCTACACGCTGCGCAAGATTTGTCGGAGCCGACGGGCCCTCCGGCAAAATACCAAACTTCGGCACCGCACGTTCAAGAATACTACCCGCTGTAGGACCCAACTCCTCTAACGCCTTTCGCGCGCCCGTCTTCACTGCGCCCGCTGTCTTTGTGACCGTCCCCGCAGGAATCGCCAAAGGAAGATACGTACCCAACTCCTCAAAACCCTTGGCTTCCTTCGTGGGCTTGGTCAAACGACCCGGCATGTAATCCCGCAAGACCTCTTCCGTCGTCGCCAGTTTGCGCGTCTTGTCGCTCTCTCTAAAGATCGACTCGATATCGCCAAAGGTTCCGGGGATCGTGGCTACAGAGCCCCGTATTCTCGATTCAAGATTCGATACGCCCTCGCCCGTGATGTTGCGCAACATCCGCGCTGACTCACTCACCACACTAGCGGCTGACGGACCCTTGGCCTTGAACGCCGCACGAGTGTCCGCTGTAATCGGTCCGCTGTCCGGAATCTCGCCGTAGATCGGTGAGCCTTGGGCCCTGTTCACTGGACCACCATGCTTAAACGGTTCGGGAAGCGTGCGTGCCTTTTTCCAATCGCGAACACGCTCTTCCACGTACATCTTGTCCTTTGTTTCGGGTGTCCAACGGCTCTCTGGGATAACCAAAGGCCGCTCACCTATTAGATCAAACAAATCTTTTAGATACTCTTCCCGTGTTCGACGGCGCAACGGCTCTCGTAGCTCTCCTTGAGTCATTATTTGCCAAATAGTAGAAGGATAACCAAGCTCTTGCATAGCAAGATTACGATGCCTACCTTCATGCCCGGAAACATAAGGAAGCTTTCCCGCGTCTTTATTAAGACGCAAGTAGGGCACATATTCTGCCCCACCGCCTTTGGCAGACATCTCTCGCCAGTACCTTTCTACTGCAGGGCGATAGGGCTCTTTTAACCTTGCAGCAAAATCTTGAAACCTTGCCGGATCAGCTACCACTAACAAAGGCTTTGTGTTGTCCCCTCTGAAAACCTCTTTTAAAGCTTCCGCCGTATACTGATTCTCTAGGTTTTTAACCTCGTCTGCCGCCCTTTGAAGCCGTTTTGCCTCTGATGCCCCATGTTTTTCAGAAAGATATTTCTCTACTTCAGAAAGCTTGCCGGGAATGGAAACCACAACGTCTTTAAGTGCTTTGGCTGCACCTTTGACTGCACCTCCTTTGCTAAAGCCGTCTACCGCACCTTTGATCGCAGACTCCGGAATTACAAACTCTGACCACTGGCCCTCCGGTCCCTCTCGACGAACCAAATATCCCGGCTCGTAGGGTGTACGCGTGGCTCGACCTGTTGCAGGGTCTTTAATTACTTTCCCCAGCAAAGGATTCTCTGGATGAGGCTCACGCATCGGATGATTGCCATATAAGTGTTTAGCTTTAATTAGCAAAGGAGGCCGATTATTTTTTGCCGAACCCTCCGTAAACACATACTGGCCGGGGCCGTACTTGAATTGCATCGCGTCCATCTGCTGCTGCATCTTAGCCGCACGTTCACGAATGCTGTCCCCCAACGACGTATGGAAGTCCTGCATCGTCGTCAGTTCCTTGCCCGCAACCTTGCTCTCGGCTACGCCCAAGTCCTTCAACAACTGCGCCGCCTTCTTGGCAAGACCACCCTTGCTAAACTCCTGAGGGACCACGGGCCGCGAAGGAATCTCGCCGATGTCCTCTACCTCGTCCTCATCCGGGGACTCATCGTCCACTTCCCCGCCTTCAGAGAAATACTGCATCGCAGGCTGTATCTCGTTCTGCATGCTCTCGCCGACAGGACCACCATACGCAAAGTACGACACGTCCTCCTGCCCATAGGGCGACGACAAATCGTCAATGGTGAATTCACGCTCGTTCATGACGTAACCTCGGCAAGCCTAACCTGCGGGGATTCTAGAACTAATAATACTCATACACAAGCGCATCGCTTCCCTCTTCCTCGACATCGTCCGTCTCCAAGGTCACAAAGTTGCCCTGCCTAAATCGCATCATGGCCTGTGTTGTCGAATCGACCATGTCGTCGTTATCCCCATTCGGGAACGCCGCACACTCCTCAATCAACTCCTCCGCCCACTCCGTCTCCGGTGCCCAGACCATCCGGCTCTCGAACAACGGAGCTACCGCATGCGCCCGGCTTATCTTGTCCTGACCCGCGCGCCGTCCACCGGGGTTGTACATCGTCACCGGTATGCCCACCCGCCGCAGCTCCTGCTGCAACGTCACGCCCGTGGCCTTGGCCTCGATCAAGACATTGTCAGGATTCCAATAGCTGTACTGCTCCTTGGCAATACGCTTCAATTCCGGGAAGTCCCATCGGCCCTTCACCACGTCCAACAAAATAATGTTCGGCCCCGAATCCGCATCCGGCACAAACACCCCCCACGTCGTAATCACAGAGAAGTCCGCCGTCTCTTTCTTGCTGTACGCCGTGTCATAACTCTGGATTAAATACTCACACTTGGGCGGGGAGTTGTGCTCCCAACGCTGCCACCACTCGCGCTTTAATATCGCACCCTCTTCCGCCGTCGGCTGCTGCTGCCACTGCGCCTGCCACTTGCGAAGGCCAATCGACATCTTGACCTTCTCTAACTCCTCCAGCTTCCAATACTCCGGCCACAATGGCGCATTGCTCGGCAGAATCGCCGGGAACTCCAATATCTCCCACTGGTCCGACTTCAACTGGCCCTGCTGCTTCAATAACCGGCCCGACAAATCGTCTGTCCGCCAACGGGTGTTAATGATGATAATCGCGCCATCTGGCTGCAAACGCTGACGCGGGCCGCTCGTGTACCACTCCCACGTGCCCTCCATCGCGGTGTCCGACAACGCATCCTGTTCGTCCAAGATGTCGTCCAAAATGACAACATTACCGCCACGGCCCGTCATCGCGCCGCCCTTACCGATAAAGAAGGCTTCCCCACCAGCGTTCGTGTCCCACCGGCCCGCCGCCTTGCTGTCTGCCGACAAAGAGAAGTCCGGGAACAACTCACGGTACTTCTCGTCCGCCACAAGATTTCGAATCATCCGGCCAAAACGCTGCGCTAACTCCGCCGTGTGCGAACCGACAATGAGTTTCGAATCAGGCTTCTTGCCCATCAGGTACGCGGGGAAGAGGTAACTGCCCATCTGCGACTTGCCATGCCGAGGAGGCATCGCGATCATCAGGCGCTTGCACTTGCCCGCGACCACACGGTCCAAGGCCGCAGCGATACGGCGATGGTGCTCACCGACAATCATCTCGGGCCACACGTAGCGACAGAAATCCAAGAAGGATGACGTTGCACGTTCCTGCGCTTCAAGCTGCAAGAGTCGAAGTTCTAGCTTGATACGTTCCGATTCGACATCTTGTTGGTTTGCTAAGTCCATAGGTTTTGAATTTTGCAAAAATTTTTAGGGCAATCGATTTTGCAAGCAAAGGGGGCATGTTTCACGTGGAACATACCCTAAAACGATTCCATTGGTAACTGTTTGTGTGAAATCGGGCCTAGGCGTTCGCCAGCCAGACAGGGGGGCCAAAATCCGGGGTGGGTGCTCACTTACGTGAGATACCGCATAAATCGGTGCTGGGACTCTACCCTCTCGGCCCGGCCCACGGCCCGGCATGCGCGGCCCACGGCCCGCGCTGGGTGAGCTCAGGCCCATGGTCCACGGCCAGCTGGGCGAGCATCACGGCCCCGGCCCACGGCCAGCTGGGTGTTTGTGATCCCTCATCACAAACCGAATCACAAACACAAACACGGGCCAGCTGGGCGCTGCAGCTGGGCGAATCAATCCCGGCCAGCTGGGCACGGCCCACGGCCCACGGAGCGGCCAGCTGGGACCATGGCCCACGGCCAGCTGAGCACGGCCAGCTGAGCACGAATCACGGCCCACGGGCGGCGCGCTGGGGCCATAGGTTCAGGGATCAGGGACCAAGGCTCGAGCGGCCCGGTTTGGCGGCCGGGCGCGCTGGGCGTCCGGGGCCAGCTGGGTTATTGCCTTTATAGACACACGATAATGTACAGCGCTAGCCGGGCCCGGTTTACACGGGCGAAAAAAAACCGCCCCGAAGGGCGGTCCGCGCGGCCCAGCTGGGCCGAGCTCAGGGAAAACGAATCACGCTACAAGGTCCAACAGCTCGCCCGCTTGCGTCTCAAATTCCACGCGGTCAGCGGTCCATTGAATCGAACGGGCGTACGCAGTAGCGCCCGTCACAGCGTCCCAGATCGTTTCAATCGGGCGCCCCTCATCAATCACGTGCGCGTGCTCCACGCGCTGGGCGATACGCGGCCCGAAACGATTCGCGAGAAACTTGCTCACGTCCGGGATACGTTCGCGCTGGGCCGCTTGTAGCACGTTCAGCGTGTTCGATTCGCTCGCTTGCGAGTAAGCGAGCAAGGCGGGCGCTACTTCTTCAATGAAGCGGTCCGGAGCGCTGGCCGTATGGCGAAGCGATATTTCTTCGAGCTCATGAGCGCCCCAAACGATACGATTCGCGCATACGAAATCGAACAAAAAGGTTTTCACGCGTAGCGCGCCGCCGCCCACTTCGGAATTCGTGACAAAAAACCCCCGGGCCAGCGTCCCGGTCTCGCCGTCCCGGCGGCCCGGTAGCTCGATTCGGTTTTTCTCATCCGCGAGAAACACGAACATATCGCGATCGCCCGCGTATAACGTGGTGTTTTCGCGGTCCACTTCCACGGCCCGGCCCCATACGCCCGGGACGCGGAAATCGCCCGTTACGCCGTCACCAAAGCGGTCAATCAGCGCCGCAATAACGTCATCATTCCAAACCCGGCCATAACGCGGGCCCGTCATTGCACGAATCACTGATTCGCCGTTACGCGTTAACAGTACGCCCACGTCCTGCGCGTCCCGCTCATGTTGCATACCCCAGTTGATACAGTCCGCCGCTACTGGGGCCGGAAGTGTGCGAAGGTATCCCGCTGGCGCGCCGATCAGGCCCGCCGCTTGCCCGAATGCCCAATGCGAAGGTGCAAACCCGTGCCCGTTCGGACCTTCAATCAAAATGCCGGAATTGTCATCCGTGGGCACTGCGCGGAGCTGGCGCGAGCTCACCACGGCGGCGCGACTAATAGCGCGCTGGGCCGCTTGCGCGGCATGCATTTCGGTCAGCGAAACAAACCGCTCTTCGGCGGGACGTGTGGACCATTGTTTTGAAGCTTGCATTAATGTTGCCATAATGAAATTCTCCCTGTATTGTGAAAAATGAAACACTCGCGGGCGGTTTGCCCGCCCGGAAAGTATAAGCGAATTAATCAGAATTACAAACCAATTTATTCCGGGCCCGCTCCGGGGTATATCGACTGTAATTCCGGACGCGAGAATACCGCTCACGCGCTACGCGTTCGCGGAAAGTGAGCGGAATTCCGGCCAGCTGGGCCGCATGCATTAATGAGCTCAAATCGCAGTCCTCTTCGAGATAAGCGAAACCATCCCGAATGTAACTATAGGGCGTGATTGAATCGAGCAAATTCAGGCGGTCAAGTAAGCGAATCGAAACTTTCGCCCATGCATGGCCGGGGTCCGAAATAATGTCAAGCTTCATTTTTCACCCCTTCCCGCTTTTCGAGCTCGCTTTGAATGTGGAATTCTAATAATTCTGCAGCTGCAGACCATGGACTAGCGTCGAATGAAACGCCCTCATAAATTGGTTTTTTCAGCTCTGCAAAAACAATCGACAAGAGCTGAAGAAGGGCGCCCGTCTCGTGGCCCTCGTTCAGCCAATATAAATAAGCTTGCTTTTGCTTTTCCTGAGTAGTCTGATCATTGAAAACCGCTAGTGCAATTTGTTTCATTTGCATGATGGCCCCCTCAGATATCAATTGAAATGCTAGCGTTTTTCAATACTTCTTTTACCGCTTCGTCGAGGTCAAAATCGTCCTCGAAATAGTCCTTGATTGTCTGGCCCACGTCGATATGGTCCTCGATGTTCGCGTTGAGATAATCGCCCATACGTGTATCGAGCTCAGCGTCCGCCCACTTTTTAATTCGCTGATCGATCAGCTGATCGAGGGCCAGCTGGGCGGGCGCGGTTTGTTCGGCCCGCTGGGCGTCCGCTTTTTCGATAGCGTTCGCAACGGTGTTCATTACCATGTACAGCGCCGTATAACAGTGGGCTTTTTCTGGATAGGACGAAAAAACCATATCGGCATAGCTCAGCGCGTCCGCGATATCGTCTCCACGGTCCGCAAATAAATTGTTTCTCAGCAAAGCGATAATTGATTGACTCATAACTTTCTCCCTGTATTGAGTGAAGCAACGCGGGACCAAGTGCCCGCCCGGAAATTATAGGGCCTTACTTTGAAATTGCAAGCTTATTTTTTCGGCCCGCTTTGATCCCGTCCCGTGCGCGATAAAACCGACAATTGAGGGCCGCTCCGAACGCGAGCACAATTGACAATCCGCGCAGCTGATATCGTCGCGCAGCTGGGCCGGGCACGTCACCACGGGACGGCCCGCCGGGGTTTTCGTGAGTGAGGGCGCGCCGGGCGGAAGTAGCGTCACCACGGGCCCAGCGTCCAATGCCGCCAGCTCATCCGCGTGTGCAAGGTTATTCGCCGATAAGTTAATAGTAAATCCGCCCGCGTTCGCTTCGCGAATCAACGCTAGATTTTCAGCGCTGGCCGGTTTGTGCGTATACGTGAAGCCGCGTTTTCCCGTGTTCGCCTTGACTAGCATGCGCAACGCGTCCGGATTAATTGATTCATTCAGGCCCGGTAAATCGCCCGCCTGATTATGCCGCCAGAGCTGGCCCGCCGGTAAAGCTTCAATTGATTCGCAAAACTCAGCCCAATGCATGCCACGCTGGCCCTCAGTAACAGCGCGCCAGTGCAAGGCAAGCGGCCCGCCGTCCGCATAACATCCGTTTTTCTTAAGCGGGCACGAATCAGGGCACGATTTCGCGCTGGTAGTAGATACCGGTATCGGGCCGGTTTTCTTATTTGAGCTCTTGATTGTCAAGTGAACGGTTTTCAAAATTTTCTCCCTGTATAAGCGCGCCGCTTGCGCGCAGTAACTTTATAGCTCGATTCTATCCGGAAAGCAAGTTATTTTTTGCGGCCAAAAAGTGAGCCGAATATTTCGTGCAATAACAGCATGCGCGCAACACGGAAAATTGATCCCTTCATTTCCCGCTCCGCTTCAATTTGCTCGGCCCGCCTTAATTGTTTTAATCGCTCGCCTTCCCGCCATCGCCGCATTACTTCGCGCTCTCTCATTCCACATTCACTACGCGGTGAGATTCAACAATCAGCTGAATTACTGAAAGTAAATTTTCGGGATTGTCGGCCACGTAAGCAACAGCAACCGCCAAAGCGGCGGCGGTTTCCTGATCGCTCAGTCGGAGCTCTTCGCTGGCATAAGAAAGTAAACGGAGAGCTGCATCACTTCTGGATATGTTCGCCATGATGTGCCCCCCTTAGATTTCTTCTGCGACGTGGTTGTCGGTGTCGCAAATGAAGCGAATAACTTCAACACGAAACGACGATTCGCTGGTGTGCTCGTTCACCATCTCGTCCAGCTCCTGCCGGGTTTCCGCCGTCCATAAATAACGCTCGTGGTAATTACGCGAATGTGAGTAAAAGCGGACATAGTAAAGTTTGTTCATTTATTTCTCCCTGTATGTAAGCCGGGCAAGTGCCCGTCCGGAAATTATGCGCGCTCGTTCGGCAATTGCAAGACCTTTTTGTGAAATTCTTCCCAATCAATTTTTGCGAGGGGCCAGCGCGCAACACAGTCCGCCATGATTCCCCGCTTCGATATATCGAGCACTTGCGCGCCCGTGAACAAAAGTAACTCAGGCGCGCGAACCTTCGTGTTCACTTCCACCACGACGAAGGTCGGGCATCCCAGCGCCGCATGTTTCATATGAAAGGCGTACTGGTGAGGGCTCAGGTTAATTTTCAGGCCCGCGCTAACTACCTTCAATTCGATTAGAACGAAATGCGAGTTCGGCAGGGCCACCATCAGGTCCGGAATTCCCAAGTTCACCCGCGTCTCGATCCGCGTCATGTGAACTGTCGTCCAATTCCGCTTTAATCTGTCGAAAAGCCGCTGCTCGCTTTTTCGTGACAAGTGCTGGTTCCTCCTCGCCTAACGGCAAATCGTCCAAAAAATCACCCGGCTCAAATTTTACTTCGGGCTCCATGGGTACGGGCTCTTCCTCGATTTCTTTTATTTCCATCTCCAAAACGGTTGTCGGGGGCGGTCCGCCATAAATCTGCTTGATCTCCTGAAGCTTGCGGATCACTTCCTCTTTTGACATCGAATCAATAGTGCCAATCCGCACTTCCTTGCGATCTACGTAAATCGTGCCCAGCGCCTGCCCACGGCGGTATTCCGCCTGTACAGCAGCAGACCACGCCCCGGCCTGTATCGCCTTATCACGGATCATCTGCAGGTCACGCATGTGCCGCTCAAAAGTCGTCCCGTACTTCTCCGCCAGCTCGTTTCTAAGCTCGTTTACCGCCGCCACGACGTGTGGGCTACGTGCAGGGTCCAAAAGCCGCTTAATGGCGTCTGTGGCCGCATTTGGCGTGTATCCAGCCCGTATAGCCGCTTCCGTCCGGGTCATGCTCCCATCACGGGTCACATATTCCTGAACAAAGGCCCACTCTTTTGGGCTAAGCATCATCTGCTTGCCGCCTTTCCCCGGTTTAGGGGTGTTGGCTATCCGCTCTAGCACATCTTCGGGCAGGCTGGGCATCTGTGCCACGGTTCTGGTCTCCACCTTACGCTTAGTCATGCCACTCTCCTAATAACCCACAAACCATCTACATCCCGCATTTGACGAACAGTAAATTGCTTCCCACCATGACGTTTACAAAAACCCTTTGCCGCATTTCGAGCCATTTCTGCCTCCGTCATGCTTTTTGCCAAAAAGTAATCGTTGACGATCATCCGTTTAAACGGGTATCGATAGCGCCCTGATGCCGTAAAGCTAACGGTATGTTGCCGAGGTTTGATGTCCTTGAACCGTGGGCATTCCTCATCCTTCAACATAAAGTTCTCCTTTCTGATTTTTCGCATTCTACAAACGTACCCACTTCAATTCAAGCTTTTCCAGCACTCCTTCGCAAAACTCTATACAGGTATGTTGACCAAAAAAAAAAAAAAAATTTCAAAAAAGTTCCCGCGCGCGCACCCCGTAAATTTCACTACTGTAATTACGTCTTACACTTATCAATTACACAAAAGTAATACTAGACCCGCATAAACACTCGCTTATTACGTCATTACGTCCATTACGGTACGTTCAACCAAAAAAAAAAAAATAAAAATTTCACGGTCAACATACCTATATAGTACGCACGGTTTGACGTAATAATCGTGCATATCAAAAAAGAAACGTAATGGAAAAAACGTACCCATTGCTTTCCTAACAACACTCTCTTCTCTTTCCTTTCTTACAACAAAACCCCGGTCCATGGTCCTTGATCCGTGGTCCTTTCTCCTCGAATCCCCCACCTCAAAGATACCTACATAAACCCACATAAACCCTGCGCCGAAAAGCGGGCTTTCTTATCTTTTGACTAACAACCGTAGGGGAAGTTTAGTGCGCGGTGAGGTTGCTCATGAGGAGCGCGGACATATGTGAGAAGGTGACGGGGTCGATAGTTTCGCCCAGTACGAAGTCGACGATATTTTCGTAATCGTCTTCATTTAGGGGTGAGCCGAGGAAGATGAGTTGTCGTCCGTCTTGCAGGGTCACGTACATCACTTGGACCTTGGCCCCTGATCCACGGAACAGGAGCTGCTGTAGGGCCTCGGAGAGCGCCGTAGAGCCGTCGTTGTCCTCGTCCATGGTTCTCATCGTCCTTTGCAAAAAAAGCGCTTAGCGGCGCGCATATCGTCCGCTGACGTGCCTACCCACCATTGAACGCAGGCGCCGTTCTTTTGCGCTTGACTATAGCCTGCTTGTCGGCCTCTGGCATAGGCTTGTGTGATGAGCTCGGTGGTGTCGTCGCTGGGTCCTTTGTCCATCATGTAGCCCACGAGGAAGCCCGTGAAGGCCACGTAGATGAGGCAGAAGAGGGTGGTGGCTTTACTGGGCATGGGGGTCCTTTTGACGCGTGGTCCGTCGTTCTTGTTCGATCTGGATCAGTTCCTTGATGTTGTCTACTGCGAGGCCTGATCGTTCGTAGATGGTGAGCAGGAGTGCGGGCGAGACGTTTTGTGTGCCGTTGCGGATGCGTGAGACGCTGCCAGCGGAGAGGCTGAGTTTATCGGCCAGCTGGTGGTCGTTGTGGAGGCCGAAGATCATCATGACGGTATCCAGTAGGGCGTGGGGTTGTCGTTGCATGGTCTGGCCCTTTTTACTTTTTGTTAATCGTCTCATCATCACCGAATCCTGCCCAGAAGAGGAAGACGAGGGTAAAGAGCGCGGTGATGCTACCTGCGCCGATCAGGATGCCGCTGATGACCAGTAGGAGGCTGTAGGAGTCCATGATTAGGTGAGCAGGATGGCGATTAGAAGGCCGGAGACGGCGGCGGCGAGAAGTAAAGACATGGTGTCCTCCATAAAGTTATCGAAGCGGTGTTGGTCTTGCTGTTCCTTGGTCCATGGATCGGGGTCCTGCATCCTTTCCATGGCGGCTTTGGCTTGTTTTTCCAGTTCTTCGGGGTCGGTCATGTGTCTTCCTCGGTGAGGTCAGGGGGTCCGTCGTTGTCATCTTTGTCGTCCGGGATTTTGCCGGTGCGTTTTAGGAGGGCGATGGCGAAGTGTTTCCCTGCGTCTAGCGTTAGGAATTCTTTGTCCTCGAGCCGGTAGGTATGGTTAGCGGTGTCGTAGTTGATGTGGATTAGGACTTCACCGGACGGTGCGACATAGGAATGTCGTTCGTAGGTGAGTTCAGTCCAGAAGTAGTCGTCGTAGATCATGATGTGTTCCTATCGTTCGCGCATGGTGAAGGCGTTGGCGTTAAAGGTGCTGCTTTTGATCGTGCCCCCGTCCCAGAGGACGATGACGAGGTCTGCGACGTAGGTCCAGCAGCCGGTGGAGTGCGAGCCGTTGGGCAGCTGGGCGATAACGACGAAGCCTTCTTGCCCAGAGCACTTTTGCATTAAGAGGACGATCTTGCCGCCCCCGGCGTTGGTGGCCTCGAACCATGTCTCTGCGTGAGCGAGAGACGTGCAAAGGGCCAGTATCAGGAAGAGTTTTTTCATGTGTTCCTCTTTTTCAACAGGGCTTCGATGACGCGGGCAACATCAACCCCTCGAGAGAAGTACGGCCCCCAAGCGATGCGGATTTCATCGTCTGTCAGGTTTACCCACTCGCGTTCAGGCTGCGCTAGTCGGGCGCGTAGTGTTTCCATCACATGATCGATCTCTGCTGGCAGCGGTATTCCTGTTGGCGGTAAGCTGCACTGGTTGATGTCATCCAGCAAATTCAACGCCATCTCTAACAGTTCTCGGTCTGTCATAACTCCTCCCCGTTATCTTCAGCGGCTTTGTTCAACCTCTCTAGTGCTGGCGCACCTCTCTCGCGGATAGCGAAGGCACAACTTACCCAAGACGCATCGACTCGTTCACCTTCAGCCTCACACACCTTCGCACACGCCTCACGCTCCGCTGCTGCGACTAGGTTGGCAAATAGTTCCCAACGGTTCCCTTCAACCCAGTTGGCTTCGCCGCCCTCATGTACACCAGCTTGCTCCGCCATGCGGATAATGTCATCTCTGTTCATGCTCTCTCCCTCGCTCTAATGGCGTCTGGTCGGTAACTTTTGTAAATACTCTCTGACTTGCGGTCGATGCAGGCGCGGCAGACCCAACGGGGTACGCCACGCGTGATCCTGCGCTCCCCACCTTCCATGGTCCGTGTCGCTTGACAACTGGTACAAAACTTTGTGTCCTCGCTAGTCATCTTGATTCTTCTCCTTCAACTTATTGCCGATCACTTCAGCAAAGGCCGTGGGCGTCTTAGTCACGTTCCACAGCACTTTGACCTCGGCGGTACTAAGCGGCTTCCAAGGGCGTGGAGGTTTTTTTGCCGTGTCTTCGATCACCAGCTGGACGAAGGCGAGTAGATCGTCGTCACACGGGAAGACCCAGTACTCTCGTTCGATCAAGGGCCGTGGTTCGCGAAACGCGCCCGCTGATTCAGCGAGTTCGAAGTAGTGTTCAGGGCTCATTCTTCTCTCTCCAGACCATTTTCAGGACGGCCACGGCGTGAAGGTAGTAGTTGTGTCGTTCCTTGTCCCGTTCGTGCATCTCGAGCAGCACGTCACAGCAACGTGTGAAGGCGTGACCTGAGACGCGGTCCGCGAAGCTTGCTAAGGCTTCCGGGGTGATCGGTTCATGGGCCGTGATCCCTGAGTCTTTTGCCATGCGAAGGAGGTTGTCGTTCATTCGTTCTCCTCTTCTTGATCTTTTTCAAAGGCGTCGAACAGAGCCCATGAGGCGGATAAGCGGTCTACCAACGTCTTGAAATCAGCGTCTTCAAATTCGCAACGATGGAGCACGGTGGCTTGCATTAACAGAGCGAAGACAAACGTCGCGGGATCAAGATCAGGGTATTTTTCAAACTGTTCGTCCTCATGATCGTTAAGATCCTTTAATAGGTTCATAAGTTGTTCATTCTTTTGTTCTTCAGTAAGCGTCATGATCCGTGTCTCCGTAATTCGTCGATGACTTCTTGCAGGCGAGAGATATCGGCTTGCAGGGATTTCATCCGGCGCTCGCGTTCAGCGAGGGTTTGTAGGTAGTGATTGAGCACTTCGATCTGTCGCTCCATGAAGAACAGATCGGCGGCGAATTGATTGAGTTTGTCTTGCATGGCTTTCTCCTTTCTAGTGGTACATCAAATGTCGATTTCGTCTTTTCGGCAGTAGCTCAAGAGTTCCGTGACGGGGACTTCGGTGAGCAGGTGAATGCGCAGGATGAAGAGGGCGCTGATCTTGTTGGTGCCGCGTCGAATTTTGCTAATGGCTGAGGGTTGAACGCGCAGGATAGTGGCGAGTTCATGGTCAGCGGTGACTTCAAAGAAATCTTTGACGGCGTCGATGAGTTTATGTTTATCGATATGTGAGCGGGGCATGCTATCTCCTACCAACGGGCGAGGCCGTGGGTTTGTAGGGTGGGTGTTGGTGGTGTATGTTTTGCTTTTGTAATGAGCTTCCATCCGGGCTGCATGAACTTTTGTGCTTCATGCAGGTCCCAGAATTTGCGGAAGAGTTTTCCTTCATCGTCGTAGACTTCGTATCTCATATTTTCCTCTGGCAGGCGAAGGCTTGGTGATCGACGCGGAAGGTCATGGCGTACTTGCAGTCGCTGATGATCCGTGATTCGCTATTACTGGCACCTATGTAGAGGCCGATGAGGAGTGCGATGAGCGGCCAGAAGGCGAGAGACCAGATGCGTTTGGCCCATGGCACGACGAGTTTGGTGTCGAAGAAGGATTCGAAGTTCATTTTAGTGATTCCTAAGCGTGTTGATTTGAGCCAGTAGGGTTTCATTTTCTTTCTCCAGTATTGCGCAACGATCAGCCATCTCGGCCCATTTGAGTTTGTAGAGGTTTTGGCTTTCGATATGGTCTGCAGCGGTCATCAGAAGGCTGCTGACGGTGTCGTTATCGTGCTCTTCGAGGTTGTTTGATATGTCGCGTAAGAGTTCCACAAATCTCATGTCAGGGCTCCGAGGAGGTTTTTAATGCGTTGGCTGATACTGGGTCTGGTCCGTGTTGCGCGAATCTGGCGTAGGTAGTCGTTGCCGTCGTTAGCGCAGCCGGTGGCGATGTAGAGTTGTTTTTGCAGCAGTTGGATTTCTCGCACGGCCATGTCACGTTGACGGCGATAGCGCTCAGAGAGTCGTTGCCAATATTCGATGGTATGAACCGAGTTATCCACGCTTAGTCCTCCACGCTTCGTACCGGAAGTAATCCTGAACAAATTCTGGGGTGAGTATGTCGTCTTCAAGTGCCAAGACTTCGGACTCGGATAGTGCCGTTAGGATATTAACGCGACGCGATTTGTTTTGGGAAGAGGGCACACGGATATACACGCCAGTGATGTCAGCTTGCAAAGGTATATCGGGGCCATCTAACGGTGGGATGATGTCGAATTCGACTTCAACATCAAGGTTTAGGTTGGTTTGATGCTGCATTTTCTCTCTCCTTTCTACGTGCTGCTACGGCTGCTCTGTATTGATCCTCTGCCCAGCGCTCTTCTTTGTCTTTGCGTTCGACTTCGATGAGTGTTTTGTTGAAGGCCGCCTCAATCATTTTGTGGACGATCTCCATCATGGATAGTTTGTAGTACATCGCCAATTCCTTGACCATTTGGTAGGTCAGTGGGCGCAGATTCAAGACTTTGTATTGGGTTTTCCGTAACGCAGAACCGGGGCCGGGGTACTTCTTGCGGCGTTTCGTGCGCCTGCCCTTGCGTTTGACGGGTCTCCCTACCCGCTTTGGCTTGTAGTCTTCCATGCTTTCTCCTTTCTGCCTTGCATAGTATACGACACCGGTGAAACATGCAAGGGGGAATTTATCCTAAAAAAAGGCCCGCGAGTAGCGGGCCCCAACCAAACTAGGAGAAAGCGAGACAGGGGAGACTGCCTCGCCTTCATCATACTGCTTCTCCCCACGAACGTCCAATTTCTACGTCCACTCGGCTGGGGACCTCGATGGACACGGCCTTTTCCATGATGGCAGCGGCTTCGCGGGCCTCGTCCTTCGATTTAACGGACATGGCAACCTCGTCGTGGACCTGCAGCAGGAGGTTAAAGCCTGCCTTGTGGAGCGCGATCATGGCCGCTTTGGTCTGATCTGCCGCTGACCCTTGAATCAAGCGGTTTAATCCTTTGTAAGTGAACGCTCGCTTCACCTGCCGCCCGTATTCCACCACGGCCTGCTCATACGGCAGTGCCTTGTTCACGCCCCATTGCTTGGGCTCCCAAAGGGGGAAGCGGCACTTACGGCCCAAGAGGGTACGGATCGCGCCACCGGAGGCCGGATGGTCAATGCGCTGCATAACAGCGTTCACAGTGCCCTTTAGGTACGGCACCTTCTTGTGAAACACCTCCAAGAGCTCAGACGCGTCGTCCATCTCCATGTCCAAGGAGGCGGCAAGCTTGCCTTTGCCCATGCCGTACATCAGCCCTAAACCAATGGTCTTAGCCTGCTTACGTTTGATCCCGGCCATGTCCGCAACCATCTGGTGGAAGTCGGTGTTCGGGTCTTTGTGGTACGCCTCAACCATCTTCTCGGCCCCCGGCAGGTCCAAGAGACTGGCGTAATGCACAAGAAGTCGGGGTTCTTGAGACGAGAAGTCGCAACTTGCCCAAAAATCGCCTTCTTCGGGCAGAAAGAGGGAGCGTACCAACGGGCCGATGACCTCGTGCCGTGCAGGGACCTGCTGGAGGTTTGGGTTTGCCATCGACAGACGCCCGGTTACTGTCCCGCCTTCGTCACTGCGTAGTTGGTTGACGTGTGGATGGATGCGCCCGTCTTTCTTGGAGAAGTCCAGATACGGCTGCAGGAATGTCCCGTGGGTCTTGTTCAGTTCTCGGGCCTCCACGATCTGTTTTGCCACCGGATGTTCACAGGATTCGAGGAAAGATCGGGTGAAGCTCGGCAGGCCATTGGCCGTCTTAGGATACGCCACGCCTAGTTTGTCGAAGCCCGTGGCAATCGAGGCTGCCGCCCAGATGTCCACAGGGGTGCCACAGGTCTTGCGGATGTCTTTGATTAGCTGGGTTTCGCGATCTCGGTACTCCGAGATCACACGCTCTGCCTTGTCTCGATCAAACCGGATGCCCCGCAGCGTCAGGTTGATCAGGATCGGCAGGAGCTCTGTCTCAACATCGAAGATATGCTGAACTTCTTCACGAACAAGTAGCGGCCTGAAGGCTTGCCAAAGCTTTAGAGTAAGCGCAGCGTCTTGTTCTGCATACTCTCCGACGTACATGGCGGGAAGCTTCCAGAGTTCTTTCTTAGCATGTACGCCGAAGTCCCCAGCTGCTTCTTTAAGACCTTGCTCCGATTTCGTCTCTTTGAGGTAGTCGAAGCCAAGCGCATTGAGGCTGTAGGAGAAACGATTTTCGTCGAGAAGCGGCGCGGCGAGCATCGTATCGATGATACGACCATTGATGGTGAATCCAGAGGATAGTAACCACCCGGCATCATAAGCGGCGTTATGCATGACTTTGTCTGCGGGGGTGGCAAGAACCTTTCTAATCCAGCGTTCAACAATGCTGCGATCAAGGTTGCCACCACCGCCATGAGCAACAGGGAAGTAGCCGCTCCAACCGTCCACGGC
>Ga0315904_10003541_pt1 | contig 22847 bp, 19 predicted proteins | sample LakEriMetagenome_6_FD_203529 | JGI IMG/M metagenome (GOLD analysis project Ga0315904, IMG submission 203529) | Freshwater fungal communities from buoy surface, Lake Erie, Ohio, United States - Buoy 12 MA120 | ecosystem: Environmental > Aquatic > Freshwater > Lake | place: USA: Lake Erie, Ohio... | reverse complement strand
AGGCTTGGGTTGCCCATCACCGCGGCGGGGTGATGCCATCACTGCTTCCCGATCCCTAAGGACAAGAGGAAATCAGCGCTGCATCTCTGCTCCCTCAGTAGGGTGAACGGGCTTGCATTTGGCCATTGGCGCATCCCGAGCTCTGAACGGGTACGACCCATTAAAGCCACCACAGGTAGTGTGCCAGGGGTCATGAACACCAAAATCAGCCCCTGAACGGGGCCAACTGATCGAGCATGGACAGTAGTCGATCAGCCGGATCAAGCGACGTCCGATTCAAATGTCGCTGGTACCTAGCAGGAATGCCCTCTTCCATGAATCGGCATCCTGAGCGGTGCTCAGGCAAAGCCGCCTCGACATTCGCATAGCAAGGTGGTGAGGGTGTCCACCACACGCTGCTGATCAGCGGCCCGCAAACCGGGGTAGAGAGGCAAGCTGATGGAGTTGGTGGCATAAGCCTCAGCGGCCGGAAAATCGCCCTCTTGGAAGCCAAGCCTCCGGTAGTAAGGCTGGAGATGTACAGGGGTGTAATGCACCTGCACGCCGATGCCGGCGGCCCGCAGACCTTCGAATACGCGCCGGTGGTGGGCTGGGCTTTGATCCTCCAACCGGATAACAGCCAGGTGCAGGGCCGAACTCACATCATCGGGGATCTCCAGCAGCCGTAGGGGAAGTCCAGCCAGCAGCACGCGGTACCGCTCGAACAGACGCTGGCGTTCCCCCACGATTTCCTCTAACCGCCGCAGCTGGCTGAGGCCTAGCGCGGCTTGAAGATCGGTCATCCGGTAATTGAAACCTAAATCCTGCTGTTCGTAACTCCAGGGTCCAGGGGCTGGACGCTCGAACCGGGCGTCCTCCTTGGTGATGCCATGGCTGCGGAGGTCTGCCATGCGCTGGGCGAGGTGTAGATCGTTGGTGGTGGCGAGACCGCCTTCAGCTGAGGTGATGATCTTCACCGGGTGGAAACTGAACACGGTGATGGCGCTGTGACGGCAATCGCCCACAGGGTGCCCCTGGTAATGGCCGCCAATGGCGTGGCTGGCATCTTCGAGAACGGTAAAGCCATAGCGCTGAGCAAAGGTGCCGATGGCTGCCATGTCACAGCTGGTGCCTGCAAGGTGCACAGGCACCACCACCTTCGGCAGGGTGCCGTTCTGTTCAGCCCGCTCCAACTTTGCCGCCAATGCCGTCGAGCTCATCAGACCCGTGGCTGGCTCAATGTCCACGAAGTCGACCTCGGCGCCGCAGTAGCGGCCACAGTTTGCCGAGGCCACGAAGGTGATGGGAGAAGTCCACAGGTGGTCGCCCGGCCCCAGTCCCAGGGCCAGGCAAGCACTGTGCAGGGAGCTGGTAGCACTGTTCACAGCCACCGCATAACGCGCATCCACTTTCGAAGCCAGCGCTCGCTCAAAGGCCGGAACCGCGGTCCCCTGGGTAAGAAACGGGCCACGCAACACCTCAACGACCGCCTCTATGTCGTCGTCGGTAATCGTATGGCGTCCGTAGGGGATCACAGCCTCAGCCATGGGTCATGACGATGGCGTGACGTTCTCGCAGACAAGGAATCTGATCGATTTCAGGATAAGCATAACCACCCGCGAAGCTCCACCAATAATGATCTTTTCTTTCCAGGGGATGGCCACTCTTTGGACAGCGGTAGTCGCCATATTGACCATCATGGATTGAAGACGAGAAAGCGTGCGGGTCAACTGGCGGAGCCACCACGTAGCAATATGTTGGGTTCAGAGGGTTGTAAGAATTCGGAACTTGCTCTACCGAAATCAAGTGGCCACCGCATCGCTGGATGAATAAAGGGAGATTTCTAATGTAACCCAGTTGATCCATGCGTTGTTGCGCTTCTTGAGAAGCATTCTCGTACGAGGGCTCCAATAGGATGAGCTTCTTACGAGCCACGCGAAGGAGCTCAGCGACCAAGATTTCTTCTCTGCCACGATTAGGTTCCAAGGCATGAGAAGTGAACACAACATCAATCGAGGCCGAGGGAAGTGGGATCCTATCCATTTCAGCCACAAAGGCATGAAGCCCCTCCCGCAAGTCCTCTCTCATCCATTGGCGAGAGAACTCAAGACCGCACTTCACACGACTCAAGGAAATGTCAAAAGCAAGCAATGCTATCTGGGATGGCAGATATTGACTTAGCGCGGAAAGAGTTGTCATCTCTCCTGTGCCGCAATCCAAGAGGCTTCGGCATTCCGCTAAGTGACTCGAGCAGAGAGAATGGATATCAGTCGCGTATTGTCGAAGCATTTCAGGCTCTCGAAGAGCATCCTCCGTATACCTTCCAGCCTGGAGATCATAGGCAACCTCAATAGAGTCGAGACGATTTTCGCCGCCTTCAGAATTCTCGTTTTCCCGCAATAACAACGTGATATTCTCTCCGCGCGCGTAAGCCTGTCTTAAGGTATCGACGCAAAAATCGTAAGAGCTCATGTCAATCGGCCGAGGAGGGAACGCGGGGAGGGCGCCAAGCTTGATTCATGTGGGCTCAAAGGCGGGATCCACGTGCTCCCGGATAAGGGCGCGTAGCTGATTCACATTGAGAAAGTCAGGATTAGAGCCAGAATTGTAAGCGAAGCCCTGCCGCACCGGTTCGAAGTTGAGTCCATCCTGGCGGTAACTCCACCGATCCTCCCCGTGGCTGGGGAGAATCGCGTAATACGGCCCAAGATCGACCGTGGCGAAGCTGTCGGAGGCGGTGATCATCTCCTCGTGGATCTTCTCTCCCGGCCGAATGCCCGTGACAGGCTTGGCGCAGCTCGGACCGATCGCCTCAGCCACATCAGTGATGCGGTAGCTCGGGATCTTGGGCACAAAAATCTCGCCCCCCAAGGCGTGCCGCAGGGCCCAGAGCACAAGGGCCACTCCCTCTCTGAGGGAAATGTTGAAACGGGTCATGGCTGGATCCGTGATCGGCAGCACACCCTCTGTCGCCTTGCGCAGGAAGAAAGGGATGACGGAGCCACGCGATCCCATCACATTGCCGTAGCGCACCACCGAGAAGCGAAGATCTCGATGGCCACGAATATTGTTGGCGGCGATGAAGAGCTTGTCGGAGCAAAGCTTGGTGGCGCCGTATAAATTGATCGGAGCCGCTGCCTTATCAGTGCTGAGGGCGACCACCCTTCGGACACCGGTGTCAAGGCAAGCCTGCACGAGGTTTTCCGCACCGAGGACGTTGGTGTTGATGAACTCGATCGGGTTGTATTCGGCCGCCGGCACCTGCTTCAAGGCCGCCGCGTGCACCACGGTGTCGATGCCCTCCAGGGCGCGCACCAGACGGGCCCGATCGCGCACATCACCGATGAAAAAGCGCAACTGGGGGTACTGGCTTTCCGGATAGCTCTGTTGGATTTCCCACTGCTTGAGTTCGTCACGGCTGTAAATCACCAGCCGCTGGATGTTGGGATGCTCTCGAAGGGTTGCCGCGATGAACGCCTTGCCGAAGCTGCCGGTGCCACCGGTGATCAAGATGCGGGAGCTGGAATCGAAGGGCATCGGCTCGTGGATATGGCGGCGCGGCCGGATCGGAAACGGTCGGTTCGGATGGATCGGCCGCGACTGTAGTCCCCGTGAGCTGGGGCAAGGACGGGGGATGGGAGGGCCGGGATGGGGTGTGGGGTTGGCCGTCTGGGAAGCGTAAGGTGGCCCGGCGGAGCGCATCCGCCCCAGCCCCCTGGAGGTTCGTTCTCCCCAAGACGACGTCACCATGAACCAGCCTCTGGCTTCCGACCGGACCAACCAACCCCCCGCCTGGCTCCGCGACACGGCTGGGGCTGGAGCTCCCGTTGTCTCAGCCCAGTGAGGTCCACCGCGATCGCGATCTTCGCGTTTCGGCGACCCGACCATCTCCGCCAGGTGTTGGGGTCGCTGGCGAACCAATCCAGCCCTTGTGCACTCCCCATCTTCTTGTTTCTTGATGGTCCCCGCGGGGCCACCGACAGGGAGGCGGTGGAGTCGTGCAGGGCCGTGGCGACGGACGTGGGTCAGCGGCTGCCCGTCACCGTGATCGCGTCCGAGGTGAATCGGGGCCTCTACAGATCCCTGACAGGTGGCATCTCAGCGGTTTTGGCGGATCACGACCAGGTGATTGTGCTTGAGGATGACCTTGTTCTTTCTCCCTACTTTCTGGATTACATGCGGGATGGGCTTGGCTGCTATGCCGAGAATCCACATGTGGCCTCCATCCATGGCTACGTGCCCCCCATTCCCCGGGCGATGCCGGAAACGTTTTTTCTGCGCGGCGCTGATTGCTGGGGGTGGGCCACCTGGAGGGATCGCTGGGCCCTCTATCGCCATGACGCCTCGGCCATGGCGAGGGAAATCCGGGGGCGTGGCCTCGTGGACGCCTTCAATCTGGGCGGACTGGTGCCCAACCTGCGGATGCTGGAGGCACGCGCCGCCGGGCGACTGGAAAGTTGGGCCATCTGCTGGCATGCCAGCTGTTTTCTGGCCGATCGCCACACCCTCCATCCTGGACGCTCGCTCGTCAGAAACATCGGGTTAGATCACTCGGGTGAACACTGCGGACCCGCCAGGGCCATGGAGGCGACGTTGAGCGAACGACCAGTGCGCGTCGCCCCACGACCTGTCAGTGAGGACAAGGATCTCCTGAGGGCCTACGCCAACCAGGTGGGGGGCGGGCCGCCCCTGAGCCGTGTGCTGAACAAGCTGCGCTCGGCCTCCCGGCAACTCTTCCCCCCCGTTGAGCGGAAGGGAGGGGACGCTTGACCAGCGCTCCCGCCCTCTCCCGATGGAGGCGCCTGCGCCAGCGGGTGGCTCCCCTGGTGAGAACCCTGCTCCCCAGCCGCCTGGCCCTGCGGGGGCCGTACCCCAGTTACGCGGCGGCCATGGCCGACGCCACGGGCTACCAATCCCCATTGGTGGCCGAACAGGTGGAGGAAGCCACCCGAGCCGTGCTGGAAGGTCGGGCGGCGTACGAGCGGGACGGCACCGCCTTCGCCCACCGGCCTGCCTTGCCCATCCACGCGGCCCTCGCCCCCCTGTTGGCCCCGGGCCGCACCGTGGCGGATTTCGGCGGCGGCCTCGGCGGACTGTTCATCAACGCCCCTGAGCTCTTCCCGCCAGACTGCCGTCAGCTGGTGATCGAGCAGGCCTCCATGGTGGCCGCCGGCCGCCGAGTGGCGGCGGCCCACGGGCTGGCGATCGCCTTCATCGACGGCGGCGACCTGAGCGGCGTGCCCCAGCTCGATGTGCTCGTGCTGTCCTGCGTGCTGCAATATCTCCCGGATCCCTGGACCCCACTCGATGCCCTGCTGCGCCAAACGCGGCCCCGGGCCGTGATTCTTGATCGCACCGCCATTCGCCACGGGCCAAGTCGGTGGTATCTGCAGACCAACCCGGGCTACTACCGTGAGCCCGTCAGCTATCCGGTCCAGGTGCTCGACCAGCGACGACTGCTCGACGCCTTCCCCGGCTATCGCCCCGCGCGCCGCTGGCATAACGCGTTTGATCCAGACCACCCTGAACACATCGGGATGCTGTTGATGAGCGCCGCGGAGGCGGCGGATCGGGAGGCTCCATGAGGCGCTGGCTGCCCTTCCTTGGCTTTGGCGACCGCCCCATCCATCTGCTGGGCCATCCCTACGCCCTGGCACGCACGGCCTTGCGCGACGCCCTGTGTCGGCTGGCCCCGCTCGTCCCCCCCGGGCCGCTGCTGGATGTGGGCTGCGGCACGATGCCCTACCGGGGGCTGTTTCCCGCGTCCCACCCCTATGAAGGCCTGGAGATCGACCAGGAGCGCAACCGGGCCAATCCCCGGGTCAACCACTTCTATGACGGGGACACCTTTCCGCTGAAGGCGGATGGCTACGCCACCGTGCTGTGCTCCCAGGTGCTGGAGCACTCCTTCGCCCCCGATCAGCTGCTGGCGGAATGCCACCGGGTGCTGCGGCCGGGTGGCGCGCTGCTGCTCACCATCCCCTTCCTCTGGCCGGAGCATGAACAACCCTGGGATTCCCAGCGTTTCACCCGCTTCGGCCTGCGCCAGCGGCTGGAGGCGGCCGGGTTTCGCGTGGAGCGCATGCTGCGGCTGAATCCCGGCCCGAGCGCCCTGTTCCAGCTGGCGATCGAGTGGAACGAATCCCTGGAGCGCCGGCTGGGCGCCCAGCTGCCCGCGGGCTGGCCCCGCAAGGCCCTGCGGCTCTTCTGGGGCCTGCTCTGGTCGCTGCCCTACAGCGTCATCAACCTGCTCGGCGCGCTGGGGCGCTTCCTCGCTGGCCCGCTCGACGATGGAAGGGCGAATCCGGCCGTCGCGAACGGGCGGGGCTGGGGCGCCGAGCTGTATCTCGACCTGGTGGTGCTGGCCCTCAAGGGCGAACCGAGGGTGCCCGCGCCCCCCACCCCGAACCGATGACGGCGTCCCCCAAGCCGGTCTTCTGCACCTATTTCGATGGCGGCTACCTGCCCCAGGGCCTGGCCCTGCTGGCCAGCCTGGAGCGCCACGCCCCTGGCCACCGGCTGTGGGTGCTGGCTCTGGATGACGCCTGCCACCGACTCCTGAGCCGCCTCGGCCATCCCGCCCTGCGGGTGCTGGCCCTGGAGGAGGTGCACACCCCGGAACTGCGCGAGGCCCGGGCCAACCGCTCCTGGGGCGAATACTGCTGGACCCTCACCCCCTTCCTGCCCGAGTGGGTGCTGGAGCGCGATCCGGAGGCCGAGACAGTCACCTACATCGACGCCGACTGCTGGCTGGCGGGCCCGGTGGCGCCCCTGCTGGATCGCTTCGAAGCCAGTGGGGCGGCCTGCATGATCACCCCCCACGCCTACACGCCCCACCGCGACCGCACCGCCACCGCCGGCACCTACTGCGTGCAGTTCATGCCGTTTCGCCGCGGTCCCGAGGCCCTGGAGATCCTGCGCTGGTGGCGGGAGCGGTGCCTGGAGCGTTGTGGCGGCCAGCTGGGGCAGGGGCCCCTGGGGGATCAGGGCTATCTGGAGGATTGGCCCGAGCGGTTCGGCGCCCGCGTGTTCGTGCTGGATCAGCCGTGGCTCACCCTGGCCCCCTGGAACATCGAACGGTTTTGGGGCCGGAAGGCCGCCCCCTGCCTCTTCCACTTCCAGGGGTTTCGGCTCTACCGGCTGGGGGGCTGGCTGGTGATCCGCGCCTCCGCCGGCGTGCCCCTCGATCGAGACGCCATCTCCCTGCTGCATGGGCCCTACCTGGGCGACATCCTGGCGACGCTGAGCCAGCTTCCTGCGCGCTCCCTGGCGCCCCGCGCCGTGCCGACCCCCCTCCAGGATCCTCGGGGCGTCCTGCTGCTGATCCCCCGGTTGGTCGCGCTGCACTGGGTGGTGTGGCTGCGCCCCCTGCCCCCGGCCCTGCGGGGGGGATGATGGGGCCGGGATCATCCCCGGGAGAACGAGCCGGTCGGCACACGCGGACCGCATCCGGCCCCCCCACCTGAACAGGCATGCAGACCCCCGCCTCCCCGCCCCGTCTCTCCATCTGTGTGGTGGTGCGGGATGGGCTGGCGGGGCTGGATCGCAGCCTGCGGGCCCTGGAGCGCCATCACCTCCCGCTTCAGGACCTGGGCACGGAGGTGGTGGTGGTGGATGGGGAATCACAAGATGGGTCGGCGGAACGGGCCCGCTCCTTCGCCCGGGCGATGGAGGGCCAGCTGGCGGTGACCGTCGACAGCCAACCCCCCCGAGGCATCTACGCCGCGATGAACCAGGCCTGGCGGCTGGCCCGGGGAGAGTGGCTGCTCTACCTCAACGCCGGAGATCTGTTGCTGGACGGAGCCCTGCCGAAGGAGGCGATCGAGGCCGCCGAAACGGAGGGAGCCGCCAGCGTGCAATGCCAGATGGCCGTGTTCCCGCCGGGCGGGCGCCGGGCCTACTGGCTGCCGGGGCGGCCGGTGCGAGCCCACCAGGCTCTCCTCTACCGGCGTGATCTGCACGAGCGGTTGGGCCCCTACGACGAACGGTTGCGGGTGTGCGCCGACACCCTGCTGATGGGAGCCATCGAAAACCGGCGCCAACTTGTCTGGCCCCGGCTGCTGGCGGCCACGGATGTGTCGCCCGCCGACGCCTCCCGGCACCCGGGCCCCATCCGTCACGACCTGGCGGTGATCGCCGCGGCCGGCCTGCCCCTGCGGCCCTGGCCCCGGCCACGCCTCACCTTGTGGGTGCTGCGCCTGGAGCGCCTGCTGGGCACCAGCCTGAGCGTGTGGCTGAGGCTGGGGTGGAGGCGCCTGGGCGGTTCCGCCAGGACGGTGCCGCTTGACTGACCGGGCCCGCCCGACGGGAGGAGGGGGGGGCGAGCCGCTGCTGCTGCTGCCCCAGGGGGGCCTGGGCAACCAGTTGTTTCAGGTGGCGCTCGCTCGCGCCCTGGCCGAGCGGTTCGGGCGGCGGCTGGTGGTCGACCCGGTGTTGCTGAGCTCCCGTCTGCGGCGCCTGAGGGGCGTCACCCCCCGCTTCCTCAGCCCCCTGCTGGCCCAGCTGCTGCCCGAGCCCCAAGCCACCCCGTGGCACCGCCAGGCGAGGGCCCGCCTGGCCGCCCGCCTGGCCTCACGCCGCTCGGGCGGGGGCCCGGTCTGGGCCCTCACGGACGCGGGGCTGGCGCGGGCCGCCGCGGAGGGGGATCCCCTGGAGCGGCTTGGGGGGATCCGCCTGCTGCGCACCCATGCCACCCATCCGGCTCTCTACGGGCCGGCCTTCGAGTCCGCCTGGCGGGCCATCGCCACCGCCCTCCAACCGCTGGCGGGGCCGGAGCCCCCGGCCCTGGCCGCCCATGTGCGGCGGGGCGACTACCTCCATCCCCGGGCCGGCTTCTTCCCCCTCCCGGCGGAGTACTACCGCCGGGCCCTGGCGCGGCTGGGGCGGCTCCCTGGCCTGGCCGCCGGGGCCGGTGGGGGGGGCGAGGGCGCTCGGCCCGCGCTGCACCTCTTCACCGACGATCCCGACTGGTGTCGGGCCCACCTGGGCGGGATCGGCTGGGAGCTGCGCGTCGAGACGGGCGGCCCGGAGGACGACCTGGCTCGCCTGGCCTCAGCCCGGGCCCTGATCCTCAGCAACAGCAGCTTCTCCGCCGTGGCGGCCCATCTGGCCCGACTGCGGGATCCCTCCACCCCCGTGGTCTGCCCCGACCGCTGGCTGTTGAGGGAGGATGGGCGCCTCGGTGATCTGCGCGGACCCGACTGGCTGGTGGTGGAGGCCTGAGCTTTGAGCATGGACGACACCCGGGTCAGCATCGTCTGCCCCTATCGCGACGCCGCCGCCTTCCTGCCGGGGCTGATCGCCTCGGTGCGGGCCCAGACCCATCCCCACTGGGAGCTGCTGCTCATCGACGACGGGTCGACCGATCAGGGCGCCAGCCTGGCGGCGGAGGCCGGGGAGCGCGACCCCAGGATCCGGGCGCTCCAGGCGCCGCCGCGGCCTGTGGGGAGCCGGAGCGGTCCCTGGTGGCCCCGCAACCAGGGCCTGGCCCTGGCCGGGGCCCCCTGGGTGGCCTTCATCGATGCGGACGACCTCTGGCACCCCCGCAAACTGGAGCGGCAATTGGCCCTGCACGCCGCCACCGGAGCCGCCCTGAGCGTCACCGGCTACGGCCGGTTCGGGGACGGGGATCCCCGGCTGATCGACTGGCGCCTGCCCCCGGCCCGCTTTGGCTACGCCACCTTGCGGCGCGTGAATGTGATCCCCATGCTCACCCTGCTGACCCGGCGGGACCTGCTGGCGGATGGGTTCCAGCCCTGCCCGCACGAGGATTACCTGCGCTGGTTGGATCTGTTTCGCCGCCGGCCCGACCTGCGGGGCCAAACCCTTCCCGAGCTGTTGGCCTTCTACCGGCTCCACGGCGGCAACCTCACCGCCGCCCGCTGGTCGATGCCGCTGTGGACCTATCGGGTGTATCGCCGCCACGGGGCGGGGCGAGCCGGGGCGACGGCGCGTCTGCTGCCTTGGGGGTGGGAGCAAGCGGCCGCGGCGCTGCGGTCGCGCCGCCGGCCCCTGGGGCTCTCCCTGGAGGACGCCAGCGCCGCCGACCCCCCCCTTGGGTTGCCTCCCCAGGCGCGCGCGCAACCATAGAGTCGCTCGTTCGGGGGTGACCGTCCATGGGCCTGAGAGCTCCTTGGCTGCGGCAGCGGCTTCTCATGCTGGGCCTGGCCCTGTTCGACGCCTGCGGCCTCGCCCTCAGCTACAACATCACCCGCTCCATTCGGTTGGAGGAAGACTCCTGGGTGGGCCTCAACCGGGCCCTGATGGGCTTGATCCTGCTCTGGGTGAGCCTCTCCTATCTCCTGGGCCGTTACTCCGAGCCGGAACGGGACAGCCGCGGCGCCCTGGCCCGGCGGCTGGCCATGACGGCCCTGGTGCCACTGTTGATCTTGGCTCTGGTGCTGGGGCACAGCTGGGTGTTCCAGGTGGCCGACGCTCGCACCCGTTTTCGGGGCTTTCTGGTGCCCGTGCTCGGGATCACCGCCTTGCTGTCCGGACTGGCCCAGAGCGGACTGACCGCCCAGCCCCGGGAGCGTCGCCGCTGGTTGCTGCTGGGCGAGCCTGAGGAGTTGGCGTTGCTGAAAGCGGAGGTGGCCCGCCATCCGCCCTTGGCCCAGCTGCGGCTGTTCTCGCGAACGCCGGAGGAGTTCACCTCCAGCGACCTGAGCACCCTGCCCCCGGTGGAAGGCATCGCGGTGAGCGATCGCATCAGCCTTCCAGAAACCCTCCTGCAATCACTTCTGCGGGAACGGGCCACGGGAACAGGGGTGAGCAGCCTGGTGAACTGGTCGGAGCGGCACCTTCAGCGGGTGCCCCCCGAACTCTTCTCCAACCGTTGGCTGCTCAACGCGGAGGGCTTCGGGCTCCAGCCCCACACCTGGACCTGGCGTCTCAAACGCAGCTTCGACCTCTTCGGGGCGGGAGCGCTGGGGCTGCTCACCCTGCCCCTGATGCTGCTGGCGGCGGCCCTGATCTGGCTCACCGACCGGGGGCCCGTGCTCTACGGCCAAACCCGCACCGGCCTCTACGGCAGACCGTTCAAGATCTGGAAGCTGCGCACCATGCGCATCGACGCCGAGGCGGAGGGGGCCCGCTGGGCCTCCCGGGCGGACCACCGCATCACGCCGGTGGGCCAATGGCTGCGGCGGCTCCGCGTCGACGAGCTGCCCCAGCTGCTGGCGGTGATCGCGGGCGACATGAGCCTGATCGGTCCCAGGCCTGAGCGGCCCGAGCTGGAAGGGGAACTGGAGCGGCTGATCCCCCACTACCGAGTGAGGCACTGGATCCGGCCCGGGTTGAGCGGCTGGGCCCAGGTGTGCTTCCCCTATGGCGCCAGCGTGGCCGACTCGCGGATGAAGCTGAGCTACGACCTCTACTATCTGCGCAACGCCAATCTCCTGCTGGATCTTCTGATCCTGATCAAAACGATCCGTCTGGTGGCGGGCGCCCGGGGGGCGGTGCCCCAGGAGCCCACCCCTTCCCGGACCACCAGCGGCCCCCTCCAGGAGGCGGTGGAGGAGTTGGAGCCGGTCACCTCCGCCGCCGATCAGCCTTGAGCACCCCTTCCCCCCGGGCCGGTTCAGGCTGGTCGCGGCTGGCGCCGGCGCTGCTGGTGGCGGGGTCCACCCTGTTGTCGCTCGGCCTGGTGGAGGTGGCCCTGCGGCTGCTGGGCCAGGGATCCCCCCAGCTCTACACCCCCGATCCCCTCACCGGCTATCGACTCAATCCCGGCGCCCGGGGACGCTGGACCCAGGAGGGGAACGCCGAGGTGCGGATCAATCAGCGGGGGTATCACGATCGCGAGTGGAGCCCTGACCCCAAACCAGGCACCCTGCGCATCGCCGTGATGGGCGATTCCTTCACCGAGGCGCTCCAGGTGGAGCCGGCCGAGTCGTGGGTGCGGCGACTGCCCGCGGCCCTGGCCGCCACCCGGCCTTGTCCCCTGCTGCGCCCGTTCCCGAAGGGCGCGGAAACCCTCAATTTCGGCGTGGGGGGCTACGGCACCGGCCAAAGCTGGCTCACCTGGCGGCGGGATGGCCGGCCCTTCCGGCCCCAGCTGGTGCTCCACGCGGTGTACTTCGAGAACGACCTGCGCGACAACCTGGTGGGGGGGAGCGCCACCGCGGCCGCCCCCACCTTCCAGCTGCGGAACGGAACCCTGGTGGTGGACAACGGCTTCCGGCGGCGGCCGGACTACCGCTTCCGCGTCTCCCTTCCGGGGCGGTTGGCGTCCTGGGCTCTGGCCCACAGCCGCTTGCTTCAAATGGTGAAGGAGGCCCGCGACCGACTGCGGCCCGCCGCCGGGGCGGAATGCCCCCCCACTGGATGTGACGCCTTTCCCCTGGGGAGCGATGGCGGCCGGCTCTACGGACCTGATTCCGGGGATTTGGAGCCCGGTTGGCCGGTGCTGGAAGCCATCCTGACCCGCTGGAACCGGGAGGCCCGGGCGGCTGGCGGCACGCTGGTGGTGACCAGCCTCACCACCCCGCCCCAGGTCTGGCCCGACGGGGCCGAGCGGCGCCGGCAGGCTGAGCGCCACCAGCTCGATTGGATGCGCCCCGAGCGGCGGCTCGCGGGGGTGCTGGCCGCCCATGGCATTCCCTATCTGCCCCTGGCCCCGGCCCTCCAACGGCAGGCCGATGCCCGGGGGCTGGTGGCCCATGGCTTCCAGGGCCAACGGCCCGGACCGGGGTACGGGCACTGGAACCGCGACGGTCACCGCGCCGCGGCCATCGAGCTGGCGCGCCAGCTGTGCGGCCTCAACCCACCGCCCCCCTGAATGGCCACCCCTCGCTCGCTCCCTCCACCCCTGGGCTGGGCCCTGGCCGATGCCGGCCTGCTGAGCCTGGTGTGGGTGGCCCTGCACCTGCTGCGGTTTGGCGGCCCGCCGCCGATCAGCCGGGGCCCCCTGCTGGTGATCCCCTTGCTGGTGGGCCTGCAATGGCTGTTGGGCACCTACAGCGGCCTCGCGCGCCACACCCTCACCCTCCAGGAGCAAACCGACCGCTACCTGCTCGCGGCCACCGGCGTGATCCTCACCATCGTGGTGGGGTACGCCATCACCGGCCTCAGCCTGGATGCCACCGTCGGGCGGGGGTTTTTGATTCCCGTCTTGTTCAGCGGCGGCGTGAGCGGGGTGCTGCTGCGGCAGCTGGAGAACGGGCGCCATCTTTGGCGGCCCCAACAGCGTTGGCTGGTGCTGGCCGACCGCTCCCAGCGGCGGGCCGTGGCCCAGGAGATGGAGCGGGGCGGCTGCGCGGTGCCAGCGGCGATTGAGTGGCGCGACCCGGTGGGCACCCCGCCCCTGCCCCCCATGCTCGCCGACCTGCTCGGGCTGCAGGGCGTCGCCCTGGGGGTGGGGGCCCGGGTGCGGGAGGCGGATCTCAACCTCCTTCTGTTGTGGCAGCGCCGGGGTCTGCTGGTGCTGCCTCTCGATCGGTGGTGCGAGCGCTACCTCCACTCCCTGCCCACGGCGGTGCTGCCCACCGATTGGCCCAGCCGACTGGAGCGATTCGGGCGGCTGCGGGAGGGCCAGAACGCCCGTCTCAAACGCCTGCAAGACCTGCTGCTGGCGGGACTGGCCCTGGCGCCGTTGGCCCCCGCCCTGGCCCTGGCGCTGCTGGCGCTGCGGCTGGGGGGTTGGCGCTGGAGGCCGCGGCGAGAACTCCACGGGGGGCTGGATGGCCGCCCCTTCTCCTTGCTATCGATCGAGGTGACCCCCCAGTCGCCCCGGTGGTGGCGGCGGGCGGGACTCGGACGGGCGCCGGGGCTGTTGGCCGTGCTGCGGGGCGACATGGCCCTGGTGGGGCCCCGCCCCCTGTCACTCCCTGAGGCCGACCAGGCGGTGGGGACGGATCCGGCCTTCGCCATGCGCTTCTGGGTGAAGCCCGGCCTGCTGCGCTGGAGCCCGGGCCGCTCCCAGTCGCTGGCCCATCCGCGGGCGCCGATGGATGAGCTGGCCGAGGATCTCTGTTACATGGCCAGCTGGTCGGCCTGGCGCGACCTGAGCTGCCTGGCCCTTTGGCTGGTGGGACGGCGATGAGGATGCGCTTCCCCGGGCCAGCCTGGAGCCGCTGGCCCTTCTGGCCGCTCGCCCTGGTGGCCGTGGCGGTGTGGCTCCTGGCCTGGGGGCCCTGCGCCGCCCCGTGGCACACCGCCTGCTTCACCAACGGGGGCTGGGGGGATCACAAGCACCACTACCAGGGCTGGATCACCTATCTGCACAGCCCGGTGTGGCTTCCCCCCACCAGCCGGGCCTTCACCTGGCCGTTCACCAGCAGCGTGATGTTCACCGATTCGGTGCCTCTGGCGGCGATCCTGTTCAAGCCCCTCACCCGCCTGCTGCACCTCGGCGACTGGCAATACCTGAGTGCGCTGTCGCTGGCCAATGGTCTGCTGATCAGTGGCTGCGCCGTTGCGATTGGCCAGGCGCGCCTTTGGCGGCCCGCGGCCACCTTCGCCCTCGGCACCCTCCTGCTCACCCACCCCCTCAGCTGGAGCCGGCTCATCGTCTCCCACGAATCCCTCCAGCTGCACGGGGTGCTCCTGCTGGGCCTCACCTGGCTGATCCAGCGCCGCTCCGGCCTGGTGCCCTGGTGTCTGCTCTGCGGCGCCTCCCTGGGCATCCATCCGTACTACACCCCGATGCTGCTGGCGGCGGCCCTGGTGGCCCAGCTGGGGGATGGGGCCGCGCCCATCGGCGTTTGGCTCCGGGCCAGGGGGATGGTGATCCTCAAAAGCCTGGCGGCCCTGGGCCTCACCCTGGCGGTGGCCGCCTGGCTGTTCGGGTTCCTGCCGGGCTCCGCCGGGTCCGGATCGGAGGTGTGGGGGGCCAACGGGCTGGCCCTGCTGGATCCCCAGAAGCACTCGGCGATCCTGCCCCCCCTGCGGAAGCGGGAGCCTTTCGAGGTGGAGGGCTTCGCCTACCTGGGCATCGGCCTGGCCGCCGGGCTGGTGTTGTGCCAGGCCCAGATGCGCGCCAACCGCCCTGATCCCTGGCCCCTGGTGCCCCGGCTGTGGTGGTGGGCGGCGGGGCTGTTCTTTGTGTTGGCCCTGGGCCCCACCTGGAACATCGGCGACACGCCGATCACCCCCCACAACGCGGTGCTGGCCTTGCCAGGCCTGCGGTGGTTTTACGACATCTTTCGCAGCGCCGGCCGCTTCACCTGGCCCCTGGCCTACACGATCCCGCTCTGGGTGGTGGATGTGCTGGCCCGGCAGCGACGCCACCTCCTGCTGTTCACCCTGGTGGGGCTCCAGCTTCTGGAGACGAGCCTGCCCATGCTGGTGAAGCAGGGTCAAAGCTACCGAAATCGGCTGCGCAAAGAGCCCGATATCGTGCGGCAATGGCGGCGGCGCGACCCCTCCCTGGCGGAGGCCCTGGCCCGCTCAAGCCTCACGATTCTGGGCACCGTGCGCAAGGGCACGGTCCTGCCCCCAGCCTACGCGCCCCAGGTGCTCAACCCCGCCATCGAGAGCAACTGGGGCGGGGAGGGAATCACCCGGCTGCCGCGCCAGACCACCAACAAAACGGCCCTCCAGATCTGGATGGGCGAGGTGGAGGGGCGCCGAGCCCGGGGCTTGCCCGCCCTGGGGGCCGGGGAGCGGGTGTTGGTGATCAGCGAAGATCCAGACGAACGGGCCCGGCTGGTGTCGCTGGCCCGGCGCGTCGGCCTGAGGCTTTCCGAGGTGGGAGATGCCGCGATCGTTCTGCACCGTTAACCCCCTGGACCCATGAGACGCCCCCCCCTGATGCCTGGCGCGCTGGTGATCGTCGGCCTGGTCTGGAGCGGGCTGGCCCTCCACAGCCTGAGCGTGGGCGGGGTGACCTGGGATGAAATGTTCGATTTCGAGGGGGTCAACGGCGCGTTTTGGCACGGCGTCAACTGGTTGAAAGGGGCCCGGCCCGACCTCTCCACGATCACCTTTGACCTGGAGTATTTCGGCAACGCCACCCGCTGGCCCACCTACCTCCTGTGGCGACTCCAAATGCTCCTGCCCTGGGAGCGGATCACCACCCTCAGCCGCACCCAGATCGTGCTGCTGAGCAACTATTTCAGCCTCAATCACCTCAACGCGATGGTGTTCGCCCTGGGGGGGATCGGTCTGACGGCCGGTCTGGCCTCCCGGCTGGGGGGACGGCGGGCCGGGATCTTCGCCGGGGCCCTGTTGCTCACGCTGCCCACCTGGATGGGCCACGGCTGGATGAACTCGAAAGACATCCCCATGGCCACCAGCTACCTGCTCTACACCCTGGGCACCACGATGCTGCTTCGCCAGGAGCGCGGCGGGGTGGCGTTGCGGGTGCTGGGCCTTGGGCTGATGGCCGGCTCCCGGGTGAGCAGCCTGGTGTTCATCGCCATCAGCGAGGGGCCGCTTCTGGCCTTGGCGGGGCGCCGCGCGCCGGGGAAGTGGCTCGGGTCGGTGGCGGCGGGCCTGCTCCTCGGCTTTCTGCTCACCCCTCAGGCCTGGGGAGACCCGCTGGGCTATCCCGTGGAGGCCATGCGGTTCATCAGCCAGCGGCAGGGCACGGGGGATTCGCTGGGGGTGGCGCGGTACCTCGCCACCCAGTTGTGGGACCTGCTGCCCTCCCCCCTCCCGCTGGGGCTGGCCCTGCTGGCGTTGACGTCGTGGCGACGGCCCCGGGGGCTGGTGGTGGTGCCCACCCTGCTGCAGCTGCTGATCCCCCAGGTGCTGCTGATCCTGGGGGGCAAATCGCTTTACAACGAACTGCGCCATCTGTTGATGATCCAGCCCCCGCTCTGTGTGCTGGCCGGCCTGGGCTACGCCCGGGGCCTGGCGGTGCTGGAGGGCGGCCCGGGGCCGCTGGTGCCCCGGCCGCTGATCCGCGCCCTGATGGCGCTGGGGGCGGTGGCGACCCTGGTGCTGGTGGTGGAGTCGCTCCTGCTCAGTCCCTACCAGTACGCCTACCGAAGCGATCTGGCGCGCCTGCTCCAGGGACACCAGGCCCCCACCTTGCGGAGCGATTACTGGGGGTACAGCGGACGGGAAACCCTCACGCGCTGCCTCAAGCAAGCCCCCTGCGCCGAGGCATTGGAGCGGCGTCCCCTGAAGGTGATCGACCAATCGCTCAACCCGGAGCTGATCGAGGCGAGCGCGAATCTGCTGCGGCCCCCTCCGCCACCTGGCCCGGAAGGCTCCCTGGTGATCAGCGCCGACCCGCGCACCCTGGCGAGGCTGGAGCCCCTGGCGGCCACCCGCCGGCTCACCCTGCTGCCCCTGCCGCGCCAGGTGAGCCTGAGCGCCATCGGGCCCAACCCGACGCCCGCGACGGGCCCATGAACCAGCCCAAGCGCCGACTGGCGGTGCTGCTCACCCATCCGGTGCAGTACTTCAAACCTGTGTTCACGGGGTTGGCGGCCGATCCCACGATCGAGACGCGGGTGTTTTTTGGCTGCGACCACGGCACCACCAGGAGCCTGGATCCCGACTTCGGCGTGGCGTTCGCCTGGGACAGCGCCCCGACGGAGGGCTATGCCCACACCTTCCTGAGCCGGGAGCCGCTGGAGGCCCTGAGCCGGCCCGACCCCGGCCTGGGCCTCGCCCGACGGGCCAACCGGACCATCCGTGCCTGGCGACCGGACGCGGTGTTGATCTTCAGTTACTCCCCCCTGTTCATCACCGCCTCCAGCCTGCTCCTGGCGCCCCGGGGGCCGCGGCTGTGGCTGCGGGCGGAAACCACCGATGAGGCGCTGGAGCGCTCCGCCTGGAAGGGGAGGCTGCGGGACCTGGCCCTGCGACGCTTTTACCGCCGGTTCGACCATGTGTTCCCGATCGGGAGCCATTCGGAGGCCCATTACCAACGGCTGGGGGTGGGGCCCGAGCGGCGCACCACGGCCAGGTACGCGGTGGATCGGGAGTTTTTTGAGGGGCAGGAGCGGCACTGGCGTCCGCGGCGCCAGGCCCTGCGCGATGAGCTGGGCCTCCCCACCGACGCGCTGGTGCTGCTGTTTGTGGGCAAGATCAGCCCGGCGAAAGACCCCCTGCTGATCCCCGCGGCCCTGGAGCGGCTCCGGCGGGATCCCGCCACGGTGGATCTCTGGAGCCGGCTGCATCTGGTGGTGGTGGGGGAGGGCGCCCTGCGGGGGGAGCTGAAACACGCTCTGGAGGAGGCGTCGCCAGGGCGGCACCACCTGATGGGCTTTCAAAACCAAGGGGAGCTGGGCCGCTTCTACGCGCTGGCCGACGTGCTGCTGCTGCCCTCTAGGCGGGGGGAAACCTGGGGGCTGGTGGTGAATGAGGCCCTGCAGTTCGGCCTCGGGGTGATCTGCTCCGACCGGGTGGGCAGCGCCGCCGACCTGGTGGCGGGCCGGCCCTGGGGGCGGGTGCACGCGGCGGGGGACGCGGGAGCCCTGGCGGCGGCCATCGCCTCCTTGGCGGGGGCCCCGGCCGCCAGCCAACGGCCTCCGGCCACGGTGGATCTGCCGCACCCGAAGGATCTGGTGGAAGCGATCCAAGGCCGGCTGGCCAGGCTCTGAGCCACGAGGCACAGGGGGGCTCAGCCCCCGAGCCAAGGCGCCACCAAGCGGGCCAGCTGGCTCCGTTGCCGGTCGGGCGAAAACCAGTCCAGGGCGCGCTGGCGGGCCCGCTCGCCACAGGCGCGCACCAGCTCGGGATCGGCCTGGAGACGGGCCAACAAATCCGCCAAGGCCTCGGCGCTGGGGGGGAGCAACCAGCCGGTGAGGCCCTGGAGGATCAAGTCGGTCTGGCCGCCCCGATCGGCGGCGATGGAGGGACGGCCGGCCAGGGCGGCCTCCAGATAGGTGATGCCAAAGCCCTCCCCCTGGGCGGTGCCATCGGCCAACACGCCAAAGGCGCTGGGCATCAACACCAGGGAGCAGGCGGCGTATTCCTCCCCGAGGGCTCCATCGCCGAGGGAGCCGAGCCAGTCGACGCGGTCGGCGAGGCCCAGGTGGCTGGCGCGGGCCTGGAGGCGGGGCTGATCGTCGCCCTCCCCCACGACCCTCCAACGCGGGAAGGGAGCGAGCCCCCCCCGCTGGCGCAGGAGGTGAAGGGCTTCCAAGATGAGGTCGTGGCCCTTGTAGCGCTCCTGGCTGGCCATCCGCGCCACCGTGAGCAGGCGCAACCCCGGCGGTGGCGGCCCGGGGGGGGCTCCGGGGAGGAGATCGGCGCGGGGATGGATCACGTGGATCGGCGGGGTGTCGCCGAGGGCGGCCCGCACCTGGTCGGCGGTGAAGGCGCTGCTGGCGGCCAGGGCGGCGCACCGCCGCAGGTCGGGGAGGAGGGGGGCCAGGTTCGCGCCCCACACCTCGATGCCGTGGAGCCAGCAGAGCAGGGGCTGGCGGGGCCGGCGCACCCCTGGAAGGCCCCCCAGCGCCCGGATGGGACGCAGCAGGAGGGCGTGCATGCTGAACACCAGCTCGGCCCGGGGCAACCACCAGGCGAGCTGGAGCAGAAACCAGAGCTGGCCGACAAAGCGGCCCAGCGGGCCGGGGCCGAGACGGCGGGTGGCGAGGATGAGGCAGGGATGGCCCTCCCGCTGGAGGGCGTCGCGCACCTGGAGGCTGAGGCGTTCGATCCCGCCCCGGCGGCGGATGTCGTACGTGATCAGGAGGATCACAGGAGCAGGGCCTCATAGGCCGCGAGGGAACGCTCCAGGCCGAAGCGCTCCTCGTAGAGCCGGCGGGCTCGCTCGCCCATGGCGGCGGCCCGGGCGGGATCGGCGGCCAGCTGACGCAGGTGGTGGGCGAGTTCCTCCACCTCACCGGGTTCGACGACGAGGCCGCACCCTTCCTGGAGCACCAGCTGGGCCAGGTCGCAGCGGCGCTGGGCGACGAGCAGCACCCCCCGGCCGCTGGCCAGGATTCCATAAAACTTGCTCGGTGCCACGGTGTCTTCCGCCCCGGGGATCAGGCCAATCGCGGCCAGGTCGCACACCCCCAGGCTGAGGGGCAGCCGCTCCCTGGGCTGGAGGGGCTTGACGATCACATGGTCGAGGCTGAAGGCGTCCCGGTAGGCCGTGATCTGGGCCCGCTTGGCGCCGGCGCCAATGAAGAGAAAGCGGATCGGTTCCCCTTGGAGCAAGCGGGCCGCTTCCAGCAAGGTGAGCAACTCGTGGAGGCGTCCGAAATTTCCCGAGTACTGCACGGTGAAACACTCGCTCAGCCCCCACTCGCGGGCGAGGGGATTGAGGCGCTTGGGGGTGTCGAGGGCCTTCTCCACGGCCCAGTTGTGGATCACCTGGAGGGGGAGCGGCTGGCGCAGATCCCGGCGCCAGCGGGTGGCCATGGCCTCGCTGAGCACCACGGTGGCCAGGCTGCGCCGGCACACCCACCCCATCAGGGCCCGCCAGGCGGCCGTGATCGGGCCGCTGGCGGGAAGCACGCCCGTGAGGGCGGCGGAGCGGGGGAAGAGATCTTGGAAGAGAAACACGTACGCCATGCCTTTCAGCCCCCGGAGCGGGGGCCCCACCAAACCCACGAAGGGGGGGTTGGAGACGATGAGCAGCCGCTGGCCGCGGCGGCCATGGCGCAGGCACCAGGCCAGGCCGCCGAGCACAAAGAGGAGCCCATGGAGAGCCTTAGCCATCACCCCGAGGGGGGGTTGGCCGTGGCGACGGGGCAGGCCAAGCCGCACCACCCGCACGCCGGCGTCCTCCCCGGGCCCGGCGGTGGCGGTGAGCACCCGGCAAGGGTGCCCCCGGGCCACCAAGCCCCGGGCCAGGTCGGTGATGAGCTGGGCGGTGGCGCCCGTGCTGGGGGCGAAGTGCTCGCTCAAGATCAGCAGCTCCGGCCGGGCGGGCGGCGACCCGGTGGGGGCGGGGCTCACAACGGCAACCCCCGGCGGCGGCGGCGCAGCTCGATCACCTTCACCACGGTCATCAGGTCGTAGCACGCCATCAAGGAGGCAAAGAGCAGGGCCTGCCAGCCCTCAAGCCAGCCCCCTTGGAGCACGTACTTTTGCAGAAACCGCAACGGTGGCCGCAGGGGCCAGAGCCGGGCGGCCAGGGAGCGCAGGGTCACAAAGCGGCGGGTGCCGAGGGCGGCGGCGTCGCCCCGCAGGCGGAAGGCCTCGATGGTTTGGGCGTCCCAGCTGGCGTAGCGCTGGTGCCGCTCCAGCCAGTCGTCGAGCCCTTTGCTGAACGCGTAGTGCTCGTAGGGCACGGTGATGCGGCCCACGGCGGCGCCGGCGGGGAAGCACTCCCACACGCCCCCCTCAAAGTGGAGCGCCCCCCGGCGCACCAGGCGCGGGTGCCAGTTGGGGTAGCCCTGGGTGCGCTTCAGCCAGCGGCCGAGAAACCAGTAGCGCGGGGTGAGCTCAAAGCCGTCGGGGGCGGCGGGATCGGCCAGCCGCCGGCGGATCTCCGCGGCCAACTCGGGCCCCACCTCCTCGTCGGCGTCGAGAAAGAGCACCCAATCGCTGGCGAGCCCGGCCCGATCGAGGGCCCAGTTGCGCTGCTCGCTGATCCGGAACGGGGGCGGCTGGCGGTGCTCCAGCAGGGGCACGCCCTGCTGGAGGGCCACGGCGGCGGTGGCGTCCACGCTGCCGCTGTCGAGCACCAGCCGCTCATCGCACCAGGCCAGGGAGGCCAGGGCCCGGGCCAGATCCCGCTCTTCATTGAGGGTGAGCACCACCCCGGCGATGGTGGGGGCCATGGAATCAGGCAAGGGAGGCGGAGATTCGAGGGGGAGCGGTTGGTTGCATTAAAGAGGCCGACCCGCCGCGGGCGGGCCGGCGCTCAGGAGGGGCAGGCTGGCGGACAAACCGGTGAGCCAGAGGGCTTTCCATTGGCTGGCCGCCGCGTAGGGGAGGAAGGCCAGGATGGCGCGGGGGCCGTAGGTGCAGCAGTGGCTGGGAAGCACCGCCAGTTCGAGCGTCGCCAGTGCCGCGCCCAGGATGGGATAGCCGGTGCCCGGTGGGGCGGCCAACGCCCCCGGGCCGCTCGCGCTCGCTTTCGCCCGGCCCGGATGGGCCAGACAGATCAGGAGGAGGCCGACGCAGAAGAGCATGGCCAGCCAGCGGCCGTAGTCGATGGCGGTGAGAAAGACGGGCAAGGCGACAAAGAGTTGCAGGGCCCACAGGCATGAAGCCTGGCGAAAGGAGCCAAGCCAGGTGGGGTGTGGGCGGAGGCAAGCCAACACAATCGTGTAGGCCAGCACACTGACCAGGGACATGATCAGGCCATGGGCGAGGGACCAGGCCAGCTCGGAGGGCTGGAGGTTCCAGGTGAAAAACATGGGCCGTGATCGGGCCAGCTCCATGATGGAGGAGCCAGGGAGTTCTCCCTGGGCGAGCAAGCCCAGCCGCTGAAGATCGGCCCGCAGGCAGGCCACATCGAGCGGGCTGCCCTTGCGAAGAATGGCGACCGCCAAGGCGGACAGGCCTGGAAGGATCGCCAACAGGGATCGGGGAAGGCTGGCCCTCTCCCAGAACCGGGCGATGGCAAGGGTTGGGAGGATGAGAAGGGCGAAAGGTTCGTGGATGAACACGGCCGCGATCTGAATCGCGACGATGGAGAACCAGGCCAGGGGTGAGGCGCCCCAAGACCTCCCCCGAGCGTGCTGGCTCCACAGCAGAAGAAGCACCCCCCCCAGGAGGATCTGCAGGGCGTCTTTTCGAAAGGTGGCCGCGGCGTGGGTCATGAGGACGGGCCAACCAACGGGTGCGGCCAGGATCAGCAACCCCAGGCGCCATCCACAGGCCCGTCGCAGCAGAACGCACAGCCAGAGGCCAAGGGCAAGGGTCGCGGCGGCCATCGCGAGGGTCAGGAGAGCCACGTAGTGCTCCTGACGTGCGAACCAACCACTGCCCCACCAGGCCAGCTGGCCCAGAAGGCCACGGCGCACAAAGCCGGCGCAGTAGCGAATCGCCAGCTCAGAGCCCCACCA
>Ga0315904_10003540_pt1 | contig 22848 bp, 45 predicted proteins | sample LakEriMetagenome_6_FD_203529 | JGI IMG/M metagenome (GOLD analysis project Ga0315904, IMG submission 203529) | Freshwater fungal communities from buoy surface, Lake Erie, Ohio, United States - Buoy 12 MA120 | ecosystem: Environmental > Aquatic > Freshwater > Lake | place: USA: Lake Erie, Ohio... | reverse complement strand
CAATAAAGGCCTTGATGGTATTTCTGATTTAGGTGACAAGGCCGCTAAAAAAGCAAATGAATTATCAAAGAGCCTAGACAACTTAGCAAAGCAAGGCAAAAAAGCCGGAGAAGAAACAGAGAAGGCAGGCAAAAAGGCTAAAGATGTTTGGGCTGGTTCTAAAGACCCTAAAGGCGAGATGTCTAAAGAAGAAACCAAACGCCTTGAAAAAATTACCGCGCTACGCAAAAAAGAGGCTGATGTATTAGACGCATGGCGTGAGGCTCAGGCAGATGCAGAAAAAGATGCCGCTGATGCCGCTTTAGCCCGTGATGAAAAAATTGCAGATGCGAAAGAAAAATTTGCTGAGCGTAAGGCTGAGATTGAAGAACGCTATCGTGAACAGATTGCTGATGCTGAGGAACGCTATGCAGAGGCTAAGGCTGATGCTGAAAAGCGTCAGAGAGATGCAGATGAAGCGGCACGCAAGAAGCACGCTCAAGCCATTTTGGATATTAACGCGACTTTCAATCGCAAAGAAATAGAACTAAAGAACGCTTACAACGATAAGGTTAAAAGCCTTGAGATGGCGGCTGAGGCAAAGCGTCAAGAGATTGCAAAACAGGGTGCGGAAAAACTGGCTGACATTGTAGAAAAGAGCCGCGAGCGCCTACGCAGTGCATGGCAAAAAGGCACTGAGTTCAGCCTAAGCGATTTGTTTGACACCGCTAAAGATAAAGGATTAGACATTGTTGCGACCCTTAAAGCGCAACTGAGCAGAACGCAAGATTTTCAAAAACAATTAGGAACATTAGCGGGCAAAGGTTATACACAAACATTTATTGAGCAGATTGCTTCCGCTGGTCCTGAGGCTGGCATGGAAATGCTCCGACAAATTCAAGAGTTATCTCCTGAGCAACAAAAAGAATTACAAACAATGTACATGGCGCTTGAGGACATCACAGAAGGCGGCATGAATAAGATTGCTGAAACGCTCTCTACTAGCACCAGTTTTGCAACCGCTGAATTAGCGGAGATGTACAGCGACACACAAAAAGAAATTGCAACAGCGCTCGCCGCTGTCAATGCTGACTTAAAAACCAATTTGGCTGAAGCACAAAAAGATTATGAAGCGGCTACCGCTGAAGCAAAGCGCATACAATCAGAATCACTTGCTGAGGCTGATAAAGCCCTCAAAGACGCATTGGCTGAATCAAAGAAAGACCTTGAAGATGCCATAGCGGAGGCAGACAAGACATTAGCAAAGGCCAGGGTAGAGGCCAAAAAGCAAATGGATAAGGCCTTAGAAGAAGCGCAAAAGGCTTTGAATGATGCCATTGAAGATGCTATGAAAGCCTTTGAAAAGGCTATTGATGCAATCAATGAGCGTATGGCTAAGAAACTTGATGATTTACAAAAGAAGATTGCAGAGATTGCGGCGGCTCTCAAAGCATTGGGAGAGGCTTCATCTGTAACCTTGCCTAAGAGTTATGCAGTAGCAACACCAGTTACAACGGTAAAGCCTGAGGTTTATGGCGGCGGCGTAACAGTTACAACATCACCAACATTGGCAACCACTGCGGCTAAATATGACAAGACAGAAGAAGAAATAATCACAGCGGCGGCAAAGGCGGCTGTTGCGGCTGTAGGCGGCGTAGGTAATGTGACAATCAATGGTGTCAATCTGACTGACCCTGAAGGAACCGCACAGGCACTTGTATCTGTTGTCAAATATGGTCAGACAGTACAAGTAGCAACTACAACAAAGTCAGGTGTGCAATTAACGGGATTGAACGCATATCGCGCAGGTATTAGAATGACGGCGGAATAAGATGCCACAAGTAATCCAAAATTATTCATTTTCATTCAACGGGCAAGTATTTGGCGGCGCAGGCTCGCCTTATCAAATTCTTTCTGTAGATGGATTAGAAGGTTTGCCAGGTATCCGCAATCAAGATGATAACCGTGGTTATGCAGATGGCATGTTCACAGGTCGTGATTTTCTAGGTGGCAGATATATTACGATGAGCCTAAACATTACAGGCACATCTACAGCGAGCGCTCAAGAGAATTTTAATATCTTGCAACGCGCTCTATTGCCACAGACTAGCGGCACAACTCCTTTATATTTTATGCTTGCACAAGGCGAGATGGAGCAAGAAATTAACGCCCGTGTGCGTGCTTTACGCTCTACAGTCAATCCTAATTACACCTACGGTTTGATTATTGCTCAGGTTGATTTCTTCTGTCCTGACCCACGCTATTATGATTCAAATGTTCAGACCGCAACATTGCTTTATTCAGTGCCTTCAGGTCGTATCTATAACCGCACCTATAACCTTGTTTACGGTGGCGGCTCAGGAACACTGACCACAACCATTGCAAATAATGGGTGGACAGATACTTACCCAACCATCACAATCAACGGACCCATCACCAACCCTGAGGTTGGTAACGCAACCCAAGGCGCACAACTTTTATTCAATGTCACTCTTAGCAGTTCTGATGAATTTGTAATTGATTTGTACAATAAATTGATTACATTGAATGGACAACCTGCCCGTAATACTTTAATCTCAGGCGGGTCGGAATGGTTTTCAGCACAACCAGGAAACAACTCCTTCTACTTCACTGGTGTTGGAACTCTCGCAGGAACAACACAGGCTGTCGTAGAATGGCAGTCTGCATACATTTAGGAGCATAAATGGCACTACGCACCCCGCCCTCATGGTTACAAAACGGCTCGCACCCTGCCGAAAATGACCGCCTTTCAATGCAGGCTATTTTTGCTACCACAGGCATTATTGGTTCATCTTCTTTAGCAGTAAGCGCTAACTCTCCTGCAGGTATGTCTGTAGTTGTTGCATCAGGTTGGGCGGCGATTGTTGGAACAACGCAAGCAAATATGGGCGTTTACACGGTTTACAACGATGCAAGCACAACATTAACAATCACAACTGCAGACCCGACAAATCCGCGTATTGACCGGATTGTGGCTACAGTGCAAGATGCTTATTACTCAGGTGCATATAACGATGTTATTTTTCAAGTAGTTGCGGGAACTCCTGCAGGTTCTCCTACAGCGCCTGCAACTCCTGCCAATTCAATTTCTTTAGCAACTGTTGCAGTGGGCGCGGCGGTAACACAAATCAATTCAGGAAACATTACAGATACAAGAACTGCAGTAACAACAAATCTACCTGCTCTACCAAACACGGCAACTAATGCGCAGACAGGCACTACCTACACAACAGTATTGAGCGATAGCGCTAAATTAGTTACGCTATCTAATGCTTCTCCTGTAACTGTAACGATTCCTTTGAATTCAAGCGTTGCATATCCTGTTGGTACAGAAATAACTTTTGCTCGTTATGGAGTAGGTACAGTAACTATTCAGGGTGCGGGAGGCGTAACCTTGGTATCTACTGCGGCTACTGCGGCACAACCAACATTACGCGCTCAGTATTCATCAGCAACAGCAATACAAACAAGCACTGATAATTGGCTCGTTGTTGGAGATATTGCATGAGTCGTTTAGCCTTAACACCTACAAATGTTCCGGCGAGCGCAACGGATATAAACACGCCTTCATTGCGCACAGGCGATTTGTATTACAACACAAGTGACGGATTAAAAGTTTATGATGGAAGCGCATGGGTAACAGTCAGCCCTGCGGTAACAAACATTGACGGTGGAGTGTTTGATAGCATTGCACCGTACAACGGTGGCGACCCCACGACCACAGCAACGCAGTCCTTTGATGGAGGTACACCTTAATGTCAGTCGTTACACAAATTCAGATTCGCAGGGGTACAGCCGCTCAGTGGACATCTGCTAACCCTGTACTTGCGTCAGGAGAGTTTGGCTTTGAAACCGATACGGGTAAAGCAAAAATTGGCAATGGTGTTACTGCTTGGAACTCTTTGGCTTATAGCATCACTGGTGTTACTGGTGATATTGAAGGCGTTACTGCTGGAACTGGTCTTAGCGGTGGCGGTACTTCAGGAACCGTAACTCTTTCTATTGATACTGCAACAACCGTAGATTTGAACACAGGTCAGACACTGACAAATAAAACAATCAGCGGTACGAGCAACACACTTTCTAACATTAGCAATTCATCATTAACAAATTCTGCAATCACAATCAATGGCACATCTGTTGCTCTTGGTGATTCTATTTCTGTCGGTGATATTACAAGCGTAACTGCAGGCACTGGATTAAGCGGTGGCGGAACATCAGGTGATGTAACCGTTTCTCTTTCTACTCCCGTATCTGCGGCAAATGGTGGAACAGGTCTTACATCTCTCGGAAGCGGTGTTGCAACTTGGTTAGGCACACCATCTTCAGCAAATCTTGCTTTTGCAGTAACAGATGAAACAGGTTCAGGCTCTCTTGTATTTGGCACAAGTCCTACATTGAGTGACCCGAAAATTAACTTAACTATTGATGCAGAAACCGCATCTTATACAGCGGTGCTTGCTAATAATAGTCAAGTAGTGACCATGAATGTTGGTTCTGCAAATACATTCTCAATTCCAACAGACGCTTCTGTAGATTTTCCTGTAGGAACTCAAATCACAGTTATTCAGATTGGCGCAGGCCAAACAACAATTCAGGCTGTAACCCCTGCGACAACAACAATTAACTCAACGGGAGCAACAGCAACAGCGCCAAAACTACGCACTCGCTATTCTTCTGCAACTTGTATCAAACTTTCTGCTAACAACTGGGTAGTGGTAGGAGATATTGCCTAATGCCTATTATTGGAGTTATCGGTTCTTCAGGTGACAGAAATGTTCCTGATGCACCCACTATTGGAACAGCGACCAATGTTGGTACAGGTCGCGCATACAATAATGGTCGCGCAGATGTAACCTTCACCGCACCTGTTTATACAGGCGGAACTCCAATTACAGGCTACACAGTTACATCTTCACCAGGCGGATTTACAGGAACAGGCGCATCATCTCCCGTTTCTGTTACAGGTTTGCAATCAGGTGTTGCTTATACATTCACAGTAACTGCTTCAAATGCAGTTGGTACTTCTGCACCGTCAGCGGCATCAAACAGCATCACCGCAACCACAGTTCCACAAGCACCTACAGTTACTGCGACTGATGTTGGAACTGGTCGTGCATACAATAACGGCGCGGCTACTGTCACAATCACGGGTGGAGCAACAGGCGGTTCTGCAATTACTTCCTATGCCGCCACTTCCTCACCAGGCAGTTTCTCATCATCAGGTGCTTCACCTCTTACTGTTACAGGCTTGGCTTCTAACACTGCTTACACATTCAGCGTCACCGCAACCAATGCAAACGGAACCTCTGCCGCAACTGTTTCTAACTCAATAACCGCAACCACTGTTCCACAAGCACCTACCATTGGAACTGCCACTGATTTGGGAACTGGTACGAGTGTTTCTGTGGCCTTTACTGGTAATGCAACTGGTGGCAAAGCAATTTCAACATACACGGCAACTTCTAGCCCAGGTTCAATAACAGGCACAGGCGGCTCAAGCCCAATTACCGTTAGCGGCTTAACCGCTGGAACGGCTTACACTTTCACAGTCACGGCCACAAACGCCAACGGAACTTCTGCGGCTTCTGCGGCTTCAAACAGCGTAACGCCTGCTGTTCCTACATCATACGAAAGTATTGCATCGTTTACTGGTGACAATTCAACATCAACTGTTACTTTTAATTCCATTCCAGGAACATATAAACACCTACAAATCCGTGTATCTGCACAGATGATTTCAGGCCAGTATTCAAACCCAACAGTGCGATTCAATAATGATAGCGGTACAAATTACAAATATGTGTATATTGATGGTTACGGAACTACTGAATGGGTTGGCAACAGCACAACCAATACTTCATGGTATTTATTTGGAAGTAATAATTACAACATGGGTCCTTTAGCACCAAGCGTATTTATCATAGATTTGATTGATTACGCATCAACTTCAAAATTGAAATCGGCCAAATCTATTGGCGGCGTTGAACAACCTTCTAATGGTTTTGTTTCATTACAATCATGCCTTTATACAAGTACAAGCGCAATTAGCCGAATTGATATACAAGCCAGTTCCGGCTTTGCAACTGGTTCAACTATTGCTTTATACGGAATTAAGGGATAATCCATGCCAACAACTTATGAACCAATAGCAACATCAACATTTAATAATACTTTTTCAACTATTTCATTTACTTCTATACCATCATCTTATACAGATTTAAGAATTGTTGTATGCGGTAACGGAGCGTCAGTTTCCGGAATTGGCGTGACGCTGAACAGTTTAGCAACAAACATTTATTCATTTACGGAATTATCTGGTAATGGCACTACGGTTGATGCGTACCGTCTTGCGCCTACAAATCAATGGTATTTGAATTACGCTACGGGTGAACTAAGAAGTACAAGGCCCATGATGTTTACAATGGATTTGTTATCTTATACAAGTTCAAGAAACAAAAGTGCGATTTTTACTATGGCTATGGATTACAACAATCCAGGTTGGTCATCAATTAAAACTGCTATGGCACAAACTACAGCCGCTATTACAAGCATACAAATTGCTGCGACTTCGGGAATTAATTGGAATGTAGGGCGAGCCACTTTGTATGGAATTTTAAGGGCGTAGGAGATACAAATGCCAACAACTTATGTGAACATATCAACGCAAACCTTAGGTTCAACTGTTGCTTCAGTGACTTTTTCCGCTATACCGCAAACTTACACAGATTTAGAATTGCGTATGTCGTTAAGGTCAAGCACCGGCGGCACTGCTTTTTCATCTCTGCAACCGACTTTTAATGGTGCTACATCAACTTATTCAGCGAATTATTTTGAAGGCAATAACGCAACTGCATTTGCAGGGTCTTTTAACAATCAATCATTTTTTAGGACTGATGCAAATTACGCAGGCATTTCTACAGTTGCTAATGATTTTAGTATTCACGAAATATACATTCCAAATTATACATTAACTACAAATAAAACAATAATGTGGTTTGACGCTGTTAATGATAACAACACAACTCAAAAAGTGTTAGGAACAGCGGGCATATTTATTGACACAAATGCTTTAACATCTATCACCTTGACTGGGCAATTCAACTTTGTTGCTGGTTCAACATTTTATTTATACGGTATAAAGAACTCATAAGGAGAAACAATGACAGACACACCTAGTAAAGTAATTATCAACTGCGAAACAGGTGAACAAGAGATTGTTCCTCTGACCGCAGAAGAAATCGCACAAGCAGAAGCAGACCAAGCCGCATTAGCAGAGCGTCAAGCCGCGTTAGAAGCAGAAGCACAAGCCAAAGCGGAAGCCAAAGCCGCCGCTCTTGCTAAACTAGCCGCGCTTGGACTTACAGAAGAAGAAGCCGCCGCGCTCGCTGGCAACTAATTATGGAAGGGGTCGGTAATGACTACCACCTATCGGTATCTATTTGCCGACCTCTTAACCAATGAAATCCTCGCCGAATTACCTTTGACGGGCGTAAGTTTTACTCAACAGTTAAACCAATCAGGAACGCTCAATGGGCATGTGCTTTTATCTGCCCTTCAATCAGCACAATTCAATGTAAATGCCGCAACCATTCCTGGTCGTTCTGCAATCTATGTGGACCGTAATGGTGCATTGATTTGGGGCGGTGTTATTTGGAATCGCACTTACAACAGCGCTGAGCAGATTCTGAACATTACAGCCCGTGAGTTTGAATCTTATTTTGAGCGCCGCCGCATATCCACAACAGAAAATTTTGTTAATACAGACCAATTAGTTATTGCACGCACTTTGATTGATGATGCGCAATTAGTGCCAAACGGTGACATAGGCGTAATCACCGGGTCAGAAACATCAGGCGTTTTGATTGACCGCGTTTATTACGATTATGAATTGAAAAATGTTTATCAGGCTATTCAAGACCTATCGCGTCAAGAAGATGGTTTTGATTTTCTTATTGATGTTGCTTATGACAATGTGACAGATGAACCAAAGAAAACTTTGGTGCTTGCTTATCCCCGCTCAGGCGTAATCTATGACATCAACGACCCGGAAGCATTGGTATTTATATTTCCTGCAGGCAACATAGTTGAGTATGAATATCCTGAAGATGCTTCTATTGCCGCAAATACAATCTTTGCATTGGGTGCGGGTACTAACGAGGGCAAGTTAATCTCAATCGCTGAGGACACAACCAAATTGACCGATGGCTGGCCAGTGCTTGAAGATGTGGCTAACTATTCAGATGTAACAGATTCAACGGTTCTTGATGAATTATCACTAGGTCAGGTGCTTGCGGTTTCTTATCCACCGACCACCGTAAAAATTGTTGTGCCTGCCTACATTCCACCAACCTTAAATGATTACAACATTGGCGATGATGCGCGTTTAATTATCACTGATGAAAGATTCCCTGGAACTCTTGATGCCATTTACCGAATTGTTGCGCTGAATGTGCAACCTGGCGAAGATGGCCCTGAACGCGTTACGCTTACCCTGACAGCGAGCGAATAGAGGCGGTCATGGCATACATCAATCAACCTTTTGACCTTCACAGATTCTTCAAAGATATTGACCAACGCTTGCAGAAGTTAGAAACAGCCCAACGCTTAACCGCACCAAATGTTGATTTTGCAACCAATACCCCAACTAATCCGCGTGTGGGTGATATGTTCTATGACACTGACGCTGATTTACTCAAGTATTGGAACGGTACGCAATGGGTAGAAATTGCTGACAATAATTTATCTCCAACCATAATTTCTGTAAATCCTGTTCTAAAAACTACCAACAGCAACATTGTTTACACAGGCAATCCTGTAACTGTTGAAGGCGAGCGCGTGGGCAAAATGCTCACCGCTTATGCCGAAATCTTAGGCACAACCGTAACAAATTGGGGAACTGGTCAAATTTATTTTACGCTTCCTGCAGGCTTCCCAACTTTTGAACACGATGTTGTTGCGCCCGGTTATATCTCAGATAATGGTAATACTTACACAATCTTTGGCATTTTGGCGCAAGGTTCTTCTGATATGTATTTATGGTCGCCCACATCTAATGGTGGCTCAGACATTGTGGACCATAATTCTCCAACAGTCTTAGACTCAGGTTCTAAGTTAATTCTAAACGGCGTAGCAATAATCTTGTAACTGTTATCATTTGGCGCTATGAGTATTGAAGAATGGGTAGGGGTAACGGTAGGAATTACCACCCTAGTTGGTGCGTTTGCTATTAGCGTGCGACACTTAGTTAAATACTATTTGGCAGAACTAAAGCCGAATGGTGGCTCAAGCATCAAAGATAAAGTGAAAGACATAGACGAGAAGGTGAACAAATTAGAACAGAGGATAGACGAGATATACCGCCTATTGGTGGAGAGGGCCTAAGAGAACTTATTGTTTGGCACGCTAAACAAGAGTTGCAATATGAAGAAGGCTTAAACAACGACACCAAATACGGTAAATGGTATGGTCTGAATCATCAGCCTTGGTGCGCTATGTTTGTATCTTGGATTTATTACAAAGTAGGCGCAAGCAAAAAAATTGCGGCAAGTGGTTCCAAAGGTTTTGCATCATGCGATGCCGGATTAAAATGGTTAACCGCTAAAGATAAATTAGTACCAATAGGACAAGCACAAGCAGGCGACATAGCATTTTTTCAGTTTGATAATGATGCTCAGCCCGACCATGTGGGCATTGTGGTCAAAAATGTAAAGGGTCATTTGATTTGTATTGAAGGCAATACAAGCCCTAACAAGAAAGGCAGTCAAAGCAACGGTGGAGGCGTGTATCGTAAGAAGCGCCCGTACTCAGTTGTTATGGCTGTGGCGCGCCCGATAAAGGAGAAAGTATGAAGAAACTAAGCGACAAAGATAAGTTGATGCTGAAAAGCGCGGCTCGTCACTTTGTATTAGTAGCACTACCAGTATGGCAAGTAAGCAATGGCGATGTGAAAGCATTTGCCTACGGATTGGCGGCGGCTATTATTGGCCCTGCAATTCGCGGCATTGATAAGAACGACCCTGCATTTGGCAAGGTTGCAGATTGGGCAGAAGTAGAAATCAAAAAAATTGCAAAAGCATCTGTAAAGAAAGCGCCTAAGAAAAAGGCATAGGTTTCCCGCCTCCATGGGAAAGCACTCCTGAGCAAGAGTCTAAACTGCTCATTTACACTTTGTGTTAGGATTTGCGGCGGAGGTGGGTATGAGTTTAGAAAAAGCATTAACAGAACTAGCCAATAAACAAAAAATGTATAGTGAATTTTGCGCATATCAAATGATGCTTAATGCAATGCCCGAAAAAGATAGAAAAGCATTAGATGAAGCGTGGGCAAAAGGTTATTCAGCAAACATTGTTGTAAAGGCGTTGCGACAAGAAGGATATAAAGCAACAGCCGAATCAATTAGAAATCATCAACGAGGTATGTGCAGATGTCAAAAGTAGATGATGTCCTATCTAATCGTGAAGATGAATATGGCGATGCGTTAGAAAACTTTGAAACCATTGGCAAGATATGGGGCGCGCTTTTAGGCATTGACCCAATTAGACCATGGGAAGTTGCATTGATGATGGATAGCCTTAAAACTGTGCGACTATTCAAGAACCCTACACATGAAGATAGTTGGTTAGATAAACAAGGCTACATCTACCACGGACATGACATAGTGACCCGATGAGCCTTGAAGATAGTCTAAAAAATCTACCTGAAGGCGTTGAATCTGAAGATGTAAAAGAATTACGCAATGCGCTGTTCCGTATGCAAAAACAACTTATCAAAGCCAAAACCAAAACAGAAGATTTGGTAGAAGCAACACATCAAGCCGCCTATGATGCAATGCTTGCCATGGGGCCTATAAAACCTGTCATGGAACCAAAGGTGGCAAAAGGTGGCAAAGGTAAGCCTGAAGTAGCGCTGTGGCACATGACAGATTGGCAGGGCGCAAAGAAAACAAATTCCTATAATTCTGAAGTAATGCGCAGGCGTGTAATGGAGTTTGCAGAAAAGGCTGTACGCATCACTGAAATACAAAGAGCAGACCACCCGGTAAAAGAGTGTTACATACTTTTTGGCGGCGATATGGTTGAAGGTTTATTTAATTTCCCAGGACAAGCATTTGAAATTGATGCCACACTATTTGAGCAATATGTAAATGTAAGCAGACTTTGCGTAGATGTCGTGCGTTATGCGCTCGCACACTATGACAAAGTTACGGTAGTTCCTGAATGGGGTAATCATGGGCGTATTGGAAGCAAAAGAGATAATGTTCCTCGTTCTGACAACTTTGACCGTATGTGTTATGAATTGGCACGCCAGTTACTTGCAGGAGAGAAGCGCCTTACCTGGCAAGAATGTCCTGATGACATTCAGAGGGTGCAAATCGGAGAGTATCGCGCACTCGTTATTCATGGTGATGAGGTTGGTCGTAATGGTTTTGCATCTCCATCAACGATTGTCCAACACATCAATAGATGGCGCAGTGGCTCTTACCCATGGGAATTCAGAGATGTCTATATTGGTCATTACCACACCCATGCAGAATGGGCGCTTGCAAATGGATTGGGCAGTGTTTACCAAACTGGTTCTACCGAATCAGACAACCGTTATGCAGGTGTCATGCTCGCCGCGACTGCGACACCAAGTCAAAGATTGCATTTCATTGACCCAATAAAAGGGCGTGTGACTGCAGGATACAAAGTATGGTTGGATTAAACTGCCGCCACATTTACGAGGATATAGGCGAAATTATTTGCCCTGATTGCGGGCGTGATACGCACGAAACCGATTGGGCATTTCAACACGCTTTGCACGCTGATTGGATAACTAGCGGTAAAGCAAGCAAACAAGGTTGGTGGAGTATTTAGAAACCCAGGTTATCCCAAGCATCTACCTGGTCATCTAGTGACGGGTAGTTTTCCTTGGTGCAATCGCCATCATTCTTCATCTTCTAAATCAAAGTCCTCTGACCGAATATCCATACCACTGTTTTTGCAGTAGTCCATAGTTGCGATAAAACTGGTCATAGCCCGATTGGTTAAATCCTGCATCATGTCGGGATATTGAAAGTCAGCCTCCACCTCAATGATGAGATTGAAAAGGCTAATGTGAACTCTTGCTTGTGCCATGAGGACCCCCTGGACCCCCGATTATTGCACTGGTTATGAATAATTTTTCCGACACGCCGCTTTGGGGTATTCCGTAATGTCAGTGAGTCGGTATAAGGTCTGCCTACCCATGGGGCGACTGCCCCCCGACAGAAAGAAGGCAAAGAATGGCATTTGATTTATCCCACTACGAAACCGTAGCGGAAAGATTACAACGGGCCTTAAATGACCACCCTGATTTGCGATTGATTACAGAGATTGTGGACATTGCGCGTGACCCGCAAACAAACCGACCATTGCAATATGTAATCAAAGCATCTTTATATTACGGTGATGTTTTGAAGGCTGTTGATTACGCTGAAGAAATGGTGGGCAGTAGCCACATCAACAAAACTAGCGCCCTTGAAAACGCCTCTACAAGCGCCGCAGGGCGTGCATTAAGCCTTGCGGGTTATATGGGTACAGACCCCAACACAAAGAAACCTGTACGCCCTACAAAGCAAGATATGGAGAAAGCAGAACGCGTTAAAGATGTAACTGCCGCGCCCGTAATTCTTGCGCCAAAAGTTACAGAGCAACAATATGCAGAGGCAGAAACAGCGATTGCATTGGCTGACACTGCCGCTTCATTAGACGCATTGAAAAAAATCTACAACCAATACGCAACACTCAAAGACATCAAAGTAAACGGAACAACATTGTTGGACACCGTGAATAAGAAGAAAAGAGAGTTTGTATGAGCGACAAACAAAAGAAATTTGTACCGTCTGCCGGATATATCGTGAGCGTGCATCAGAACGCTTTAGGTATCCGCGCTGTTGCGAAAGAACTTGATGTATTTCCTGAAGCCCTGGCAGAAGCGCTAGAGCGTGCAGGCTTTCAAATGGTTGCTGACCCGTTTGATTTATCAGCCGATGCTGGCAAGTTAATTAAACGACAAAATGAATTACAAAATCAGGGATTACATGTTGTGAAGGAGAGCGATGGCTCAGATAGTAACTCCGCAACAGATTGAGGCTCGTCTTTATGCGCTGTCCAAAGAGATTGACGCGGCGCATGAAGAACTCAATAAATGCGAATCCGAATATCACTTGAAGAAGGCTGAGTATGAAGTTTCTATGGCGCGTAGCCGCATGACTTATGCCAGTAAATCTTCACCCACTGGAAAGAATTACACAATTCAAGAGCGTGATGATTTGGCACTTTTGGATAATGAGAATCTGCATTTTGATGTGAACATCATTGAAGCGAAGGTGAAGGCGGCGCGTAATAACTCCGCACGAATCAGAGTGCAGGTGGATTTAACTAGAAGCATGAGCGCTTCAGTCAGAACGAGCATGGACTTATGACAACACTTTTAGCGGTTGTGCTGGCCTACCTGATTGGTTTTTGGTGGGGCAAACGCGTTGGGATTGCTTACGCGATGACTCGTATGCAAGACATCATTGAGGAAATGCAACAAATAGAAGCCTTCTTCAAAGGCAAGAAAAAACAATGGAATGAGGACAATCTGTGATTGATTTACAAGATATGGTTGTGAAGTCGTTGCGCGGATATGACTCAAGCCGCTCACGCTCTACACAAGTAGAAGTTGGGCCATCATCATTGGGCGGGTGTTCTCGCCGCGTGTGGCACGACCTAAAGCAAACGCAAAAACTCAATCAAACCGAAACCTTGGGAGCAATCCTAGGAACATTTATTCACTCAGGAATGGAAAAGGCTATGCAACGCCTGGACCCTTTTGGAGATAACTTTCTGATTGAGATTGAATTGAATCACCCTGAAATCAAAGGTCACTGCGATTTATTTATTAAAGACCTTGGGTTAGTGGTTGATTTCAAGACCAAAACCAAAAGCAGTATGCGCTATCTTGGAAAAGACCAGGAGCAATGGCAGATACAGGTTTATGGTTGGTTACTAGAACAACAGGGCTACGATGTTAAAGGCGTGGCATTAGTTGGAATTCCCCGTGATGGCAAGATGACAGATATAAAAATTTGGCAAGATGATTACAAACCGCATGTTGCAGAAGAAGCGTTGCAATGGCTACGCAATCTAAAGCAATGGGCGGCAACAGATGATGCGCCTCCACAGCCGCAACTCAATGTTTCATTTTGCAAAGATTACTGCCCATACTTTGACCCGTCAGGAGAAATCGGTTGCCCCAGTACGATGAAATAGATTGGGAAAAAGCCGCCTGTAGAGGCTCAATCTATACAGACATTTTCTACAATGTAGAAGAAGAACGCAGTATTTTGGCATACGAATACATCAACGCATTGCGCACGATTTGTTTAGCGTGTCCGATATGGAAAGAGTGCCTGACCTACGCCATGGAACATGAGGACTATGGCGTATGGGGCGGCATGACAAGCATTGAGCGTTTTTCTTTCCGCAATCCTAAGAAGTATCCGAATCAACAAAGGCGAGCGCTGTTTGCATTTGAAGAAGCGGGTATCAATTATGTAGAGATTATGGAGTGTGTCCGTGGAACCGATTAGACAGGTACAAGGCGACACAAATAAGGAACAAAGAGTTGCAAACTTTATTGCACAAAAAATGCCATGGTCTTTGTTTCCTACACCCAAGTTTTACTTTACTGATTACCACATCAATCGCAGGCACGATAACGGGCGTGAAAATTACATTGGTGATTTAGAAATCAAATGGTTGAACTCACCAAGCACCGCGCCCGCAATCTTTCCTTACAACAAATTACAAATGATGATGGCAGTGCCTGTTTACACAGATACGCCGGAAAGTTATCACCGGATTTGTTTCCGTTTCACTGATGGTCTTATGATTCTGCCCGCTAAGGCGCTGATGCGCCTACAACCGACAGTGCATACCCGCAGAGATACTAATGAAACTGACATGGTGGTTTGGGTAAAGGTTGATGAGTTTATTAGTTATTTAAGACCGTATGTGGTCCACTAGGAGGCATTGTGAGCATTATCCGTTCACCAAGAGTTGAATCAAATTTCAGTGTTATCTCTAATTCCGTCATCAGAGATACAAGATTGAGTTACCGCGCTCGCGGTATCTTGTTAGACATCTTGAGCCGCCCGGATAATTGGCGCGTGTCTGCAGATTCCTTAGCAAGAACGGGCTGTGAAGGTCGCCATGCGATTTTGTCAGCCCTAAAGGAATTGCGTGAAGTTGGATATATGCGCACAGAAAAATTGCGCAAAGATAATGGGCAATTTGAAACCGTCAGCATTGTTTACGATACGCCGAAATATGAGGCCACCGGAGTGCAAAAACCGGATTCCGGTTATCCGGAGTCGGAAAACCGCACTCCTTTAGAAGTACTATCTAAGAAGAACTTAGATACAAACCTGTTTGATGAATTTTGGAAGGCATACCCAAGAAAGGTTGGAAAGCAAGCGGCAGAAAAAGCCTATGCAAAAGCGGCAAAGACAACTGAAGAAAATGTAATTATTGCAGGGGCAAGAAGATACGCAGATGACCCTAACCGTGTAGATGCTTTCACCGCACACCCAACAACCTGGTTGAACGCAGGGCGTTGGAATGATGAACCACTACCGGAGCGCATACTGACCGGAGATGAGAAGCGAGCAAAAGAATTACAGATTGCAGAGGAACGCCGCCGCCGCGATATTGAAGAAACATTACGGTGGCAACAACAAGTGGAAGAACAAAAGCAAAAGGCAGTACCGATGCCGGAAGATGTGAAAAAACTATTACGGTCACTTTGATTACGAATAACTGTTACACTTTTGCGTAACGGTTACAGTGATAGGAGTAACATGGCAACGCTAGTTATTACAAAAGCAAGTAACATGCAATGCGGCGACAAAATAATGCAAAACAATAAAGTTTTTGAAGTGCAAAGTATTGATGGACCTGACCACACAGGAACTTATGATTTGCATGTTAAAGATGAACGCGGCAGAGATAGATTTGTTATTGTGCAAGATTTAGTTACAATAATTATGTGATAAATTTTTTTGTTGATGGCTTACCTGTTCCACAAGGGAGCATGAAAGTTATCAACGGCAGAGTCATTCATAACAAAGGCTCTGAACTTGCGGCATGGCGTAGCGCTGTTGCATTAACTGCAAGACAGTTTGGCGCTCGCCCATTAACCGACCCCATTGAAATCCGAATTAAGTTCTATATGCCCAAGCCGCGCACTGTCAAGCGGCAATATCCCTCAGTTGCTCCTGACCTTGATAAATTGATTAGAGCGGTCCTAGACGGCCTAACAGCCATCGCCTATGTAGATGATGGCCAGGTGGTCCTAATCGCCGCTGAGAAGGCCTACGGAGAGCGTATAGGGGCAGAAATAACCGTAGGGGCATACGGATTAGAACAAATGTTCTAAAAGACATAACCAGTCATACCTGCAAGACACGCTTAAAAAAGTTGCACAAATAGTTGCAAAAACTTTAACACAGGACTATCTTTCTCTTATCGGTTCAAAAGAACCCCAAGAGAAAGGCAAGACAGATGACAAGCAAGACAGTAACACTAGATGCAAATGAAGCATCAATCCTCGCAGTTTTAGCAAAGCAATATGTGATTGACAATGACGCAGATTTGACCGAAAACAATAAGTTTTATTGGAACCTGCTCATCACAAAACTAGCGGCTCTATAAACAACACGCCGAAAAAAATTTAATAAAAATACTTGCAAAATCTTCCCCAAAAGACCATAATTATCTCAACGGGTCATAAAGACCCCAACAACATGGAGGCAACAAATGACAGTAGCAACAGAAGTTACAACCGAATACAAGACATTTACCTGGCAAGCAGTACGCAAGTTGGCTGAGGAAATTGGAGTTCCTTTCTACTCAAACTCTAGTTTCTCAACAGACAAAGGTATTGGTCTAAAAGCAGACCGTTACAATCCTGAGCGCATCAATGTTGCTGGTTGGGAGCGCAGTTTCAGCGAAATCAATGAGTACATGAGCCACAAGATTCAGCGTCTTTCCAAAGAAAACTTCATGTTGAAGTTGCAGGTTTGGGCGCTAACAAACAATGTCAAATATGAAGTTGTTGAAACCAACGGTTTCTATCACAAGCATCAATATCTAATGATTGAGAAGGCATAGTGGCTAGTTGCGGAATTTGCGGAGGCAAGATTGGCCGCACAATCGTCAAACATGGCGAGATATGTACAAACGACAAACCAACCAAGGAGGCAACAAAATGAATTACAAAATCAGATGCGTTACAGGTTCTAAGTACGAATTATGGATAACAGTAAATGAGCGTTATTCACAAGTTTTTACTTTCAACAGCAGACGCGAAGCATCACGCGCTATGGAAGAAGCAATAGAAGCAGATAAAAAATGGCCAATAAATTTTGCACAACATATTCAACAACAAATGGAGGCAACAAAATGACAACACCAATACTGCAATGCAAGATGTGTTACGGAAAGGGCTACATTAGTTACACAGATGATGACGCGTGCGATGTAGTTCCATGTGATTGCACAATCCCAGTGGAGGTCAAACGATGAAGCATTGTGTTTTGTGCCTAATCAATAACACCTTTTATGGCATACAACATCAGAATGGCAACGCCATCTGCATGGAGTGCGCTTTAGTAATCAAGAACGCGCACATCAAAGTTAGAGAATTTCCCTACGAAGAAGCGGAGGCAACGGTATGAAGTTCAAGATTGAACTAGAGATTGAATACAACAACTTTTCAATCCCTGAAGGCAAGGCAAAGTCCATGGTGAACGGTATGCAACGCGAGCAAGCACAATGGGCTGTAGAAGATGCACTGAAGATTGCGGGGTTTAATCCTGTAACGCTATCAATCTACAAGAGTCGCAATGCTTGAGCCATTTGACGACAGGCCGCGCTGTATATGGTGTGGCTCCTTTGGCGGAACAGCAAACAGGCTTATGATTCACATGGCAGAAAACAGATTGGACACCATGATTGCAGAGTGCGACTGGTGTTGGAGCAATGATTACTACAGAAGGAAGGCGGCAAATGGCAAAGGCAACTAGAACATGGAGGCTGACACGCAGAGGGCGATTTGTTGTAGCGCTCGCAACGCTGTTGTTGGTTTCCTGGTTATTCAACATTACAACTCCTGATGAGTGCAAAGTGCCAATAGGCGAGATGTCACAGTTCTGCGTTGATTTCTTGTATCCGTGAAAGGAAAGCAAATGAAAAAGTTTTTACCGCTGGCGTTGGCGCTGGCATTTATTACACCTGCACAAGCAAATGAGATACCCGGAACCCGTGTATCAGGCCAGGGCGCTGTTTGCGCTGAGGGTCAGGGCAAAGCGCTAGAAATCAATGCGACCACAAAAGAAGAATGGAGTTATTGCATTGAGATTGTGCGCCCACCTGCACCCACAGTTCAGCAAGTAGAAACAAAAGCCAAAGACCAAGTGGCGCAAACAATTACAAATAAAAATGCACAAGATGCGCCTACCGTAACTGCAGAAACAACAGTGACTGCAGAACCAAAACCAATCACAGAAGAACTATTTAAGGTTGAAGTCAATGCGACAACACAAGTAGAAACAATTACGGCCTTGAGTGTTGTGGAGAAAGAAGAAATATCAAAATTGCGTGCAGTATCTGAAGCACGAAGCACTGCAAAAGATTCTGCAACTGCGCAAGCACAAGCCGATAAAGGCACTGAATACTGCGTAAATTGGTCTGCACAAGGTCAATCAGGTACAGAGTGCGCTCTAGAGCCAATCCCTGCAAGTGAAGAAGAAGTCCAAGATTGGTGGGAGATATTCATAGCCACATTCCCGGATTGGTATGGCATGTTGTCTGTCAATTATTGGAATTGGTAAACATTATGGAAATAAAAGTAACAGAAACAATACAAAAAACATGGAGGCTAAAAATGGAAGAAGCAATTTATACAGTCGTAGTAATTACCGATGGCGCAAAAGAGTGGGCAAATAATTACGACAATGCCCTTGATGCAGTCAATTCATACAATAGATTCATTGACCATGGCACATGCGTACATGAGCGTGTTGTCAGCCTGGTTGAACCTAGCGGGAAATACCACACCAAAATCTTCTTAAATCCGGCAGGTTTGGCTATACACTAATGCTGTCCAAAAAATAACCTGAAAGGGGTAAATTATGGATAACAAGATAACTAGATGTAATTGCGGCGCATGGAAAGTAGTTGATGCGCCTTGCGGAGTCTGCGCCAAACTGGAGGTCAGGGGCTAGTAGTTACAGCCCTAAGACAAGCACTCTTAGTAGCCCTTATCGGGGTTGGGCTTGTCATTCCTCACGCAGATGCTCATGCGCCAGTAATGACGGACAAACAAAAGCGGCAAATGGTTGTCAAAAACATGGAGCCGAAAGAGTTTGCTCGTTACCTGGTGAATCAGCGCTGGAACAATTCTCAATCACAGTTTGGCTGTTTGGCTCAACTATGGGGTAAAGAATCGGCATGGAACTACAAAGCCAAATCTCCTACCCATGATTATGGAATCCCACAGCGTCACATGAAGCACAACACCGCGCAACAAATCAAAGACTTTATGAAGGACCACAAGGTGCAAATCCGTTGGGGTCTAAATTACATAGAGCATAGATACGAAAGCCCATGCGGTGCATTAAAATCGTGGCTATCAAGAGCGGATAAAAACGGTAGAGGTGGTTGGTACTAATGTCCATAATCTTTCCTAATCATTGGGAGCCTATAAGCCCTAACATTGACCCTGAAGAATGGGTTGAAGATGATGAGGAATAATTGGACAAAAAAGTTGTAAAAATTGTTGAAGAAAGAGCGGGCGATTACTGCGAAGTTTGCGGTAGGCCCGCTTTACCTTCTATGGCACTGCATCACCGAAAGTTGCGAAGCAGAGGCGGCAAAGACACGCCCAGTAATTTAATTCGCATACATCACGGCTGTCATAACTTACGCACTGATAGTATCCACCTGAATCCTGAAAGAGCATCACAAAAAGGTTGGATTGTTGGTTCATGGCAAGAACCATACGATGTTCCTTTTTCTCGCCCTGATGGTTCAATCGTATTACTACAAGATGACGGCACAGTAAGTGTTCTCATGGAAGGTGACTAATGGAAATCAGAGTAAGAGGGCGGTTGGGTAACGACCCCGAATTAAAAACAGTTGGAGCAGATAACTTACAGTTAGTGAACTTCTCACTAGCACATACACCGCGTTCTAAGAAAAATGGCGAATGGGTAGATGGCGAAACGAATTGGTATCGCGTAGTGCGATTTGGTTCAGGCGCAGAAGCAATCGCTCAAACAGTTAAAAAAGGCGATGAAGTAATTGTTATCGGAACAATGAAACTAAATAATTACACGGACAAAAACGGTGTAGAAAAAACACAAATGGAAATCACTGCATCAGAGATTGGTGTGGTTCCTAAGATTGCAAGAAACAAACCACAATCAAATGATGGAGGGCTAGAGCCATGGTAGAAGAAAACTTAGTAAGCGCCGCAGAAGCCGCAGAAATCTTGGGCATCAAGATGAATAACCTGCGTCAGATTCAGCACCGCAAAACACTTGTATGGGTGCAGAAGGCTGGTCGTAATGTTTATTACAAGCGTGAAGATGTAATGAATTACAAGGCAAAGCGTGACGCTCGCAATGGCTGAATTAGAAAACTTACAAAAGATGTTGCGCTCATTAGAAGTGCAGGCGCGACAAAAAGTAATACAAGAGATTCAAGCATTTGCAGGCGATTATCACCATCACATCAACGGGCGTGATGTTGTAATTGTTGAGCAGTTGCTTGATTTCTTACAAGATATTCCGGACCAGGGATAGAGCCTGCTTATTGTTGTTTTCTCGTTTCCAACAATAAGCAACGGAACCACTGGCACCGTGTGGCGCTCGCTACGGTGCATCAAATTTAGGAGCAGTAATGATTCAAGATGACCCTGAAGTAGCAATAGCGCTGACATTGTTGGGCGAAAGATTACGCGCAAAAGGAAAAGAAGCCTTAGCGTTTAAGATTGAAAATCTTATTGAATTACTTACAGAAGAACTTGAGGCAGACAAAAAGAAAAAACCCTAATATCGGGTCATGTCACTAGCGATAACAGAAGATGTCACTCTTGCAGACATTGATGAGGCTATCAAGCACATCTATGGCATGTTAAAGACTGATGAGTACGGTAATCGCATGGATTGGCGCAAAAAAGAATTACTACAAAAGAGCATTGACGATTTGCTTGATGCGCGCATTTCTTTAGCGCAAGGAGAGAAGGTATTTGACTGATGCGGTACTACCGTTGTTTCTTATGTATCGGACAACCAACATTTCCCGTATCGGACAAAAAAGACTCCTTCAAAGAATCTCAGATACATTACATGACCTATCATTTCAAAGGAGAAACAAATGCCACGCAAGAGCGCAAAACAAATAGTTGATGATGTAATTGAAAAAGTAGAAAAAGAATTACCAAAAAAGAAAGCCGCGCCAAAAATAGAAGAACCACAAGAGGCTGTTGAGCATAACCGCCTATGTATGACCATTGTTGTACCCGGAAGCGCTTGTAACTGCCCCGCATCATTACAGAAGTAAATAAATAAAGCCCTTAGTTGCACTCCCCATCTTGGGAACTAAGGGCCTTATTTATCTCTGAGTCCGAATCAGTAGTGTCGGAAATTTAACACTGTACAAAAGTAATCTCAATCTGTACAGAAGTTAGTTCAACTTGATTTACCATAATTTGTGTCATAATTTATGTATATGGCATTAGACAAAGACGGATTGGCTCAGTTAAAGCGCGAGAACCGCGCACTTGAGTTACGCCATCAACACGGTATGACTTTTGCCGCTATCGCTCAAGAATTAGGTTACGCAACAACTGCAGGCGCACACCAGGCATATCGCAGAGCATTGAAGCGCGTTGAGATTGCAGAGCCTGAAGAATACTTAAAGGCTGACCTTGAGCGCCTAGATGAGATGACACAGGTTTATTGGCAATCAGCATTACAAGGCAATCTAAGAAGCGCAGACATGGTGTTACGCATTATGCAAAAGCGTGCAGATTTCTTGGGCCTAGATGCACCAAAGAAAGTACAAGCGGAGGTTGTGAACTATGACGGACATGGAAGCCTTGATGCGGAAGTTACAAACCTCGCCCGAATTATTGACTACATTGAAGGCGTTGCCGCAGACATCACAACCCTCCCTGAACAGCAAGATACGAGCGAGCAGAATAATTTGGCAAAGACTGGCAAGAAAAGAGCAATTACCTCCTGACGGAGATTGGAACATTTGGCTTTACCTTGCAGGTCGTGGAGCGGGCAAAACAAGAACAGCCGCAGAATGGCTGGCATGGGAAGCAATAGAAAATCCTGATACAAGATGGGCAATCGTTGCGCCTACATTCTCTGATGCAAGAGATACATGTGCTGAAGGTGAATCAGGAATCATTAACATTCTCAATCGTTACAACGCGCTGTCACATTACAACCGCAGTAATGGTGAAATAGAACTAATCAACGGGAGCAAAATAAAATTATTCTCTGCAGACCAACCTGACAGATTCCGTGGACCGCAACACCATGGCACATGGTGTGATGAGTTAGCCGCCTATCGCTATGAAGATGCGTGGCATCAGTTGCAGTTTGGATTGCGATTGGGCAAGAAGCCCCGCATAGTCGTGACCACAACCCCAAGGCCTACACCCCTGATTAGAACGCTCTCAGGGCGCGCTGACGGGTCTGTAGCCATCACAAGAGGCTCAACCTTTGACAATGCGAAGAACCTCGCCCCAAGCGCTCTACTG
>Ga0315904_10003538_pt1 | contig 22855 bp, 28 predicted proteins | sample LakEriMetagenome_6_FD_203529 | JGI IMG/M metagenome (GOLD analysis project Ga0315904, IMG submission 203529) | Freshwater fungal communities from buoy surface, Lake Erie, Ohio, United States - Buoy 12 MA120 | ecosystem: Environmental > Aquatic > Freshwater > Lake | place: USA: Lake Erie, Ohio... | reverse complement strand
TAAATAAAGGCTGACAAGATAACCCTAGAGGTCAGCCAACTCTGTGTAGGTACAACTGCAGTTTCCCTACATACTACGTGCAAGCAGAGGTAGTGGTTCATAATTGTTATATAGCGAGAATATCCTTAGGGTCAACTGGTTTACCAGCAGACCATCTAGCGTTATCTCTTACTTCAAAATGCAAATGTGGACCAGAAGAATTACCAGTGTTACCTGACTCTGCTATGTGCTGACCAGTTTTAACTTTAGCGCCAGCCTTAACCATAGTCTGTGAACAGTGAGCATAAATCATCCACAAGTCTTTACCGTTAATATTTGCTTTAACAATTACTTGTTTGCCATAGGCAGCACCCCAGTTGTTTGCAACAACGGTGCCATCACAGGCTGCAATAATATCTGTGCCAGTAGGAACTGCGAAGTCTACACCAGTATGAAAACCTGACTTCCACATCTTACCTGCTTTATTGTAAGGTGTAGTAATCTTTCCATCTTTAATAGGTAAACCCATTCTTACTTGCCACCTTTACCTTTTGATGCTTTCTTAAATACTTCATCAACTTCAGACAATGTGAGGTCTCCATCTTTCAGGAACTCTCTAGCAAGGTCTGTAACAATTCCTGCAACTGCAAGACCACCAGCAATGGCTGCCGCTTTAACAGGTTCTACACCTGCGAACGCACCCACTCCAACTGAAGGTAATGCAAAAGAAATGAATAGGGCTAGTGAACGTGTAATAACGTTCTTTAATACGTGTAATGACATTATAATTTCCTTACGAGTAGTAGAAGTTTGCCACCAAAGCCGTTAAATCTTTCACTTGGTGGTGTTGCAGAGAAGAATCTAATCTCTTCAATCAACGCTGAATATGTTTCATTAGTTCTAAAATCTTGGATAGTAACAATGTTACCTGTCTTCTCTATACCTTCTAGTTCAGAAATACGGTCAAATGCTCTATCATCTTCAGAACCAACAATGTTGTTATACTTATCCATCTCCACATCATAACAATATAATGGGAACTGAATCAGTCTTTGTTTTTCTATAGCAGGTAACGCTTTAACCTGATACCCACTCATCACAGCACCAGAAGTATTATCAGTATCATCCCTGTTAAGGGTGAACTTGAACGCTAAATATTCTTGTGCACCAGTTGGTCTAGCAATACCTAAATCAAGGTTAGTTGTTTCAGCAGTAACGTTATAAAGAAAAGTATCAACTTCTTTATTAGTTATAGTATTAACATCAATGTTGCCACCATCTAAATCACCACGAACCTTTAAGAACTTAAAGTACTTTGATTCAATAGTTGCGTAACGAATGAAACCTGTGCGAAGATAACCATTCTCAACAAGTCTTGTTGCTGCCTCAATATAGTTATAATCAGTATCTACAGCAAATATTTTTCTATCAGATGTACCAATAAATGCTACACTTTTACATTCTTTATTAACATCTTTAAACAAATCGTGAGCATAAGCAAACCTAAGAGGACTAATCTGTTCACTTAAATCAATACGAATGATACCTGCTTTATCATTAACTTTAGTAGTAGCCCAAACAAATCTGTCACGGAAAGTAAAATCGTAAACAGGTTGTTCTGTTTCAGCAATCAAAGGACCATAAGATAATGAACCATCATCAGGTGAAATAATTGCAGCCCTGATACCTTTAGATGTACCTATCATCATATAGCCAAGGTATTGTTTAATTGAATAAACAAGTTCACCATCAGGCATTTGTGCTGCCACAACAGCAGATGTTAACGAAGTAATAGCACCAGCATCAGATAAAGTAAATTTGTAGATTGATGACTGTGTGCCAGCGTAACCTGCAACATAGATTGCTGCACCTGATTCTGCAATACTTGTGAAAGTATATGAGGTGTTAGGGTGAGTAAATATTGGGGAAGGAAGTGATGATGAGGATGGGGTTAGTTCATAAACTTTGTTATCTGTGGCAAGGATGATGCGACCTTTAACCCAGTCCATTGCAACTTTACCATTAGTAAAAGTATATGAGTTAATGTTAAACATTAAAGTATCAGCAGTAGTTGAATCTGCTGTTAATGCTTTTTTGTAAACGTGTCCTTTATTAGTACCAGCATCAATATCGTTAGTCACCCAGTAGGCTGTGGTTCCGTCATCACATATTGCATACACTGGGTCATCTGTTCCAGAGTTATAATCAATAAAATGAATAATGTCTGATGTTCCTGTACCAACAGGGGATACTGCTGTTGAGGTAACATCGGATGCTGTTTTGTCGTAAGTAAAAGTTGTGGTTGTTGGAACAGCCTTAACACGGTATGTGCCATTGAATGTGGCATCAACACCACTGATATCTATTTCCATACCAATAGCCAAACCGTGTTCAGCAGTGGTTGTTAAAGTTGCAACGTTGGAAGTAAGAGCCTTGTTATTAATAGACACAGTTATTCTAGGAAAGATTTTATCCACATCGTGGGCATCTAAAAGGAGTGCTTCATCTCTACTTGATTCACGAATGGAACGAAGTTTAAGAGAACCTGAAGTGGTTACGTGGGAAGTGTCAACATCTTTAAGAAGACTTGCTTGACCTTTAGTCCAAACATCTACACCTTCAGAGTCTTGAAACCTGAAACGTAATGTTTCCTCTTGTGCAGGTTCAAAAAACTTAGCACCTGCACCAAGATGAAATGATGATTGAGAACGAAACCACCAACCAGTAAACGATTGTTCACCTGGTTCAGTTGTTTGGTCAATCTGTTCACGCTTAGAAGGTGCAGATTCTCTACGATAAGGTTGTTCATCTGTTGCAGCAATAAAGAACGGCATATTGTTTACTGCAATATCAAATGATATATCAGATAACTGATAGTTACTTGATATTTCAGACGATACGGCTAAATCGTAGGCAAAGTCTTCTGTTATATCTTTAACTGTCAATTACTTCTTCCCATTCTCCTTGGTTGTCGTTCCATACATAACGTTTGTCATCTGTTGGGTATGGTGTTGGTGCTTCCCATTGACAGGTTTCTTCATTAAGAACCCATTTTGTAAATGGTTTTGGTGCTATGAAAGCATCACGTTCTGGGTCGTAGGTGTATCCTATGCTTGCGTGGTTTTTGCGAATGTTGTTATTATATGAGGTTCTTTTGCAAGTTTGGTTACGAAAGTTACCGTAGAATGTTTCCCAAGCCTCAGATGTGCCACCAACTTGTGTGCCATCTAAATCTGTTTGGATAACGTTTTCATCAACACCTGCTATTACTTCTGTAACAACATTTTTTGAATTTAAAAATGCGTAATGTGCCATTATAAAAATGTCACCGTTCCTGTTCCTGCTGTAAAAGAATAAATTTTATATCCACCTGAGGTTGTGTTTGTTGAGGTTAATCCTGCACCAACTGTGAGTGTACGTGTATCTGGAATTCTAATCACTACTATTCCAGACCCACCACCGCCACCTTGTTCGTGACCAGCAGTATGATGGTTTGCTCCTCCACCACCGCCTCCAGTATTTGCTGTACCATTTCCTGCTGCTAAGTTAGTTGCTCTTGAGCCAGTTCCGCCTCCTCCAGCACCGCCGCTTCCTGGGGTTGAACTATAAGTTGACCCTCCACCGCCGCCACCGTAAGTTACAGAAGAACCAGAAATTGATGTGGCTACACCAGCACCACCATTTCCACCGTTGTTTCCACTACCATTAGCACCAACTGCATTAGCACCACCACCGCCACCTGCACCGCCAGCACTATAAAGTCCACCAGTTCCCGACCCACCACGATAGCCTTGATTAGTAGTGCCACTACCACCGCCACCTAAACCACCTTGTGACGAAGTTGTTGTTGCTGTTCCACCACCGCCGCCAGAACCACCTATTCCACCTACACCATAATTTCCACCACCTTCACCGCCACCAGTAGAGGTTATAGTGTGAAATGAAGAATCTGTACCAATGCTAGCAGAACCTCTAGATGCACCAGCACCAATAGTAATTGTATAATTACCTGGCGCTAAAGTTAATGGAGTTTCTAAAGAACCACCACCACCAGTTGCAGTAACAGTGCACCTAAAACCACCAGCACCACCACCACCACCGTAATACATATTTGCACCGCCACCGCCGCCAGCAACAACTAAATAATCAACAATAACAGGTAATGATGCTGTAGAATTAGTGGCTTGATTAAAACGGTTAAATTTTTGCCTACCAAAAATATTAGAAGAACCAAACTTAGTAACAGCCATTAAACAATCTCACTACCGAAAAGATTAAAAGACAAATTAGCAGAAGACCCATAAACTGTTACAACATCTGTTGCAGCCAAAGTAATACCAAGAGTCAACGCAATAGTATCATTAGCAGGAACAGTAGCATCATAAGCAATATACTCTTCGTTAGACAAAGCAGAACCAGCAACACGAATAGCAATACGATACGTGGCAGCAGTTGCTGCACGATTACAAACAGTGACAGTAGAAACAACAGCAGATTTACCTGAACCAACAGTGTAAACATCTGTTGCAGTTGTTGCACTTGGTGCACTTTGTGCCAAGACCTTATAAGTTGTTGCCATATTTTTCCTTTACCTTTTCTTAAATAAATGTAACTGTGTCAGTACCAGCAGTGAACGTATAAACCTTATTATCACCAACAGTTGAACTGCTGTAAGTCAAACCAGCCCCAACAGTTAAACCAACACTGCTTGGGAACCTTAAAATAACAACACCTGAACCACCAGCAAAACCAGAACTACCAGAACCAACACTGCCACCACCACCAGTATTCGCTGTACCAGCAGCGCCAGCGCCACCACCAGCAGATGCAGTACCATTTCTGAAACCACTACTGTAACCACCGCCTGCTCCACCACCACCGCGAGCAACAGAAGAACCAGTAATATCAGAACTGATACCTGCACCACCATTGCCAGGATTAGTGTTCAAAGAAGCATTAGAACCAACAGCAGAAGCACCGCCTCCGCCACCACCAAGGAAACGGTCAGAACCATTATCAACACCACTACCGCCAGCATAACCTTGATTAGTGGTACCTGAACCTGGACTATTGTTATGTGCCCCACCACCACCACTACCACCAGTGCCACCAGCAACACCTAAAGGTGCACCACCACGTCCACCACCTGTAGAAGTAATAGTTGCGAAAACAGAATCAGAACCTGCTGTTGCACTACCACCACCATTACCAACGGTAACAGTGTAAGAAGTACCAGAAAGTAAATTTAAAGAAGACTCAGCAGAACCCCCACCACCAGAAGTACCAACAGAAGTGCGATACCCACCAGCACCTCCACCTCCACCACCACGGTCAGCAAGGTTTTCTCTGCAGTAACCTCCACCACCACCACCTGCGATGACAAGGTAGTCAACAGTTACATCATTATTAGGAGTAGCCAAACCAAGTAACATTAAAACTCCTTTAAGGTATTAAGTTACCGAAGGCAACCCAAGTATCTGTATCAGTTTTTAATAAACCAGCAGTAGCATATTGTGCTTTAAGTTTAAGTTTAGAATTTTCAGATTGAATAGTCACACCAGCACCAGCAACAATAGTTGTTTGACCTGCACCAGTTTGAATTAAAGTGACAACAGAGCCAATAGGAAAAGCCACACTAGAATTAGGTGGAACAGTCACGTTATTAGCAGAAGCATTACTTATAGGTAAAACTTTACTAGCATCAGTTAGCACAAGTGTATAAGACGCTGCTTGAGCATTTAAAGCATAAATAACAGTTCCACCAGTAATAGCAGGAGTTGCTATAATAGGTGAATTTATTGTAGGAGAAGTTAAAGTTTTATTAGTTAAAGTTTCAGAACCAGTTAAAGTAACAACACCAGTTAAAGTATTGCTTGCAGAACTAATAGTTTTGTTAGTTAAGGTTTGGGTATCTGTTGTACCAACTACAGAACCAGTAACACTGTGAACACCAGCAGAACCATAAATATGGTTTTGTGGTTCCTGTAAATCGCGTGCAGTAATCATATGTCTAACAGCAGCACCAGAGTCGTGAGACACACCAGTGGTGCCATCCTGACCACGAACAATAGTTACCGTTGTACCAGAAGACAAAGCACTAACAGTGACAATTTCTTCATTAGCAGTATCAGGTTCAATAACCATAGTGAACGGATATGATGGTATGCCAGTTAAGTTATTTAACTGCATAGTTGTAACAGATGAGTTCATTGACAAAGCCAATGACTTAGCATCTAATGTAGATGTATAATTCCTTGCTGGCATCTAGTTTATTTCCTTATCTTGTGTAGTGAACACGGATTGGATAACGGTCCCTTAACTTCCTAGATTCTTCATCTAGTCTTTGCGTGTACAAGGCAAGAAGGTATCTTGCAGCATTTGTACCAGCGTTAAGAGGAATTTTGTTTGATTGAATATCTGCTTCAGGTGATGTTAATGTTAAACGACCTGGGTCAATCATAGATGCCATACGATATGCGGCACCGTAAACAATAACATCTTTACAAGACAAAGGTAAACCAGTAACATCTTCGTAATCGTCTTGGTCTATTTCAAAAGTATCAGGGTTAGTTGTGTAAAACACTTGCACTGTTCTACCTGGAACAATAGAATCATAAATTGATAAAGAAATATTTGAATTAAACTCTGTGGTGTTAGCCATTGGGTCAATACGCCAAGACCTAACTGGGTACCATTCTTCGGTTGGACCAATTGATTGATGTGAAACAGCCAAAACTCTTTCAACATCATTAGGTAAAGAGTAAGTTATCTGTGATGGATTGTAACTAAAAGTATATGTTCCAGTACCAAACAATGTATCACTAACAGCACGAACAGTATCGTTAATTGCTTTCTTAATATTGTTTCTAGGGTAAGTTGGTTTAATAATAACTTGTGTACCAGAAGTATGAGAAGACTTTGTTGTACCTAAATATCCTCTACCGTAAGGTGGGATAGTTACAACACCAGTGTTCTTATCATATGAATCAACCCAGATAAGTTCATCATCAATTTGAATAATACCTTTAGCCACATTGTCTGCTGAAGATAAAGTAATACTTGTAGCAGTTGAGGTAACAGCAGCAGTTAAGTGTGTTGACCTATCTTGACGTAAAGTAAAACCTTGAAGGTTTAAGGCTACTTCATCAACCAGTTCTTTAAACGTTGGCATTATTCTTTTGCATCCATTCCAAGTTATCTATCAATCTTTGTTCTTTAGGGTTTCCTTGTATTGCTTTCACTGCATATTCCATTGCTTCTTTTTTCTTACCAAGATGCCATCCTGCGATGGATAACAAATCAAAACATTTCCAATTCCAAACATCCTGATTAACAAGATAATGTTTTTCCTTGGTTAAACTATCAACTTTAATTGCTGAGTCCCAGCATCCTTGCCAGTTACCTATTTCGTAATTAAATTGTGCTAAAGAATACCAAGCCTCAAGTTGGTCAGGTGCTTCTTTAACACCTTTAACAAACCAGTCCCTTGCCATCTCTTTATTATTAAGATTCACAAACGCTTGCCCTGCAGCCCTACAAGATGCTGCACGTTCTATATACCAGCCACCTGCTTTAAGCATTTCTTCAGCAGACTCAATAGTTTCTCTCCACATACTGTGAAAGAAATACTCTCTGCAAAGGTAAGCCCACATACGTGCATCGTTAGGTGTTTCAGCAACAGCCATTTTTAACATAGGCAAATATTGTGACCGAGACTTATCGTCATCAGGTCTATGTGCAACAGTTAAATCTAAAGTAATACTTTTCTCTTCACCACCGAAGAAGTCACCATAATATTCTATGACTTCGTGGCAAGGTTTAACCCAACGATAACCGTGTCTTGAATGTAAACGGTTATTGTTTTGCCACTTGTAACCTGTTTCCCAAGTAACCCAAATACGGTTAACATCAGGTGTCCAGTTTTCTCTTATAACATCAAAGAATCCATCTTGCGGTATCTCATCCATATCAAGGGAAAGACACATATCAACATCAGCAGGTAACAAAGCAAGAGCAGCGTTACGCGCATCATCAAACCTGAACGGCTTAACACTGATTTGATGAACGATAACATTTGGTGCCCCTTGTAATAGTTGAACTGTTTTATCTGTTGAACCAGTATCAGCAACCAGTCTTATGTCTGCATCTTTGGTTGCTTCCAACCAACGGTGAACGTGTTTCTCTTCATTTAATGCTATTGCGTAGACTGCTATTTTCATATCGTCCCCAATATGTTTAGACTGCTAGTGTTGAGAGTTCTTCTTCTGTTAAACCTAGTGCTGCAAGTTTTGCTAAAGCGGATTCGCGTACAAGTTGTTTTGCTGCTTTGGCTTCTTCTTCTACTTGTTGTTGTGCTTGTGTTGCTGCACGGTCTGCTAGGAAGGCTTGTAGTTCTTCGCCTTCTAGTTTGCGGCGTATGTTGTCTTCTTGTACCCAGATTTCTTCACTCATTGTTGCTCCTTATTTCTTGTAACCGTAAACGGATATTGAACCTGCGATATTGCCACCAGCAGCAGTTATAAAAGTAAATCCTGTGTAAGAAGTTGTTACTGTTGTAACTCCACCATTTAAATCAAAAAGTAATCCTGACCCGATACTAGAAGCAACTGTGTTGGCAGTTAAAAACGGATTTTGCATAAAAATTGTTACACCTTGTTGAATTGTGTTGTTCATTTGAAGACATAGAAAACTAGAACTTAAAGTACTGTTTTCATTTCCAGCACCAGTTGTTGCAAAAGCACCCACATAGTATCTGCCTCTTTCGTAATTATTGCTTGAATTATCTGCACCAGCAACTCTTAATCTTAATTGTAAATCATTAACACTTGTAGCACAACTCAAATTACTGACAACAATCATATAATTATCATATGTTGTGCTAAACACATCATTTACAGATACAGAAGTTACCGCAGAGAAAGATGTTGTGCTAATAAGTGTTAAACCTTGGTTCTCAAGGGTTGAAGTGTTATCACCCAAGTTTGCTAAATCACGACTACGAGTCATTTTTAATTCGCCAATCCATAAATTTTTGCTGTACCAGTCATATTTCCTGTACTACAAATTATTTTAAAACCATCAAAACTTGTATTAGCAGAAAACCTTGCGCCACCAAGTTGCAAATAACCAGCAGTATTAGCAAAATTTTCCATAAAAGTATTATCTGAAGAAGAAAAAGGATTCAAAATTTTCATAATAAAAGATTTAGGTGTATCTGTTTGAGTATCTATTGCCCAACTTGCTCCACTTGTTGTTCTTGTTGCTGTAACACCCGTATTACTGGCTTCAAGTCTTTGAAAATTGTAATTTGAATTTGTATTATCAACTGCACCTGTTCTCATAACCATTGTAAAAGTTGGTGATGAAGTTGTAGTCATAGTAACTATTACAAAATAATGTGGATATGTTGCACTAAAAACACTATCAATGGCTTGACTTGCAACCGCTGAAAATGTTGTTGTATTAATCAAAGTCAATCCACCACTAACCCACTTCAAACCAGAAGACTCACCAGAGGCGGCAGACAACAACTGATTATTTGTACCAACAGCCAAACGACCAACCGTGTCAGCAGCAGTACCAACAATCAAATCACCCTTAGCATCAACAACAGTAGGGGCAATAGTATTAGCCACATTAAACGGTGCATAACAAACCACAGTCACAATATCGGAAGCAACCAACGCAGTAAGACCAGTAACAGAAGTACCAGTTGTAGCAACATAATCTGTACCACGAACCTGTAAAACACCGTTAATGAAAACTTGTTCCAAACCAACAGTGTAAGAAAGAGTTACAGCATTATCGTCAGTACCAGAAACCGAAGTTTCCCCACCAGCCATAGTCTTTTTCCAAGAAGTAAAATTGGCTGTAGTGGAAGCAGCAATATATTCCCACGCAGAAGTTGCAGTATTATAATATTTTAAAACAGCCATTACATTCCACCTAACATAAACGGATGAATAGAAGGAACCCATTCTGTATCAAAGTCATTAGCAGACTTTTTAGAAACTATATCACCAATACCACCACCAATAGGTACACCAAGTGATGCAGCAATAGAAGTGTCGGCCCAAAGAATAGAAGTAGAAGGTGCTGTTGCACCAATGAAAACACCAGTTGCACCAGTTGCGCCGTCAACACCAATAGTACCGTTAGCACCTGTTGGTCCTGTAGGACCAGTTGAACCAGTTGAACCAGTTGCTCCTGTTGCACCATCAATACCAATTGTTCCGTTAGCACCTGTAGCACCAGTAGGACCTGTAGGACCTGCAACAGTAGAATCAGCACCTGTAGGACCAGTCGAGCCTGTAGGACCTGTTACACCTGTAGGACCAGTGGGACCAGCCACAGTGCTGTCAGCACCAGTAGGTCCAGTAGAACCAGTACTACCAGTTGCACCTGTACTACCAGTAACACCTGTAATACCTTGAATACCTTGAATACCTTGTGAACCTGTAGGTCCAGTACTTCCTGTAGCACCAGTGTCTCCAGTGGCTCCAGTAGCCCCTGTAGAGCCTGTAGCGCCAGTAGAACCAGTAGGACCAGTTATACCCTGAGAACCAGTAGGACCTGTACCACCAGTAGCACCAGTGCTACCTGTAATAGAAGGACCAGTGGAACCTGTACTACCAGTAGGACCAGTCACACCTTGAGGACCAATAGGTCCCTGAGTACCATCAACTTCAATAAGAATATTATTAGGGTCAGTAACACTGACCTCACTAATAGTTTCTTGTATTGTAATCTCTGTTGCCATTTAGCGAGTTACCTCTCCTCTGACAACAAATTTTCCTTCAAGAACTCTAGTCACAACACTTGTGCTAGTTTGAGTTAATTCTAAATCATAAGTATGACGACCTGCAATTAAACCTGTTGTGTCTGTTGCAGTTAAAGTTAAAGTAACAGTACCACCTGCTGAGAAAGATATTCTACTATTAGCAGTTGTTAATTCAATGAGAACAGTATCAGCATTAAGAAAAGAACGCACTTGCATTTTGGCTGTATAGTTGCCAACTAAATCCCAGGCAACACCATCAGTTTTAATTGTAAAAGTTAAACTGAAAGTAGAACCCTGGTCACAGACCATATTGTATCTACCAGCCATTATTTTCCTTTTCTTGAAACAGCAGCATTATCTACTAAATTCGGATACTTTCTACCAGCAGCCTTAGCACGAGCCTTAGCGCTTTTAATTTGAGTTGGAGTTAATTTCTTAGAAGTTTTCTTAGGGTTCTTCTTGTCCCAAAATGCTTTCTTCTTCACCACTTCACCTTATTCGCCCAGTACGCTGCAGACATTTTGCCTTTAGCAATATTCTTTGCATGACGTGCTTTAAAACTTGCTTGACGTTTAGTTGGTGTTCTGTCCCCAGTAACACCTTGTTGTCCAAAGCGGATTGTCTTAACCTTTGAACCTTCTTTAGCCACAACAACATGTGACTTTTTAGGGTGGCTTGGAGTCCGCTTTGGCTTGTTATAGCCAGAGACTCCAGCACGCTTTAAACGTGAGTCTTTTGGCTTCATAATTACTTCTTAGGTTTCTTAGGTACTGCTGTTTGAATGCTTGATGGCATAGGTGCAATTGGCATACCCATTGGGTTATCACCTTTGCTGTTAGCCATAGCATGGTCTAAGTTAGGATAGTTACATCCACAAGTTGCGCACATTATTTCTTTTTACCCATCTTCTTCATCTTAGCCATAGGCTTCTTTTTCATATCTGCTTTTTTCATATCCATCATCTTTTTGCCCTTAGGCATTTTTTTACCGTACATCATATTATGCTCCGTATGCTCTTCCTGTTTTGTTTGATACATCTATTGCCCTACGTATATCCTTAGTCTTAGTACTATCAGGTTGAATACCCTGAGACCTAGCCTGACGATATAACGCAAGTTCATTATCCCACTTCTTTGCAGACATTGTTAGTCTAGTGGATGCTTCACCAGGATTCAAATCCACAGTGGAAGCCTTACAACCGAAACATCCTTCAACATAGTCAGGATGTTTAACTCTTCTGTGTAAACTCATTTGTTGTCCCCAAACGTTTTTCAATCCTATCAATAGCGTCCTTCATAGAGGAACCACCATTGTTGCTTAACTCGCCGTCTAGTCTGTTAAGTCTTTCCATAACACCTGGCACAGGGTCTCTACCTGGACCACCAGGCTCGCCTTCCCAATCTCGGCGAAATTTTTCCAACCAATTCATCATAGAACGAGTCTTTCGAACTGTTGGAGCAATCACAAAAAATACAGAAGCAAGAGCACTTGCAGTCGCACCCGCTACAAGAATGTTGTTTATCATCCTTCAAAGTTACTTTCAGTAATGCCGATGCCAGCAGCAATGAGTGCAGTCTTTTGTGCATTCGTAACATTGTGTTCATGTCCTCCAGCATAATACTCTGACGCAGAATCAACTTGGTCAGTGGATGGAACTCTTATCCTAGAATATGTTCCATTAATTTTTAATACACTAATTCCACGCTTATGTTTGTAACGATAAAATAAACCAAAACCTGCTGGTCCTTCATCAACTGTTGGTGGAAAAAATGTTGGCAATTTAAAATCCTTTGAGTAAGAGTAACCCCCACTTGACGTGGGGGCTACTGATAATGAATCTAACTACGCAGCGTTAATGCTGGATGAAGATTCAATTCTGTATAGTGCTTCTTCGCGGTAACGCTTGAAGCCTAATACTCCGTACCAACCAATTGGGCGCAAGCGCATCAATTTGTCAGTAACGTTTCCGATAACCACATGTGGTTCTTCAGCAACTGCTTCAGCAAGTGCTTGTTGACCAGCAAGGATTGTACGGAACACGCGTGCACTTGAACCACCATCGGTGGCGTTGTACATACGTGGGGATTCGATGAAGTATGCTCCTTCGAATGTTCCAATTTCACCAGCCCAAATGTTTTCATTTGTTTGGTATTCGTGTGGAAGTCTCCAAGCACCTGAACCTGTTTCTGCACGAAGGTCGTGTGAAACTTCAGGGTGGATTGCACACCAGTATAATGCACCTTTACGAGCAACTGCTTTACCTGCACGTAGTTTTGCAACTGCGAGACGGATATCGGCTGCTTTCAAAGTATGTGCACCAGTAACGTTTGTTGTTGCTGTTGCGCGAGTACCTGAAGCGTTGCTTGCATAGATTACGTTTGTTCCAGCGCGAAGTTCTGTTTGAACAATTTCGTCAATGGAATCTGCCATGTTGAACGCAACAATGTTTGCAATTGCTGGGTCAACTTCAGCAAGTGACATCAATTGCAGTTTGCGTGTGGTCAATACTGCGTTACCGTATTCGTTAAGAGTTACGGTTACAGCAGTTGGTGAACCAATCGCTACTGAATCTGGGTCAACTTGTTCTGATAAAGCAGTTGTTGCTTTGCTTAGGTCGCTGTAGATTTGGAATACTACAGATGAACCTGGCATTGATTGGCGTGCTGGACGCTTGTCTGCGACTGAACGTAGTAATGGTTGAGAGCGAAGTGCGAACTCAACTAAACGGTCATAAGCCTTTTGAACGAGACCTGCACCATTAGATGGTGTGAAGGTTCCTACGTTGTCTGCGCTTGAATATTGACCGCCACCAAGACCACCGTTAGTTGCAGATGTTCCGCCAGAGAGCGCGGTATATGCATTTGCCATTTCGGTTATTTCCTTAGATAGTAGTTAGTTAGACTAAATCTCTCCGCCTTGTTGGAAAATCATATTTGTGATTTCTTCAGCAGATTCTGCGTTTTGTAATCTTAAATATAAATCATCCATACCAGCAGGAGATTGAGCATTAGCAGTAACAGAATCGATTTGTCTGAGTGTAGCCAAATCAGGCTTCACATCATCGGGCGTCTGTACTGTTAAACCAAAGACATCAGCATTTTCTGCAATCCAGTTATCGATAGTATCTGGATTAGCCTCAATTTCTTGAGGAATAAATTTTGCTATCTTTGGACTTACGCCCTTGCTTTCAAGAACTGATTTGATAACGTTGTGACGTTGTTCAGTCTTAATCGAAGAAAGTTGTCCTTCCATTTCGGAAAGCATTTTAGATTTAGTTTTCAACTCCTTACGAAGTTGTTTTAATAAATCGCTTTCTGATTGTTGACTTTGACTAAAATCATCATCGTCGTCTTCCCATTCTTGATATGTGTTGCTCATCGCAACGCTCCCATTCTATTTGTGTTAGTCGCAAGCCTCATAATAAATCGGGGAAAATACTATGGCTCTTGCTACCAGTCTTGTTACTCTCATAGGGGCTGGTCGGTCCTACTGAGGGTTTATGGGGCTAGAATGAACCAGCCTGTGAACGACCAAGACTTACTTGTGAAACACCAGATTGCCCAGTGAATCTTGCTTGTTCTTGTTCTTGAAGTTTCTTACGACGTTGAGAAGGCATCAATGCTCCAGTAGTTTTACCGAACGCTTCTTGTGTAAGTTCTTCTTGCAAACCTGTTACATCTTGCTTAGCAATCTCTGCAAGTTTTTGTGTAGTTGGAAGAGTCTCAGCCAAAGTAGAATATGCTTCTTTAGCAATGTTTCCAATTTGCTCAGTTGAATAACCACTTGTGGTTAACTGCTTCTCAAGTTGACTAATGTTCTCTTCAGCAACATCAACCTTACTTGTTGCAGCACCAGTACGAATATAGGCTTTACGAAGATTAGTTTCTAACTGATTAATACCTTCAGGTCCCTGCATTAAAGCAAGAGCAATTTGTGAACGTTGTTTAGTTGCGTCACCAACACCATAAGAACCTAGGTAATTATTTAACTGTGCTTTCAATTCATTTGGTGCATTGTCAATTTTACTAAACACATTATCAACACGAGCCTTTGCTTCATCAATAGAAACAGCACCACCAATTAAAGCAGTGTAAGTATTTTGATTAGCAAGTTCACCAAGATTATATTGGTTAAACAAATCACGATAAGTTTGTTCAGCAGCAAGATATTGACCAGGAGTATAAGTAGGTAAACCTAAAGTTTTACGACCTTCATTACCAGCAAAACGTGTTTTGTATGCTTCAGTGGTAGGTAGAAGAAGTGATGCTTCCTCAGCACCGTATCCTTCTGTCATGAATCTTTTAATCTCAGGAACTAAAGTTGTTAAACCATTGTCTGTGAATTCTTTTTCAAGAATAGCAAAAGCACTACGACGATTCTGTTCTTGTGCTGCAGCAACAGGGTCAGGTAAAGTTGGTGGAACTACAGGTGGAACAACAGGTGTTGTTGTTTCAGTAGGAGCAGTTGTTGCTAACGTTGGAACCTTAAAAGTTGTACCAGAAAACAAAACAGTTTTACCTGATGATTGTCTAGCAGCAAGTGTAGGGTTTGCTTTAATAGCAGCATTAACTTGTGCAACTGAGATACCTAAATCTTTAGCAATCTTAGCAGGAGTGTCACCTTTTTGAACTGTTACCTTACCAGTTTTATTATCTACCTTTGCCATTTATCTTAACCCAAAATCTTGAAGAATTTTATTTGCATAACCTGCTGCTTCTTCACGAGCATTAGTTGTGTATTCCCATTGTGGACTATTGCGTAACATCTTATTAAAATCATTAAAGTTAGGAAGAGTTGATAAAGCAGTTTCAATATATCTATCATCAAGTTTAATTGTATCAGGATTAACTTCTAAAACATTAGCCATCTTATTAATGTACTGTGAAGCAATATCTCTAACAGTTAAACCTTGGTCAATGTATTGTCCAAGATTTTGGTATCTAACTTTAGCAGTGTTTTGTATTTTAAGTTTAGTTGTTTCTAAAGCATTCTTATCTGTTAAACCATTAATAGCAAATTTGCGTACATCGGCATCAGATAAAGCAACGTTGTAATCTGCAGCAAGTTTACGAAGACTAGCAAGATTAGTACCAACAATACCACCAACATTTTGAATACCTTTAGTATCAATGTATCTATCAACAAATTTTGCAGCAAGTAACTCACGGTCTTCTTTAGTAATACCAGGAGTTGCAACTTGGGTAGTAGTTGTACCTTTTCTAGTGGTTACTTGTTTAGCAACTTTACTTTTCTCAAGTTTACTTAACTCTTTATAGTATTGTGCAGCGTCAGCAGGATTAGCATCAACACCAACAGCGTCACGAATAAAGGTATTAAAATCTTCATATGCTTGTTCTTTAGGAGTAATAGATGGTTGAAGGAAAACACTTGTACCATCACCCATTCCTGATATTTCTTTATTGTATTCAACCTCACTAATAAGCCAATTAGTAAAAGGTTTCTTTGTTACACTGTTAGAAACAGAATAGTTTTGAACAAGTTTATTCCAAGCAGTATTAGCAGAGTCTGCTGTTCTATAATTACTATTAGGATTATACTGTTGAAGTATTGTTAAGATTTCATCCTTAGTTGCTTTGTCGCCCTTAACAAATAAGTCTTGTGCTGCACCTAAAGTATACTCTTTACCTGCAACAGGAATCTTTGCAATATCATTCAAATCAGTAGGAAGTCTTTTAGTTACAGGTTTACTCATACCACCGCCACCACTTAAAATATTAGTTTCCATTCTACTTCTACTAGGAATCATAGTAGGTTTTGTTCTATTTACTAACAATGTTGCTTCAGGTAAAAACTTATTATATCTATCTTTTTTGTATGTAGACCAAGCAGTGAACCCATCTTCAGTTCCTTGCTTTCTTCTTTTTCTTTCTTCATAAATAGCAAGTGCTGCTTTAGCGTTAGTTAAAGGGTCAAGTAATTCTTCATTAGATTGAATGCCTAACATCTCACGACGAGCAGCACCCAAATCACCAATCATATTGATTTGAAAAATGCCATAAGATAAGTCCCCTGTTTCAGGAGTATTTCTTATCTTGTTAGCATCAAGTGGTTCATTCTCTGCTAAAGCAATAGCAACCATTCTTGGCAAAACTTCTTCAGGAAAACCAACTTCTCTTAAAAGAAAAAGAACTTCATCAAGATTTAATTGTCCTGTTGCTATCGCTTTACTCGGCATTTAAATCTCCAAATTTATCTCTATCAAGAAATCTGTCATACCAAAGAGCAAACTTTGGTGAACTATTCTTTAACTCACGAACCTTCTTATCAACTTCATCTTTAACAAACTGATTGCTTTGAGCATCAATGTTTTGTGAAGGCATATCTTTAAGATAGTCAACAACTTCTTCTCTGAAAAGCATATACTCTTCAAGTGCTTTAAAGGTAGGGTCAGATTTATACCAGTCTGATTGAGTGAACTTTTTATCACTTAACACAGTATCAATCGCTCTTAAAGTACCCTTATACTTATTTGCTTGAATACCTAAATCGTACTCATTAAACCAAGTAGGGTTAACAGTTTTTTGTTCTTTAATCCAAGCATCACGTTCATCCTTAAGGAATCCAGCACCACGAGAATTGTAAGAATCAAAACCGTTCTGTTGTACTTTAATATCAAAGGCTTGCATAAACTTATTGTATGCCATCCAGCCTAAATCTATTTTAGCATTCTTGCTTGATTCTTCTAAAGAAATTGTTTCTCTGTAAAAATCTCCACCAGTACCTGGTTTGTTTTTTAACTGGAAGTTATATGCTGCTCTATCAAACGTGTTGTTTTCTCTGTCAACACCCCAAGCGTTAGTGATAAGGGTTGTTACATAAGGGTCTTCTGTTTGAATCTTTGCAACAAGGTCACGGTGCTTAACTAATTGTTCAGCAGAAACTGCTGTGGCTTCAGCACCTGTGGTATTCTTTGTTGGGCTAGTAATAATCATTTCATAATAGTCTGGATAGTTTTCATAAAACAAAGCATCTGCTTTTTCTATGCCATACTTTTCTGTGTAAGTTCTGTATATATCAAAGTATGGTTTGTAATCAAGACTTAAGTTTGGAATAACAGCCATCACTTGGTTTATTCCAAGACGTAACATGAAATGCCAAACTGTTCTGTTTACAATTTCATCAGGTGTTGCTTCATCAATTCTTGTACCATCTCTAAACTTTTGATTCTCAACGGCTAAGATTTTATTAGCAGTTGTTAAGAATACACCGTCATCAAGTTTTCTTGTTGCAGAAACACCACGTTTAGTCCACGCTGGAAGTAACATATCGTAAGATACAAACTCTTTAGATGGACCATATGGAAGAACATATGTGTCAACAAATCTTCTAATTGGTAAATTCTTACCAGTTGTTTCTTTATACTTTGCATCAAGATAAGGGACAGCATTAACTAAGTTAGATGCGCTTACTTGAATAATTGGACCAGCACCAGCGTTCCACCAAGGTTCGCCAGCAAAAGGAATATTTAAACGAGTAACAGGGAAAGATACACTTGCTAACGCATTGAAGAGTTTAGTGTTTCTCCAAGAGTTAGGTACTTGCATTGTGATTAAAGGCTCACCTGTTTGTGGGTCTTTATCTATAGCCTCTTGGTTCCAATCATCTTCCCATATTAAAGTTGGTCTGATAATTGGTGTAGGATTATTTGCTATTAAGTTGCTGTATACACGTAAAGAGTTTAATTGTGCTTGAATGAATGGGGAAGCAAATGCAACAATTGAAGCAATGTTTGAATATCTGTCAATTGTGTACAGTACGCGTTTAGTTTCTTTTAACGCTTCACGATGTGCTGCTTTTTCAACACCTTGAATTTCTAATTCAGTTGCTGGTTTACCTGTGCGTTGTGTTTTTAATTGTAAAGCCTTTGCACCACTATCAATAGTTTTTTGATAGATGTTGCCATAGAAAGGAACACGAGTGAAAGCATCTTCAGGCATGGTACCAAGATATTTAAATAAAGTATCTACAAGTGTACCGTAAAGTTTACCGATGTCTTGAAAGTTATCAATACGAAAGTTTGTTTTACCTATTGCTTCACCAGGAATAGGGCTTAGTTTACCTTCTAGTTGAAGATTACCTAGGCGTGCTTCAAGTTCGTAAGGTGTGGGTATTTGTTCGTAAGGTTTATTTGCTATATCAAATCTAACACTTTGGTCAGGAAAATAAGTTTGAACTTCGTTCCATCTTGTAGCAATATAGTTATCTATATCGTACTTTGATTTACTTCTTTTCTCTTGTTTGATAGCAAGTTGTTTTTGTTCTTTTTTAGTTAACTTCTTAGTTGTATCAACTACAATTGGTCGTTGAACTTTAGTGTTACGAAACTCTATTTGGGCTTGACGGTCATCAGATAAGAACCATTTTTTAATTTTGTTTAACTGACTTGCTACGTGTCTTTTACCAAGAGTAGTGTCAATTTGTAACATTCTTCTTGTTACTTCTGCTTCACGGAACTGTCTAGCCTGAACATAAAGGGAAGCAAAGTAGTTAGGGTTATCTGGGTTTAATGTTTTCCAGCCGTAAGAAGTATATCTTTCGCTTTGCATTAAAGGGTTACGTATTTCTTTTTTCTGCTTTTGTGCAGCAGATACTAACTTTGGTCCTATTGAACCTAGTGCACCAGACTTGTAACCTTTAAAAATTAAATCGCCAACAATAATATCTTCTTTACCTTGAGTGTATTTGTTGGTTTTGCCACCAAGTTTTTGTTGTGCTTTATTAACAGCAGTTAATACTTCACCATAAAATTCTTGTTGTTTAGTTAGTTGTTCTGTTAAAGGTTGTAGTTCTTTTCTTAACTCTTTAACTTCTGCTTCTAACTCTTTAATTGTATCAAGAGTTTTTTGTTTACGATTAGCCTTATTATTGAAAGCAACTATTTTTTGTTCTACAGCAATATTCTGTTCGCGTGTTTTTGCTTTCTTTATTTCAGCCTGAATTGCTTTTCGCTCTTCACGTAATGTTATCTTAGTATCTATTACTTCAGAAAGTTTACTTTGTGCTGTGTTTAACTTTTTCTCAACGTTAGAGTGTTGTGCTCTAACAATTTCTAAATCACTTTTTTGCCATTTAACAATAGACTTCCAAGAACCTAATGTTGTTTTAGGTGCAGGTAAACCTAACTCTTTGGCTAGAAGAAATTTCTCTACACGGTTACCAACAACACCATGATAAAAGTTATTAGCAAAGTTTTTAGAACCTTTGGCTAATCCCATACCAATTTCTAAAAGACTATTATTGTAAAGTGCTGTACGAATTTCACCTTCAATTACGTTACGTTGTGGGTAAGCAAAACGTAGTAATGTTGCTGGTCTCCATACTGCATCAAATGCAAAGTATGCGCCTTGAAGGAAACTTTTTGCTTTGTAAAGCCCAGAAGTAAATGTGGCTAATTCGCTTTTAGCAAACTGTTGATACAGTTTAATATCCAACATTGGCATTGCGTCGCCTAGTTGTGAACTTAGTGTTGGGTCAGTGAATATCCATTCACCATCACTGTATGCGAAAAGTTTTGTACGATAGTGTTCTAAAACACTGTTTCTTCTTTGGTCTAGTTCCCATTTAATTATGTCTGACAAAGTTGTTGCAGGACCTGAACCGTCTGGTTTCTTTATACCTTTAGCAAATACTTCGTTTGCTTCATCAGGTGTTAGTTTTCTGTCAAGACCAAGTTCTTTGTTGATTGCTTTAACTGCTTGGTTTTCAATCTTAGTAATGATAACAATTCTGTCAGCATCTGTTTGTGCTCTAAGGTATTGGTTAAGTAAACTTCTTTTAACTTGTGTACCTTTGGCGTTTCTCCAAGGTTGTACTTTGTCCATGAATGCTATTAGTTCATCTGATGAACCTGATGAGCCGATACCTTTAAATGGTATCCAACCTGAAGGTTGTTGTAGACCTGACCAACCTAATACTCTTACAGGGTAATCGTAGGCTGTTGATTTGAAAACTTTATTGGTCCATTCAAGACCATCAATTTTTTCTGTGAATCTGTCGTTGAGAAATGTTTTAGTTTTTGTTTCAACAATTTTTGCTCGAACGTTTTCAACTAAAGAAGAAGGTGATGGGGTTATTGCCCTGGTTCCAAGGAACGGTGATTCAATAATGTTATCTTGTACACGGTTAAGTACGCTTCTTAAACTAGCGTTACGTGTTTTAACATCTTTAAGGATGTCGTCGTATTTTAAACCTAGTTCTTTATCTTGTAAAAGCATTTTGTTAACGTCGCCATCATAACGTAAATCTGCTAATGCTTGTATACCAAACTTTGTTTTATCTTTTGAACTTTTAAATGCTGGTTTTGAAACTCTGTCAATGATATCACTGATTGATGCTGCTTCTTTTTCTAAAAACTTTAATGCTTGAGGGTCACCAAACATTGCTTTCATAGTGTTTTCAGCAATTGGTCTGGCTTTGATACCATAGTTTTCTACGTTGATATCACCAAAAATTCCAGCAACAGCGTCAGGGTTAGATGACCTTTGTGCAAATGGGTGTTTTAATATTCCTGTTGCATCTGTGTTTAAAGCAAAGTCAATAAATGCTGAAGCACCTTTAGTTGATGTTGCTCTTGCAATATCTTCAACATCACCTACTTTTACTTTAGGTGTAAGGTATTTACCTTTAGCAAGTAGTCCTGCTTCGGCACCAACAACAAATGGGTCAGCATACCATGAGACCATAAAGTCTGATGCACCTGTTGAAAATTTTCCTATTAGTTCTTCATCAAATGCTTTACGGCGTTGTTCTTCATTGTAGATATCAAAGTCTCTACGTCCACCTGTTGGGACATTGAAACCTAAATCTTCTGCTACGTTAAGTGCTTGTCTTGGTAGATTAAATGGTGCAATATCTGATGCACCGAATAATGCTTGTGATGGGGAAATTTGTTGTGCAGGTCCACGATATGTTTCTGCAATGTCAGATATTTGAAACCCATCTTTGTATGCAGGGTTTTGTTTATCTGTTAAAAGTGCTGCTGTTGACAGACCAGCACCTGCGGCTTGTGAGACTTGAGCCATTTTGTTTAATACGCTGCGTCTTCTTGTGCCTTCTGGTGCTGCGTATTCTAAAGTTTCACCAAGTAATGCTTTGCCTGTTTCAATTCTTTTATCGATTTGTTGGGCAACTTCGGCTGGGGTATTAAAGTTTCTTTCAATAAAGTCAGTGAAGTCGTTAAGCAAACTCATTCAGAGTATTCCTTTGTTAAAATATCTATAATGTTTTGGTGGTCGTCTGGTGTTAAACCGTCTGCGTGTGCTAGTCCCCAAGCCAGACCACCGTTGTCAAAACCGAATGCGTCAAGGTATTTTGAAAAATTTACTGCCCAATTTGTTACTTCGCCAGGCATTATAAACTCCGTAAATATTTTACAAAGTTATTTAATGTGATTGGTGCGCCTTCTTGGTTTGCTGCATTTTCAATCATTGGTAAGTATTGTGTTAGTCTTTGCAAGTCTTGTTTGCGTGGGTTATCAGGTCTGCCTGATGCAATGTTTAAACCAACTTCTGTTGGTCCTGGTCCCTCACCAAATGGCATTCCAACTTCTGGTGCTTCGTTTGGTCTTTCAGTTGGTGCAGTAATTGGTGTTAGTTGTGAAAAGATTGATTGTTTTGTTTGTGTTGGTGTGGCTTGTGCAACTTTACCAGCCATTGGTGCGCCTCTTTGTTGGTCTAATGTTGCTTTACCTTCACCATATTTTCCACCAGCATAGTAACGCATGGCTTGTTTTGAAGGGTTTTGGTCTGTTCTTTTAGACTTGTTGCCAATACCTGATACAACTTCTTTAGCCATTTATTGTCCTAGTTGTGAAAGTAGTTCTTGTAATCCTGCTGGTGCTTGCTGTGGTTGAGGGGCCTCTGAGGCGGCTTGACCAGGAGCAGAGGGGACGGTTTGCTCAACTGGTGCCATTGGAGGTACCTCAGAGGCAACTTGTGGGGTAGGTGCTACAGGTTCAGGTGCAACAGGGGCGAATACTTCGCTCACTGCTGTTTCTATTGCAGTACCTTTTTGGCGTGCTTTAATAACTGCAGCCATCTTCATTGCTAAGTCTGAGGGGTCTTGTCCTTGTGCTGT
>Ga0315904_10003536_pt1 | contig 22867 bp, 23 predicted proteins | sample LakEriMetagenome_6_FD_203529 | JGI IMG/M metagenome (GOLD analysis project Ga0315904, IMG submission 203529) | Freshwater fungal communities from buoy surface, Lake Erie, Ohio, United States - Buoy 12 MA120 | ecosystem: Environmental > Aquatic > Freshwater > Lake | place: USA: Lake Erie, Ohio... | reverse complement strand
AAGTAGTCGTTCGCGTCCCACTCGAACGCCTTGCGCGGGATGTCCGTCATCGCCTCAAGGGCGTTGCCCGTGGCCGTCGAAAAATCCTCGACCGCGCCGAGAACACCCTCCTGCGTCGTCGGAGTGTCCATGAACGCTTGCGCGCCCTTGGCGATCCGCTTCGTCGCAGCGCCGACAAACTCCTCCGGGAAGCGCGCCAGCACCTCGGGAGCGTCGCGCCCCGTCTCGTAGCCGTAGATGCCGCCGCCGCCGAGCGGTATGGCGCGCTCAGGTGTATCAAGACCCACCGTCTCGAACGCCTTCTCGGTGAGCCCTGCACCAAGCGCAAACGGGTACATCGCCACTTGCTCGCCAAGCGTCGGCTCGCTCAGCGTGCCAAACTGCGTCGGCTTGGCGATGAACTCACTAGCCCAATCGGTCTCGGCCTCAAGAGGAGCCTTCTCCTCGCCGTACTCGCCCTCCTGATTCTTGACCGACACCGTGCCGAACCCGGGCTTCTTCCGAAACTCAGCGAGGTCGGGAGCCTTCGTCTTCAGGATGTCCTGACGCACGAAGTAGTCTGTGTCGTCATCCTGCCTGACCGGCACGTCGAGGACGGGTGCAGCGGTGCCCGGCGACGGTTGCGCGGCCCATGGCTCAGTGCCCGCAGGAAGCTCGGACCTCAGTGGCGCGTCAGGCTTGTTGTAGGTCGGGAGGCCGACGCCACCCTGAAGCGCGCGCAGCTTGGCCGCGTTGAACTCGGGCGTTTGCTTGGCAAGCTCGCTCGCCTCGCTCTGTGCCTCTTGCCACTTCTGCGGCTCGAAGAAATCGGATGGGGACGTGAAGGTCCTGGCGACACCCGCGCCGAGTTGCTTCGACGTGTCGCTGAAGCGCCCCGCGTACTGGTCAACGAGCTTCAGCCCTTGCGGACTGCGCGGCTTCTCCCGTGCCGATGGCGGCGTTGCGAACAACCCGCCAAGAGTCTTGCCAATCTCGAAACCGCTGCCGTATTCGTCGTCGGGTTGCGCCATGCCGGCACGGTAGCACCCTTGACGCTACCGCGAAAGCGTGCTCACGCGAGCCCGGCCTCTTTGGCGCGCATCAGGAACACGCGCTTTTTGCGCTCCGCGCTCCACGGCTGCGACTCGATCTTCTGGAACAGTTCGTCCACCTTCGACTCGTCGCCGGGTGGCGGGAGCTGACCGGGGCTTTGCTCGGACGGGCCGGGCGCGGGCGTTGACGCGCCAGGGAACGGAGGGACCGTTGCCTCCCACTCCTCGGGCGTGCCGCCGTTGGCGATCCACGCCTTGTACGCGGCCTCGTACTTGCCACGACGTGGGCGCACCGAGTCGAGGTACGGCTTCGCGGACTGCAAGCCCGCTTCCCACGCCTCGGGAGGCACGCCGTCGGGCGCAATCGTGCTACCCGACATCGCCGCTGCGTACGCCGCCGCTGCCTTCTTCGGCTTGAGCCCCGGGAACAGGCTTCCCATCGACGGCTTCTGCATGACGCTACTGCGCGCCGCCTCGGCATCCTGCACCGCCTTCGCGCGTGCCGTTACTTTGGCTCGCTCAGCCTTCTCGGCTGCCGCTGCCGCTGCCGCTGCGTCGTTTTCCGCATCCTTGGTGAGCGTGCGGGGCGGGAGCACCATCTCGGTCGCCGCTGCACCGCCCTTGGCAAAGCGCGCGTTGGCCTCCTTGAAAAGCGACTGCGCGGTCTGCCAATCACCAGCATCGAGCGCCTTCTTGATCGCCGGGGCGTCGGCGCGGTTGATGTACTTGAACTTGCCGATCTTCGGATCGGCCATGTCAAGGTACTCCTCGGGAAGCACAACGGCCTCCTGAAGATTCTGACCACGGTCATTCCGAGTCTCGGAATACTGCTGCGCCCACACCTCGGTCGCGTCAGGGAACATGGCCGACGTGCGCGGCGCACCGCCGCCTCTGCCGCCGCCGTACTGCGGACGCTCGGGATCAGGCACCGACTCCACGGAGGGCCACATCGGCGCGTTCGGGTCGTTCGTCACCACGAACTCGCGCGGGGCACCGGACAGGAGACGCCCGCTTCGGTCGTAGTTCTGCGTCACGCTCTTCGCGGCGCTACCCGTGTTCTTCCAAGCGGTTGAAGCCTTCTCGCGCTCGTAGGCATTAGCCTTCGTCGTCGCCGCCTCGCCCTCCGCTTGAGCCTTGATGCGCGCGGACAGCGAGTTGGCCTCTTCGGCCTCAATCGAGCCCTGCATCTTCAGCATCTCCAGCTTCTTCAGGTCCGCGTTCATGGCGTAGGCCGTGGCAAACGCCGCTTCGCGGGGCGTCACCTCCGAGCCATCCTTCTTCTGGAACCGAAGCGGAACGCCGCTGGTCCACCGCTGCGCGATGCGATCCATGTCCTGAAGTGCCTTGAGGCGCACCTCGGGAGCCACGCTGCCACGCGACGACTGCGACACCGAGACCGTCTCACCAGGGCGCGCCATTTTGCGGGCTTGCTCCATGGGAGACGGAGGCGCGGCGGGCGCTTGTGCGGGCGCGGGCGGAAGCACCTCGGGACGAGGCTTTATCGGTGCCACCGAGGATGGGTTGCGCATGTACTCCAGAGCGTCGAACTTCGGCGCTGCGTCCTGCGGAGGGGCGCTTGGCGCTGGCGGTGACGCAGGAGCGCGCGACGGAGCCCCTGCCATCTCAGGCATGACCAAAGGCGGGCGCGACGCCACGGGCGCAGCCTTCGGCACCACCGGCTTCGGCGTGAACTCCGAGACCGGAGGTGGCGTGGCCGGGGGCGGCGTCTGCGTGCGCGCCATCGCGGCCTTGCTCAGTGCGTCAGCCGCACCCGTGCCCACGGTGGACGGAACCTCCACCACATCCGGCATTGGGTTGATGTCCTGCTCCAGCATCTTGAACGGCTCTTCGCGGTTGAAGCGAATCGCGTCCGCGCCCGCCTGCGCCCCGAAGTTGCCGAGGCTTGCGATGAGCGACTGGCCCACGTTCATCCCGAAGTCGCGTAGCGCCTGCTCCTTCTGGAACTTGCGCTGCGACTCGTTCTCGCGCGAGGCGTGACGCTGCGCGGCGGCTTGAGCGAGAAAGGATACGGGTCGGATTGCCATGGCCTACTCCTCAGTCCCTTCGATTCCGTACTCGTCCTCGAACCAAGCGTTGAACTCCTCTTGCGTCATGCCCGCAGGAGCCCCGTCGCCGTCGCCGTAGTCCGCGTCGCCATCCTTGCTTTGGTAGCCGGAACCGCCGCTAGGGCCAGTCCCGCCTGCCGGCAACTGCACCTTGTAGTTCTCCCACACCCACGCGGCGAACTGTGCGTAACTCATCCGGGGCGCGCCGACACTCTTGGCTCCCTCGACATAAGCGTCATACGCCGACTCCGGGGTATCGAGCCACGACTCGTCGAACCCGACTTGCATCGGATTGGCCGGCGTGGTCCCGCCTTGGTACCCTGCATCCTTCATGTTTTGATTCGACGCCTTCTCATCAAAGATGACGGAATCACCGCTTACGGTAATCTCCGCTTTGTAGAAGTCGTTCCCCGGCGTGGAAGCCCACTTCCTGTACGCACTCAAGCTGCTAGGCGACCACCCCTTCGGAGCGTCCTTCTCGAACGCCGCAGCATAGTTGTCGATGTCCGTCCAGATGTCGTCGCGGTCCTCGCGGGCGTACTGCGACTCAGCGAGGAACTTCTCAAGCTCTGCCGCCTTGTCGGCAAGCTCCTTCTGCGTCTCAGCCGAGAGGTCGCCTTGGCGACCACTCAGCGCCAACTGGAGTTCCTTCAGGCGACGTTCTGCCGCTGCCGTGTACTCGTCGAACTCCAGACTTTGGACGTTCGCCTGCGTGGCTGCGTAGATGTCGCCCATGCCCATGCCGGCAAGGCCCGACGCGCCGATGCCGCGAGCGCCAAGCGCCTGCGCAAGCTCGTAGTTCGCCTGCTGCGCTTGGTCCCACGCCTCCTTCTTCTGCTTTTCGAGCATGGGGTTCATGTAGTCTTCGACGTCAGACTCGATCAGGCCCTTTGTCCACTCGCCCATGTACTCGCCGTCCACGAGCGGCCCCTCCTTCTCGTAGTCGTGAAGCTGCCACTGGCCCGACTCCTCGTTGAACGTCCAACGCGGGTCATCCCTCGACACGCCGGGAGGAAGCGCCTGCTTCTCCCACTTGCCGGTGTCAGGATTCCACGCGAAGCCGGGGCCGGGGTTCGCCTCGTTGGCCCAATCGCTTTCGTCGAGACCTGCGAGCGCCGCCGTGTCCTCCCACCCTTCCGGCATCAGGCCGGCAAGGTCGGGACCGCCCTCGCCCATGACCGCCGCGAACTCCTCGGGCGTCATGCCCCACTCCTCCATGAACGCCTGCTGCTGCGCGAGCGCCGCGTCTTGCTTCGCCTTCTGCTCTTGCGGCGTGCCGTAGTCCTCTTCGAACTCATCGGTCATGTCAGACCACATCGACGGGTCGTTGAGCGGGTCGCTCACTTGCTGGCCCGGAGGCATGAACTCGCCCGATAGCGAGTCCCAGCCCTCCTCGGATGGCGACACCTCCCACGGGAGGCTTGCGCCCTGCATTTTCCCCGGGAGCCCCCACAGCGGCATCGCTGCCTTCTTTGCGATGTCCGCTGCACCGCCAGTGTACGAAGCGGTCCCAGGAACGCTCGACATCGTGAGCCCCATTGCCTTGCCCGCAGGTAGCTGATAGCCCTGCGGCGTCTGCACCGGAACTGGCTTCGGAACGCCCATGGACAAACCAGAAAGCTGACTTGCCGCTTGTGCGCGCGGGTTCCACTCGGGATTGGAATACGCCTGCGGAGTCGGTCGCGGTGCGGGCGCTGCCTGCTGCCGCTGCGGGGCTTGTGCGGGCGCTGCACCGGGCTTCTGCGCGGGAGCCTGCGGGGCCATCGGCTTTTGCCCACCCGCTGCCATGCCGCGCTGTTGCGCCGTCTGCATGTTCGCACGGGCTTTCGCCGCCGATTCAAGCGCCGCCGCCGCGTTCGGGCGCGTCATGCCCGTGCCTCGGAGCGGGGCTCGAAGGGGGCGCGTGTTGGGAGCGGGAGCTTGCATCGAGGACTCCTATCAGGCCCGGATGAGGACTTTGAACGTGACCACCGCGAACAGGTCCGTCGCCGTCGTCGCCGCCGTTCCGGTCATCGTGAACACGAGGTCAGACGCCGCCGCAATGGACGTGATCGAAAACCCGGTGCTTTCGTAGGTGGTCGCGGGGAGCGACGCCGTGAGCGCCGACGTGAGCACGTTCGCGCCATCGTCAGTGAACTGGAACGTCGGGGTCGGCACGCCTGCCGTGGCCGTCGTGAAGCTGAAGCTCACCGACACCGGGATCAGCGTCGTGCTCGCCGGCACCTTGTACCGCGCAACGTAGGTGGTCGCCCCAACCAGCGCAGCCGGCGACGTGAAGGACAACGCCAGAAGCGAGTACGGCGTGCTCAGGTTCGCCGTGTCGAGCTTCGTGGTCTCAAGCAGCGTCTTGATTGCCGTGAAGTTCCCGTTGTAGTCCGTCGCGTCGGGCGTGTCGCCATTCGCAGCGGTGTAGGGATAGGTCAGCGTCGCCATGCTTGCCTCACGTCACGATCAGGTGCCCGATGTTGCCGTCAACCACGTTGCCGTCAGACGCCCGGAACGTGATACTACCACCCGCCACCATGTTTCCCACAACGACGTTTCCAGTCGCGCCGTTTGCGATGTTGATGCGCGCCCCTGTTGCAAGCGCCACGGGCGTGTAGGCGTCTGACCCTGCCGCGACCCCGGTCAGCCCGGTCCATGCGACCGAGTACGCGCCAGAGGCCGTGTGCGAGGTCGTGGTCAGGTCGATATACGAGCCGTCATGGCCGACTGCTGCCGACGAGACCGTGACCGCCGCCGCGCCGCCGCTCGGGGTGATTGTGTAGTTGCCCGCCGTGGTCCACGTCGAGTCGCTTGGGACGGTCACGGCGAGTGTGAGACGGACGCGGGTGAGTCCCACGGACTGCGCGCTGGTGATAGTCGTGTCAGGCACAGTGCCACCCGCCGCGACGTACTCGCTCATGGACGCGGGCGCGTGCGTCGGCCTGATAAACCGCACGAAGTCGAAGTCGTAGGGCGAGTACGCGTTGATCGTCGCCATCAAAGCGTCTCGTCATAGTGCATCCACAGGTGTCCGAGGACTAGCCGCGTCGCCCCCGTGTCCGTGTCGTAGTCGCTCAGCGTGTCGTTGATGATGCGGAGATGGTCTCCGAAATGCCCCATACACGCCGAGTTGCGCAGCCACAGGTACGCCGGGAGCGGCGGGTAGTAGCTTTGCAGGTCGCGCCAGATGCACGTTGAGCCGGGTGTGTTCGGGGCGTCGTAGAACCCAATGCGCGCGTAGCCGGCAGCGGTCCACGAGGTCGTCTGCGCCACTTCGACCGACGTGCGGTTCAGGTTGTTCGTGTCTGCGGAGTTGCGCCCGAGGTCGAACGCTGCGCCTGAAACCGTTGGAACGCGCGTCAAAAAGCACACCGGGTTGACGTCGTAGCTGATGGACCACGGGTAGTAGTTGCCGCAGTAGACGAACTGGTCCGCGTTGGCCGAGCCGCTGTCTCGAATGTTCGCCCAGAAGTAGGTCCCGGTGTTGCTGCCGTCGATGGCGAACGTGCCCATCCCGACGTACACCTGCGAGCCCGCACCCGGTGCCGCGCCGTCGTTGAACTGCGTGGCGTCGGTCTTCGACGATGCGCCGAACGCCGCGCCCGCGTTGGTCCACCCTCCGCGCGAGGAGAATTGCACCGAGTTCACCGTCGTCCCGGTGTTGTTGACGCGGATCTGATGTCGCCGGCCACCCAAAGCGGTCACTGGCTCGATTACCATGTAGGAGCCAGCCGCGACGGCTGCGGCGTTAGCAAACGACGAGACGAAACCGGAGCCGTTGTTCAGCGCGACAGCCGAGCCCGTGTCGTTCACCAGCCGGTAAATGCTCTGCGACGTCACGTTCACGACCAGATCGTAAATCCGATAAAAGGTCTCAGCGGTGCTCACCGTGCTGTACAACTTGAACTTGGAGGCCATGGTCAGACGATCCGATTGTCAGTGACGACGTTGCCCGCCCCTGACGTGATGTTGATGGCAGACGCCGCTGTGTTGTTTTCAACAAGGCAGTCCGTCACGAGGTTGTAGTCGGACGAAATTGTGACCGCGCCGTACACGGTTTCGAAGTAGCAACCGAGTACCGCTGCGTAGCCACCTGTAAGCGACACGCTCGGGTAGTCCGCGTTTCCCGGCTCCGTCAGCGTGATCCCCTCCATGCGGAAGTACGCCCCTGACACGGTGAGCATGTTCGCCCGCGTGCCCGCAAGGCTGCCATCCGTGTCACGCCGGAACACCGTGCGCCCCGGCGACAGGGCAATAAATTCCACGCCGTCGCGTGCGATCTCGACGTTCGATATCTCCTTGAAGTGATAGGTGCCCTCGGTGAACAGCACCCGTGCGCCCGGCCCCTTCGTCCCGATGACGCGCCCCATGATCTCGCGGAACGACATGGACGGGTCTGCGACGAACCCGAGCGCCCCGAGCCGTTGCTCCGTCGCCTGGTTTGCAACACCAGCTCGCATCGCCGTCAGCGAGCCCTGCGCGGGCGAGAACAGCTTGTCGCCTCGGGCGAACTTGAGCCCCGCCATGGCCGCGCCAAGCCCCATCGAAGGCGCGCCGTTCAGCGTAGGGAGACGGCGGCTCATCGGTGCGTCGTGCCCTCTTCGAGGATGTCGAACTCAATGGCGGCAACCGCGAGCTTCGGCCCGCGCGTGTTGGCCCAGGCGTCATCGACCAGTCCGAACCGAAACGACTTTGCGCCGATCTGACCTTCGCACCGCGACGCAAACCAGTCTCGCGTCACCCACTTCGACGTGTTGATCGTGAACGATGACGTCGCGCCGGCACCGCCGATGGTCCGAAACCCGGCGTTCGCTAGCAGGTTCAGCGAGCCCGTGACCGTGCTGCCGCGCTGCGAATAGGTCGCAGCGACCCCCTGATCCGTGTAAAGGTCGAACGCCTCGGCCTCACCCGACAGGCAGAAGTACGGCAAATCTTTGGGCACGCTCCCGCTCCCAAGCAGATTGACCGCATCGTCGTTGTACGCTGTGTCCCATTGGCCCCGGCTCAGAACTTTGACCCGCGTGTCAAGAACCTTCTTCCAGTCCGCATCATCGGGCGCAATGCGCTGCGACAGCCAGAATGCAGGGACGCCACGCTGCGTGTTCTCCTCTTGCTCCTTGCCGTCCCACCCGTGCGAGTCGAAGCGATACAGGATGCCGACTGACGATGACCAGTACCACGTCGAGCCTGCTTCAATCGCGTCGGACATGAACCCGAACAGCCCGGAGCCGACCTCGGTCTCCGAGGGGTCTGCAAAGAACAGCGAGAACCCGCGCGTGTCGAGGTCGTACACGAGCGTCATGTTGAGCGTGTTGAGTGAGTACGGCCCGGTGCTCGCGAAGCTCCACCAAATTTGATTGGCTCGCCGGTTGTAGCGCCCGCACGTCATATGAAACAGGTCGCTCTTCAGCGTCCACGGCCACCCGAAGCTCGCAAGCCGCGCCTGCATGGCGTCGGGGACAAAGGTGGACTGCCCGTCCCAACCGTCCCAGAGCGGCGACAGCCCCTCGCTGATCTTCACCGTCTCGGGAGCGCCCATGCCGCCGAAGGCGTAGATGCCGTCGTCCGAGGCGAAGTACGTCACGCCCTGCACCGTCACGATGGACCAGTGCGACACGCACCCAATCCCGCGCACGATGAGTTGCAGCGAGTACGTCTGGATGTTGTACCCGGTGAGCGCCCAGATGTTCTTGTTCGTGAAGACAAGCAGCACCTCGCCCGTCGAGTGCAATCCGGTAATGACTTCGCCACCAATGAAGAAAAAGTTGGGCGCGGCAATGCCAAGCGGGTCAAACTGGTCCGAGTGCAACAGCAAGCCGGGCGACAGCCGCAACGCCGCTCGATTCTGCGACAGAATGTAGTCCGGCACGTCGGCCTGATCATCCTCAAGCGGCGAATCAAATATGACGTCCACACCGTCTTGAAACCCGGCATAGAAGACGTAGTTGTTGTGCATCGCGGCGATAGGCCCGCGAGGCAATGATGCTAGGTAGTTGATATTGTTTGTGTTCGCCTGCACCGCATCGTTCGCGATGCTTGCAATCCGCACCGTCGTCGCGTCAGCCAAAGGCTCGTACACCCACGTCGCGTTGGGCGTTACGATCAGCGTCGCGGGGCGCGGCGGTCCTGGCACGACACCAGGGATTGGTCGCAGGAACGTGTCGATGAAGGAGCACCGGAACCCCGTGGTGATGGGCGGTGTTGCTTCGGTAGTGAGCTGCACGTTGGAAAACACCGTGTTGCCCCACTCGTCGAGCCCGTCCACGCGCACCTGACCCGTGCCATACACGCCAACCGCCAAAATGACGCGCTGAAGCCCTGGCCGGTCAACGAAGTGAAGCTGCGCATTGTTCTCGATGGCCGTCGAGACCTGATACACGCACTGGCGCGGCTTGAGCACGCCCGCCTTGTTCTCCATGTTGAGCATGAGACGGGCGGTGCCCTCGGCTGCCCCGTTGTCGCGGAGGTCCATTCCGCGCCACGGCCCTGTAATGCGGAGCTTTGCCATTAGGACACCTTACGCACGCGCCAGGGCTCACCCTCGTTGCGCGTCGGGGCCGAGTTCTTGATGAGGTTCTCGCTCTCAAGCCAGAGCTGCCCTGCCACGCCGGGCGTACCGCCGCGCTTCACCGAGGCGTACCACGCAAGCCGGTGAGCTACCGCGTCGTGGAAGGACTGCGCCCGCCCTGCGAGCACCACGTCGTTTGACTGGCCAGTCACCGCCGCGAGCGGAGGGACGTAGTGAATCCGCATCGGACACGCCGTCTGCGACAGCGGCGCGACGTACATCGTCGAGTCCTCGTCGTAGGTGTAGACGTACGGCCCCGGCACCATCGAGCCTGGACTCAAGCTCACCAGCATGTCCGAAAGAAACTGCGGGCGCTCTTGGAACGTCACCGGCATGAGCTTTCGCGGGAGGTTTTGCGGCGTCACGTTGCCCGTGATCGCCGTCGCCTCGACCTGAATCAGCTTGTACGGCGTCGTGTTGAGGTAGCTCGCGCCCGAGAGCGTGATCTTCTCAGTCGAGGCCGGGAACGTGATGTCCCCGTAGGTCTGGAAGTAAGACGGGTTGACGTTGACGAGCATCCTCCAGACGTCCCGGTTCGCCGCGTTGAACAGCGTGACCCATTGAGAGGTCGTGATGCCCGACGCGGTACTCGTGTCGTCGAGTAGCGTCTGCGCCAGTGCGAGAACGGTGGAGTAGGTCAGGGACAACGGTTGCTCCTGTCAGTGCCAGGAGGGTAGCGCCCCCGGGCCGATTACGCGAGGGCGATCAAGGGCTGTACCGCCCCGCCGCGCCAGAGAGACGCCGTGCTGATCTTGCCACCCTCGTGACCGCCCTTGCGGTGCGCGATGTGGCCCGATTCGTCCACGCGGTTACGGAACCACTTGATGTGGTCCACAAGACCGTCAGCCGCCTCCGCAGCTACCGCCTTGAGTTCCGCATCGCGTCGGGCGTCTCCCGCCTCGACAGCCGCCAGCATCCGTTCCGCACCGCCCGTCGTGCCATCGCACTTTCGGATGTACGGTATTAGTTGCGGGTCGGTGATGTCGAGGAAGGAGCCGTCGTCATCCTGCCACACCTTCCAGACCACGGGAACATCCTCGAACTCCTCGTAGGCGCGCATCCCGAAGGACTTGCCCACACGGACTCGTTCGACGTTTGCGAGCACCCACCGACCGAGGTCGGAACGCCACGCGACCACCAGCGTCTTGCAGCCAATGGCGCGTTGAAGGCGCGTGGAGTGCTCGTTCTTCCAGTTGAGAGCCAGGATGCGTCGCATCTGACTCTCGGTCATGGTCTGGACGTGCATCAGGACCCCGGCCAGCCGCTCGGAAGCGACGGGAGACCGAGCCCGAGATCGGAGACGACCACCGGGACGTAAAGCAGTTCGACGCCGAGGAAGAAAATGTCTTCGCTCAGACCGACCGCCTTCGCGTGCATCTCAACCTGCAGAACGAAGATGTCCATGTTGTCGATGACGCCCGCCGCAAACGTGCCTGCCGGCGTGCGCTGGAGGCAGTAGGCGGTCGCGAGAGCCGTGTCGGACAGCGTGACGGTGGTCAGAGACGACACGATGAGCGCGGCGTCTGCCGTCTGCACCTTGACCGACACCTTCCAGTCGATGGTATCCGCAGCCGTTGAGGACCCCGAGGTCCACACGACGCGCGCCAAGACCGGTGCAGCCGTGTTGACGTCAGGGATCTGCGTGATCGCACGAACGAGGTTGCCGTTGGTGTTCAGCTTGTAGCTGTTGAGCTTCAGGCTGTTGATCTCGCCAATTGCAATCCCGGTCGTGTGACCGCTATTCAGTTGGACCGTCGTCACCGTGTTCGGCGCGGCGTCGGTTGCGCCCGCACCTGGAAGAAACACTTCGGGTCCGAACCACGCCCGTTTCCAAGCGTGCTGGAAGTTCAGTTCAGCCATGTCACCTTCTCCTTACGAAGCCACCGTCCAGTCGGACGGAAGCGCCATGGCCGGGGAGGGACGAGAGATCCCAATTGCCGGGCGGGGGTAGTAGAGCATCTCGACGTTGAGCAGGTAGCAGTTGGTGAGCCCGGTGAGCGTGGTCGCCTCGAACTCCAACGCGACATGATCCGTGCGGTTCACGCTGTCAGCCGGGATGTACAGCGCGTTCGTGCGACGGATCTTGTAGGCCGTCGTTGAGCCTACCGTGTCCGTCACGGTCGCGGGCGTCATCGCGGTTGGCGAGCTGAAGCTGATCACGTCCTGGTCGGGGGAGATGATCTTGTAGGTCATCGTCCACACCACCGAGTGAGCCGAGGTCGTCGAGTCGGACGTCCAGTTGACCCGGAAATAGATCCGCTGCGTGGTATCGACGTTCGTCAGCTTCTTGAGCAGCCGAACCGAGTCGCCGTTGGTGTCGAGGTTGATGCCCGGGATACCCAGGCTGTTGAACTGCGACACAATCGAGCTTTCCGGCCCGGCGCGAAGCGTCGTGCTAACAAGCGTGGTGAAGTGAGCCGGGGTGAACTCTTCGAGTTGCCACGCCCGGTCGATGTGATTCTGTCGGATTCCCATGGTAGACCTCCTTGGTCAGCCTTCAGATCACGAGGTCGCGAGGTTCGTGTACTTGCCGTGCGAGTTGCGACGGAAGCAGCCGAGTTCCTTCATGGCCGTCATCGTGGCTTCGTAGTTGAACTTGCCCGCGACGCGGTTCAGGATCGCGCCGTCCTCCTCCATCCATTGCCAGTCCTGCTCGACGAACATGGTGATGTCGCCAGTGTTGAGGAAGTAGGCCGTGGTGGTCGGACAGTGCTTGTCCACGAACAGCGGAACCGGCTTGTCGCCGCCCTGGTACGAGAGACCGTTCGCAAAACCGCCCTTGAGGTCCTGGCCCGCGAATCGCTTCGACGGGAGGAGGGTGCTCAGGTAGAGCCGGCGCTGCGTGCGATGGCACACGATCATGTCGGGCTCGGTGCCGCAGTTGTCACCGATGGTGTCGAGCATCGCTTGGATGCGGTCGTCGTCGAGGTAGTACCCCGAGGACGCGTCGGTGACGGTGGACTTCCAGTTCGGGTAGGTCGTGGCCGAAATCCCCTGGAAGGTGCCGCTCGACTTGATAATGAACTCCAGACCCGTCAGCTCGGCGTCAAACGCCACGCCATCGGCGTCGCCGCGCGTCACACCGTCGTTCGTCGCGGTCGTGACCGAGTTTTCCAGCGTGATCTGCGTCGCGGAGTCCACGGAGTCGATGACCTGCGTAGACCACGAGCCCGAGCCAAACTCAGCGGTCGTGCCGAAGCAGATGCTCATGCCCTTGACGAGATTCGCCGTGGTTGAGAGCGTCTGGGTGGCCGAGGCTTGACCGCTGGTGACGTAGCCGAAAAGGCCCGTCTTGCCGGTGAATGCCGTGCCGTCAGCGTCGTTGACGGTGACTTCCACGCCGTAGAGCTGGCGGTTCGTGTCGTCGAGCAGGCCTTCAGTCAGCATCTCCATCTGACGCTTGGCTTCCTGCGCGAACGCGCCACGGTCAGACTTCGACTTCTCCATCATCTGGCCGGTGAACTGCGTGCGCCCGGTCAGCGTCTTGGAGTAGATCGACGCCTGCACGGTGCGGGCGACGCTCGCACGCGGCAGAGACGAGTTCTCCGAGCGAGCGCCGATGCCGTTCTCACGGCCCGTCGTCACCGGGAACTTGACCTGACGGCCCGAGAACTTGCTCGGGTCGCGGCCCAGCTTCTTCAGAAGCTCGTGCTTCTCGTTGAGGAGCGACACGATCTTGGGAAGGTAAAAGTCCTTGAGGAGCGCATCCGCACTCCCGGGCGAAGACGGGGTTCCGGCAGCGCCGGGATTGGGAAGCGTGGTCGGCACGAGCTACTCCTATGAGCCTCTGACCCAGGCGTCGTTGAGTTCCTGGAACGACATTTTGGACACGTCCCTCGGCGCGCTCGGAACCGATGCGCTTGCCGATGGATGTCGAGGAACCGGCGCTGGACTGCCCGGCGTCGGTGGTTTGGTTTGCGCCGCAGCGGGACGCGCGAGGGGCGCAGCGGGCGTTGCCGCAGGAGCCGCCTTTGCTTTGACGAGCCCGAGCCGGCGCGCGAACTGACGCGCAATCTCGGCCACGGGAAGCTCTTTCACGTTGCTCCCAGCGATGCGCGATTGCTCCGAGTTCAGCGCCACGTTGGCGTAGACCTCGTTGCGGAACTCCCCAAGCTCAGGGAACTCCTTCACGACGGCATCGACCTCGGACACGATCTCGTTGCGCGCGGCTTGCAGCGTGCGCTCGTAGCGAGCCTGCTGCATCTGCGCTTCGCGCTCGGCTTGCGCGCGCTCCATGGCTTCGACCTTGGCGCGCATGGCCTTGAGGTCGCGCTCCAGCGGGTCGAGCGGCTCCTCTTCGGGCTCGTCGTCCGCTTCAGCGGTTTGCGGCGCACGGTTCGACGTGAGCGCCTGCACGGCTTCGAGCAGCTTCGCGGTCTCCGCACGCTGCGCTTCGAGCAGCGCCTCGGCGCGCTTAGCCCGCTCCTCCTGCGCCTTGATGTACTCGCGAAGCACCGGGCTTGGCCCGCCACGCTTCGGAAGCACCTCGGGCTCAACAGGGGCCTCGGGAGCCGCTTCCGCAGCGGGCTCTGCCGGCGTCTCAGCCGCAGGCTCAGCCGGCGTCCCGGACGTCGCCGCAACCGGCGCGTCCACGGGCGTCAGCGCCTCGGCGGTCTCCGCGTTGCCAGCGCCCATGAAAGACATCGACTCAGCGATGGCAGACGAGCCAAACAGCCCGCCGCCTCCTGATGGTAATTGGTTCTCGTCGTCCATGCTTGCCCTCGTGGCCCGTAGGCCGTCCGTCTCGGGGGCAGGCTAGAGCACGACGCTCGCAAAGCGCAAGAGCAAAACGAACGCTTGTTCTCAATTCCGAACGTCTGTTCGTTTACGAAACGCCCGTGATGATGCTAGGCGACCAGTCCCCAATCAAAAAGTCGGGAGGCCACGGAATGCCGCAGCACCACTTCGCCAGAATAAGCACGCCGTCCTCAACCCAGGCCATCACCTCGGGCTCGTTCACGCGACGCCCCACCCGCCCGCGCCACCTGTCGGAGGCGTTTGCCCGCCAATGGTGCGAATCGGCGCGGCTTGCTGAAGCGGCTGGTTCTCCTGCACCGTGCGAGGCGTGGAGCCTTGCGCCGCCAGTGCCGCCGCCGCCGCGAGGCTTTGCGCGTCCTGCGACTGCATCGCCGCCGCGTCTGCGGGGTCGAGACCAAACGCATCGACGGGCATCTGCGGCGCGGAGGGCGCGGAGCCCTCGGGCATCGGAGGCGCGGGGACGCCCTGCGGAAAGACCTGCGCTTGCATGTCCCCGGGGAGGTAGCTCATCCACCACGGCTGTCCGTTCGCCGCCATCATCTTGTACGCCTCGTGCATCGCGAGATGCTGCATGAAGCGCGTCTGAATGTCGGGCGACAGCATCCGATACGCCACGGACGACATGAACGCCTTGATCGACGAGATGTGCGTCGCGTGGTCCTCCTGCGGCTGCACCTTGGCCTCGTGGCCGAGGCTCATCGCGTAGTTCTCCTCCTCCTGGTACATGCGCTCGGGCACGCGGTCGCCGTTGATGATCTTGTCGCCGCCGAACTCCATCATGCGCCGCGCTTCCCGCTTGATCTCCGGGTCGTTCGGATCGCCCAGGATGCCGCGCTCGAACGCCATCATCACGGCTTCGCGTTGCACTGACGGGTGCTTGACCTGCATCGACTGTGGCTCGATGCGCACGTCCGTCGAACGAATCGCGTCTCGGTAGAACTGCACCGCTTCAAGGCGGTTCTCCTCCCCGATGATGCGAATGGTCATTTCAGGCGGCATGAACTCGTGACACAGCCGCAGGCAGAGCATCCCAACCCGCGACATCGCCAATTCCAGCTCCCCGGAGTCGAGCGAAAGCTGCGACGCCTCCATCTCCGCTTGGAACTGCGCCATGCGCCCCGACATCGAAGCCGGTGCGCCGTTCATGGTGATCTCGCTTACACCGGAGAGCGACGCGATGTGCTCAATGCCCTGCGTCGCTAGCCGCTCATGCTCGGGGCTCAGCGGCGGGGGCTGCATGAGTTCAGGTCGGCGCGAGCCACGGTCGTACTCGATGACCTCGCCCGGCTGATTGGTGAACTGCTTGCGCGACACCGAGCCGCGCTCGACCAGCCATTTCGGGTTCGCGTGCAGGTCCACAAGCTCTAGCCGCTTGCTCTCCTGCCGGTTCACCATCGACTGAATGGGCTTCAGGTCTTCGACCATGCCCTGGCCGTAGAGATGGCCGGGGTACGGGTTCACCCGCATGATGGCGTAGGGAAGCTCCCCACCGAGCGGCAACTTCTCCAGCTTCTCCAGAAGCACCGAGTCGGTCGTCGCGACAAACAACCCCTCAGGGTACTTCTTCGACGGGCGCTCGTAGTAGGTGTAGATCACCACCCGGTCGATGTCGTCCATCTGCATCGAAGGCGTGTAGCCGAGTGTCTCCATGGTCAGCGGATCGGGGCGCGACGGCGACGAGGGCTTGATGTACGCCGCCTTGTCGGGCCATTGCTCCCGCGCTGCTTCCACCGAGACAAACGACACCTCGGCCACCCATCGACAGTCCGCGAGGTTCTGATCAGACGCCGCAGGGTCGAAGTACACCGCCATGGGCGAGCACGCCGTAATCTTTGGGAACCCTGACGGCACCATGACGGGCTGACCGTCCGCGCCAAGCACGATCTCCCCCGTCACTTCGTCGTGCGCCGGCACTGGCTCGCCGGCCAAACGATCCCACTCCACGCGGAACACGCCCGCGCCCGTGACCTCGGCCCACCGCACAAACTCGGGGCACTTCGCCCGCATGTTCTCGTGGTGGTAGATGTACGTCAGGAGCGACTCGCACGCCCGCGCCTTCTGCGCATCCGTCTCGTCCGCAGTCGCCGGCCCGACTTGCCACCCCGGCTGATGCGCGGTCAGCTTGCTCACCCGCGCGTTCACCGCCTTGCGGATGTAGTTCAGCGAGATCCGGATCTGATTCTCATACTCGCCCGGAAGCGCGTCGAGGCGCTCCATCGTGCGATTCCAAAGCGACCACGGGCGGTTCGCCCAATACGCCCACGCGACCCAGGCGTCACCGACCCAGCCCTGCTGAAGTAGCTTCTGCCGCTCGACGCGCGTCACCACCGCCGACGTCAGCTCTTGCTCATCGCGAGTCTGGTAGAAATCGACGATGGCCTCGTCGGTGGCGTCAGGGAGTAGACTCACAGGGGCCTCGCCGCCTTCTTGCCGGGTTGCGGGACCATCGGGGTCGGCCCACCGGGGAGTCCCGTCAGCGACGCTAGCACGTCAGCCACGGTGCGCCCGCCGACCCGCCGACGCTGCATCCCTTCGAGGCGCACTTGCCCCGGGTCCTTGACCGGCGCTTGCCCCGACGCGCGAGCCGCCGCCTCTTCGACGAGCTGCTTCGCCGCCGCCGCACGAGCCGCCGCAGGGTCCGACGTCGCCGTCAACCCCGCTTGCATCTGCTCGCCCTGCGCCTTCTTCCGAGCGCGCTCCTCTGCGTTCATCATCTTGTACATGTCACGCTCCCTGACGAAGCGAGCGCGCCGCTTCGAGTCGAATCATGCCGGGGTCGCCGCTCATGCCGCCGCCCATGCCGCCCGCCACCGCGTCTGCGTAGGGGTTCCGGCGCTGCCGAGTCATACCCGACGCCTTGCTCCCCATCGGCTGAAGCGGCGTGCGCTCCTGCTTCGGCTCAGACTGCTTGCCGCCTGTGTTTGCGAACCCACCCGTGTTCACTAACGACGTGAACAGACCACCTAGCACCGGCAACAGCCACTCCATCACGGCACCTCCCCGCGCTTCTTCGCGCGCTCATGTCGTTCCCACGCCGCGCGGAACCGCGCCTGCTGCCGAGGGTCTGACAGAAAGTCGTCCCACTCCGCGTCGCTACTTTCGCCGTCCAGAGGAGGATTGACAAGCGCCGTCTCGTGTGACTCCGTTTCCCCTCGGGAAGCAGCGCCGACGTCAACGAAGCCGCCCGAGGTTTCCGTCTCATCGTCCCGCCCGGCGTGAAGAGCGCCGGCCAATGCCCCGCCTTCATGCTGCGCCTCCTTCGGCGCGGTCCCGCCACGCAATCGGCGCGCTTCCCACTTCGACCTCAGCCACGCCCAGAGGGCCATGACCCATCTCATGTGCGATTCCCAAAGTACGGGTCTTGCCGGCGCGCGTTCGCGGTCCACTTCTCCCGCATGTCCCGAAGCGACGGCACCTCGCGCAGCGGCGTTCCCGTCACCACGTCCACTTGCTCCATCTCACCCGCTTGGCCGCGCCCGTACTCCGCGAGCCCCGCCGCCATAATGGCATCCGAGTGCTTCCCCTTCTCGTGGTCGGGCTTGCCCTTCGCATCGAACCGGAACGTGCGGAACTCTTCGAGCGCCCGGTGCGACCGGATGAGGCTTGTCCCTTCCTTCAGCCCGCGCACGAGCCCATCCACGATGAGCGTCCGATTCCGCTCATCCATGTAGACCCCAAACTGGCGCACCCACGAAACCTCGCCCCCGAGGTTCGACTCGATGATGGCGCGACGGTAAACCGCTGGGTAGCCCGCCTTGAGGACATCGTTCACGACCACGTTCCCCGGCCCGTTGATCTCGATGACCAGTAGCGCATTCCCGAACAGGTGCCCCACGATCATTGCCTGCCGCGCCAACACGTCAGGCGTCGTGTGCTCGCAGTAGAACTCCGCGACCTGCTCGTTGAGCATGAGGTCCTTTACGGAAATGCACGCGCGGTCCTTGCCCGACCCCATCGACGGATCAACGCCCACCGCGTAGCGCCCGCGCCACGTCCGCTCAGGCAAGCGCCACCACCACCACACTTCGCCCACGCCGGTCGCCCGGTCGATGTCAGCCCACTTGAGCGGACCATCCTCGATGTCAGGCACAGGCACCGCCGAGAGCGGCCCGGTCTTCATGACCGGCGCAGTCACAGACGCCACCACCTTCTTCAGCGTCATCGTGTCCAGCACCAAGCGCCCCGACGAAATGAACGCGAGGTCCGCGCTCATCGGGTACTCCTGGTCGAACTTCTGCATCGACCCCATTTCGTCCGCTTTTGCGACCGCCCACCGAAGCTGCGCCACGTTCAGCCCGAAGTCCGCAGCCCGCCTAGCCCATTCCTCATCGAAGGCCGCGCCCATGCCCGCATCGAGCACCGACCGAATCTTCGCGTCTCGGCTCACCAACGGGTCGCGCAGGATCGCAGACAGCGCCGCGTCCATCTCCGTCGCGTCCTGAAGCTGATGCTTCTGCGCGTTCTGCCACGGGAAGAAGAAGGGCACCCACTCGGACTCCGGGCGCTGCGCCGCGATCCACCGCGTATGAAACGTGCCACCCACGCCGTTCGCTGTGGTCTCGATGACCACCGCCGTCGATGAGCCGCCCCCTTCCTCTTCGAGCGCCCCGAAGAGCGCCGTCATCGTTCCTTCAGCCGAGCCGTCCTTACGGTTCTCGTCCCAGAACGCGACCTCCGACATATGCAAGAGCGAGGGCGTGCCGCCGCGCGCCTGATTCTCCGACCGCTGCGTCTCGACCGTGATCTCCGAGCCCGACGTCCACACGAGCTTGCCGTTCCGATACTCGGGCGCGATGTAGTCCCGGATGGCCTCGGGGAGCCGCTCGCTCATGCGAACCGAGATGTCCCCGATCTCCTTCGTCGAACTCAACTGGTGCGCAATGGTCTTCGTCTTCCACCCCTCGGTGAACGCGCCGTACCACATGCCCAAAGCCTGAATGAGCGTCGAGAGCCCGAGCTTTCGCGCCTTGAGGACAATGAACCGCGCCTTCTTGCCTTCGAGGCGCTTCGAGATGAACGCCTGCGCGAAGGTCTCTTGCTCCTCATTCAAGATGAGCGGAACGAACTGCCACGTCCCCCCGGACGGCGCACGCACCTTGAGGCACGTTCGACAGAAGAACTCGAACCCCTCGAAGGTCCCGCCCTGCCAGCACATCGCCATGAACTGGCGCTGCACGTCCGACGCGGGACGCACCTTCTTCACCTTGAGCGACTTCACGGCGCGGCCTCCACCTTGTAGCGGTCCTTGTGCGGACCTCGATACCACCCGCCACGACGACGCAGCGCAAGCGGAGGCGGCTCGAAGGGCTTGCCGAACATCTTCTCCGAGAACTTCCGAATGTCCCCGACCATCCACGACGTCACGTCCGAGTACACCTCGCGGATCATGTCCACCGTCGCCCCATGCCGAACCATCTCCAGCACCGTGAGCGCGTGCGGCAACTGCGCGAACTTCATCCCCGCCCAATGCACCAAAGGCCCGTAGTCCACCTCCGCTGCATCCACCACGAACTCCGCATCCTCGACATGCGCCCCGCCAGACACGACCGCCAAGGTCTTACGAGGACGCCCAGGGCTGCGCTTCACTTCCGCAAGCGCCTTCCGCAGCTCCGCGTCTCCCGTCGTCTTCTCCCCGCCCGTATCCTTCGCGGGAGCCATGTCCTTGTGCGTCGCGGACGCCATCTTCTCGAACGCCGTGTACCCTTTGACCAACACCTCCATCGAGTCCCGCGAGAGCCCTTTCACGCGCTCCGTGTCCTCGTACTCCTTCAAAAGCTGATTCAACCTGCGAGCCGCCCCGAGCCGAGCCCCAATGACGTCCCCATCATTGAGCGCCAGCTCCACGTCCCGAGGCCGCGTCTCCAAAGCCCCGACAGACGTACTCAGCAGCCCCGCCACCACCCCGGGAGGAACCACGTTCTCCCACTCGTCATCGTCACGCATGAGCCGCCTCCTCAAGCGCGAACGCACGGAGCAGCCACTCAGGATGGAGCAACCGACCCTCCCACGTCGCCGACCTCTCCTTCAGTCCCATCAGCTTCTCGTGAAGAGCACGCACCACAGCGTCCAACTCAGAGCCACCCTCAGACACCGAGCCATAGCACACCGTGTAGAACTGGTGCGGCGAGTGCCGGTGCACCCGAATACCTGTCACCCCCGCCTCAGCGATCTCCGACGTGTACCCAGAAAACCAACAAGGCGCACGCCCGCGCGCCACCCGCCATTCGTTCAACTCACCCGCCAGCGTCTCATGCATCGTCATCACCTCCTCCTCAAACCCTAAACCAACCTCCTCCCCACAACCACCACTTTCCCTCTTCCACCCCCCACTTCCCCCATGATACGCTGGGTGAGGGGGCGGGCAGAGAGCGAGCACTCACGAGTATCCGAAGCGAAAGCGAGGAACGGAGTGGAGCGAAGCTCTCAGGAATAGGGGACATGGATCTCGAAGAATTCGCCCACAACCACACACTCTCCCCTGTCCTCACCCACCGCCGAGTGCCCACCTACTCCCGCACTCGGCACCCCTTCACGCTCACCATCACCGCTACCGGCCACGACTCCGCGTGCCTCACGGTCCACGGCCTCGGCGTCCACAAAAGCGCCCACGTCACAGACCACGGCGACCACGCCTCCCCAGACGACCCCGACCTCCGCGCCTACGGCACCGCCTCCACCAGCCGAGACGCCGCGCTCCTCGCCACCTTCAACCTCCTCGAACGGCTCTGCCTCGCAGAAGCCGCGTCGAACGCGCCCGCTCCCATCCACACGAGACCCCGCCAGCGCGATACGTGGTGGCAGCCGTAGCTCCCCAAGGCGCTGGTGCCCTGGGTGGTATTGCGCTCATGGAGCCGCCCAACCCCGCGATATCGCTGGACCTCGCGCAACGGTAGCAGGGGGTTTTGCGCCTATCGGAACTGGCAACGCCAATGGTTCCAAGACGTTGCGCAGGTGCAGGGGGTACTAGGCGGGAGGGTGGAGTGGGCTTACCCATTATGGGTACAAGTTCGCGCCCCGCGCGGGCGGTGGTGCCCCCGGGGGTCAACGTGCCGTGCGCAAAACAAAACGAACGTTCGTTTTTTATGACCCCCTACCCCCCCCTTTTGAACCCCTACTCTGTGGCAAGCCAGGTTGCTGGCAATGCCGATGCTTACAGCGTCCTAGAGTCCGCAGTGCGCCTTAACCACGCCGTGGTCGTGCCGTTGTTTGGCGAGTATCAAGGCGAAATGGTGACTGAGCGGTCACGATTCTCGCCACGAGGCACGTCTCGGCGAACTTGCAAACTGTTTGCAGATGCAACCCGATTGCAAGAGGGTGAAGGGAACCAAGCCCTCCCTCCCCACTTAGTCAACCTTGCTTGACCAATTCGTCAACCTCGCTTGACCATCCCGTTCCCCGGCAACTTGCAACCCACTTGCACTTGCAACCCCATTGCATCTTCGCCGCCATTACGATTTCGTATTGACCACCCCAACCATCAGCGTAGAAGGGGATCATCCCAAGACGGGCTGAGCGCCCGAAGGAGACCACCCTATGGCCATCTACACGTCCCGCCCCCTCTACACCGAAGACCGCGCCGTCGAGATCGTAGCCTACGCGCTATACCGCGCCGCACTTCGAGAGAAGGCATACCCCCGCGCCATCTGCATCATCTCCCTTGATGATGACGCCGTGATCCGCGTCCACACGGCAGGCAAGGTTCCGCGCAATGCGGGAATCGTCTGCTACTTCCGATACGACGCGGCATGCCCCCGCGAAGCACTCGCGACCCTCATGGACCGATGCGCCGCAGAGTGCCGCGCCAACCGCGAGGCTTCCCGATGACCCCCCAAGAGACCATTGAGACCGCCGTGAAGGCGTACCCCGGCACGCTAGAGGCGGTTGCGCGCGAGTCAGGTATCAGCCGAACCCGCCTCCATGCGTACGTCGTCGCCCGCCCCGGTGCAGCGCAGTACCGCGCACCCCGCGAAGAGGACGCCCGCGCCGTGGTCACCGCAGTGCGGACCCTGCTAGTCCGCGCGTTGACCGCACTCCCGCCCGCCTAGCACCCCGTGTTGCCGCCCTGGCGACGCACCCCCCCCCCATACCCCCCTTTCCGGCCTGTTTGCAGCTCGACCCGCCCGAGCTGACTTTCGCGGACCCGGGCGCGATAGGTGACACCGGCCCCGGTAGTCACCCGCAGGCCTGCTGGCTCCACACTCGCGCGAGCAACCCAGCACGCTCCCAGCGTCGCGACGTGACCCCGTTCCCGGTAGTCCCCCAAACGCCAAAAGCCCCGAGGTTACCCCCGAGGCTTCTGACTTACCCACCGACCCCCTGCGACCAGGGATGCGGACCTCGTTAGATCTAAGGGTCAGCGGTGAACGCCCGCGCCACGTCGTCGGGATGCTCGCCCGTCTCCTCACCCCATTGCTCGCGCGGTGCGAGCCGTTGCCCTGCGGAATTGTACTCAGCCCCGC
>Ga0315904_10003534_pt1 | contig 22880 bp, 40 predicted proteins | sample LakEriMetagenome_6_FD_203529 | JGI IMG/M metagenome (GOLD analysis project Ga0315904, IMG submission 203529) | Freshwater fungal communities from buoy surface, Lake Erie, Ohio, United States - Buoy 12 MA120 | ecosystem: Environmental > Aquatic > Freshwater > Lake | place: USA: Lake Erie, Ohio... | reverse complement strand
TCGCAGTTCGTGACTATGGTGTGGGTCTTGACGAACAGCAGGTTCGTAATATCTTCACTACTTACTTTGAATCCACTAAGACTGCTACCGACGAACTGATTGGTGGCCTGGGTCTTGGTTCTAAGTCTGCCTTCAGCTACACCGACAACTTCACTATTGTTGCTATCAAGAATGGCATGAAGCGTGTCTATACTGCATTCATCAATGACCAGGGTGTTCCTTCTATCGCTCCGATGGGTGAAGAAGCCAGCAACGAACCTAACGGTGTTGAAATTCGTTTTGCAGTTGAAGAATCGTATGACTTCCGCAAGTTTCAGAACGAAGCACAGCATGTTTACAAGCATTTCAAGCTTCGTCCTATCGTAAGCGGTGGCATCGGTGAGTTTACGTTCATTGATCCTGAATACAGCGACCGTGACATTATCCCCGGCGTTCACGCAAATGACCGTGGTTATGGTAACAGCTACGCTATCATGGGTAACATTGAATACCCGCTTGACATTCCCGGTAACATGGACCTTGGTGATGTTGGTCACCTTCTGCGTTGCGGTCTGACTATTGAGTTTGCGATTGGCGAACTTGACATTCAGGCTTCTCGTGAGGGTCTGTCATACATTCCTGAGACTGTTGCTGCTGTCAAGGCTAAGCTGGAAGCACTGAATGCTGTTCTCGCTGACCGCGTTGCAGAAGATGTTGCAAGCGTCAAGAATGATTGGGAAAAGGCATACATTCTTGCTAAGAAGCTTGATAGCGATCTTTGGAGTGCAGCTACTAACAAGTATGTTGCTGACACAGGCTTTGCACTGATTACGAACAGCCGTTATGCTCGTTCTAAGAAGTTTCAGTTTGATGAAAAGACTCTTGAAAAGAAGTTCAACATCGTTATTCGTGGCTTCTACATCAATCACGGTTATGGTTCGTCTACTGCTTCTCGTATCAATCTTGACAATGTGTATAACAATGAAACGCATACTTACGAAAAGCATGTAGGCATCCCTGTTTCTAAGGATACGCAGTTTGTCGTGAATGACACTAAGGTTGGTGCAAGCGAACGTGCTAAGTATCACTGGAAGAATGCAAGTGGGGTTGGTCGTAATGATCACGTTTATGTCATTGAAAAGGCTAACAAGAACGCTGACATGAAGCTTACTGCTTTCTTCAAGGCTCTTTCTAACCCGCCGAAGACGCAGATCCGCAAGGCTTCTACGCTTCTGGTCAAGGAACGTGCTGCTGGTATCGGTAAGGATGTGAGCATCCTCAAGCTTGAGCGCCGCAATCATCGTGGTCACATGAACAGCAATGACATGGTGTGGCGTGATGCAGGTAATCTTGACTCGTTTGATGATAGCAAGACCTACTACTATCTCCCGCTTGTCGGCTTCAAGTGTGAAGGCATTGCCCGTGACTACGATATGAAGACCTTTGCTGCTGCTCTTGTTGATAGCGGTGTTCTCACTGAAAGCGTCTACGGTGTTCGTAAGGCTGATCTTGAAAAGATCAAAGGCAAGACCAACTGGGTTAATCTTGACACTTACGTTGCTGACAAGCTTGCACAGCCCAATATCATTGACGTTAAGGCTGTAATCAAGGAAGCTATCGGCTTTGACTCGTATTTCAAGTTTACGTATGTTCAGAACCACTTGAATGCTGACAGTCCGTATCTCGCTATGTATAACGAGTTTGCTACTGTCCAAGCTTCTAACGCAAATGCTCGTAAGGGCTTCCAAACTCTGTGCGCCATCTACAAGGTGGAAGCAGGAAATGTCAACGTGAGTGATGAAGTTGCTAAGTATAAGACTGCAATGGAGAATCTTAGCAAGCGTTATCCTCTCCTTGACGACCTCAGCCGTTACTACCGTAATGCGGAAGCGATTGCTGAATATATCAACGCAATGGATGCTGTTAAGGGCATTTAATCGTTGACAAAGCAAAAGAAGTGTGTTATAACTTAAGTCTAAACTGCAACTGAAAGGTAAATCTAATGTCGTTTCCGTATATCGTCCAGGGTTCGAACATCACTGTTGTTATCGGTACTACGCCGCATACTGTGAGCAAGAACCATATTACTTACAATAAGCTCCTCGCTGCTATCAAGGCAGGTGAGTGGGAGACTGTTCAGGATATCATCGAACCCAAGCAGGTTGTTCTTAACTTCGGTCAGGGCAATGTCAGCATTGAGGGCGACAAGATTTTCTGGAAGGGTCGTGTAATGCACAATGCGCTTACAAAGCGTATGGTTGCTATGATTCAGGAAGATTTCCCCGTCGAGCCGCTCATTGCTTTTATGGAAAATCTTATGGAGAATCCTTCGAAGCGGGCAGTCAACGAACTGTATGGCTTCCTTGAGAAGAACACTCTTCCGATTACTTCGGATGGTTGCTTCCTCGCTTACAAGAAGGTTCGTCAGGATTACTTTGACGTTCACTCCGGTACCGTGCTGAACAAGCCCGCTGCTTACTTGACTGATGAAGATACTGCTGCACTTGAAGAAGCTGCTGGCAAGAACAACGAAGTTACTGTTACAGTAGAGGACGGCGTGACTGTTGTTTCTATGGAACGCAATCTCGTTGACGATGATCAGAACCGCACTTGTTCGACTGGTCTTCACTTCTGTTCGCAGGACTATCTGAACAACTTCGGCGGTGAGCGTATCGTCATTCTCAAGATTAATCCTCGTGATGTAGTCAGCATCCCGAACGACTACAATGACTCTAAGGGTCGTTGCGCTCGTTACGAAATCGTTGACGAGATTGACAAGGATAAGGCTGACGAGGCGTTCGCTAAGACTGTTCAGGAAGCTGCTGAACGTGAAGCAAGCACTCTCACCCCCGAGAAGCTTGTTGAGGCTCTTAATCAGCTTATTGCTTCGCAGAAGTAATCAATAAAAAACTGTACCCGGAGTCACTTTTTGGTTGACTTCGGGTACCTTTTTGTCTATAGTGAATATATAGCAAGGAGATACTAAATGGCTCGTTACACTCGTCCTACTTACAATATCACTGATGTTTTCGCTGCTGCGTGTGCTGCGTTCCGTATTAACGGTTCGTACATCAAGCAGGATGAAGTCACGTTCCACGAGAACGGTAGCCACACTGTTGACAAGATTGCTAACAAGACCCTCGTGCATCAATTCTTGAAGGGTGCATTTGACCTTCGTGATGAAGACCGCGAAATGGGTGAGAAGGTCCGTCAGCACTGCAATGGTCTTTCGTTCAAGATTATCACTGGTAAGACGTTGAGCGAGTTTGAGCAGGCTATGCTCACTATCGCTGACAAGGAAACAACCGACAGCAACTATGACATTGCTGTTGTTGCTTCGCTTCCTGCAAGCTATGAACGTGCGCAGGCTCGTATTCAGCAGGATGCTATGCTTCGTGAAAAGAGCGGTACGCTGACTGATAATGTCGGTGATAAGGTTGAACTTGACATTGAAGTTGTTCGCTGCAACTATAGCAACAACTGGGACACGCATTTTGTCACTGCTACTGTTGACAATGCAGTAGTGTTCTTTGCAAGCCGTAACAAGATTGATCTTGGCTCTAAGCATCGTATCAAGGGTAAGGTCAAGGCTCACAAGGAAGATCGTACCCAGCTTAGCCATGTGAAGTTTCTCTAATGGCAATGTGGGACGGAGACTTTACTCCTTCTAAAAAGGAATTCCGCTGGGAACAAAAGAGAGTATGGTCTCCCTTTGCCCAGTGTTATCGTAGCGGTAAGTTTCTCTTTCTAAAGAAAGCATACTATTGTAGATATTATGTTGATTATGAGTTTGTTACCTCGGGTTGGCTTTCATCCGAAGAATATATGATGAAAGTGTTGAGGGATGATTGAACAGCTTAAGCAACGATGGAAGGGTTACAAAGAGAACCGCTTCCTAGAAAATTATGGGTGTAAGACTTGGCGTGAGTATGAACGCAAGTATGATCCTGATGTTGGGTACAGAGCAAGATGGGCCCATACCTTTTACCATGGGTATCCTCATATATTTCCCTTAGATCCACAAGGACTTCGTGATTATGGTCCCAATGGTGTTCATCCATATCACGACCTAGTAGAACAAATGATGGAATGGTGCGAACAGAATTGTCAAGGTAAGTGGCGCAATGATTGGCATCGCGGCTTTTGGGACCATCAAGGCAACTATGAATTGAATGGTATTGGCGGCGGAGATATTATGTTCTTTGCCTTCAAGGAAGAAGCCGACTATGTTTGGTTTACGCTGGTGTGGTCATGAGATTTCGTTGTAGTCCACAACATATGAAGCCATTTGTCATTGTAGTTGACTATAAGTTTTATATTGATACCGAGCAAGAGATTACTGCATGGGCTAATCAATGTACTCCGGGCTGGGCATTGACTGGCATGGTATTAGAGTTTAAGAACGAACAAGATAGATTAGCGTTTTTGTTACGGTGGAATTGATGTATACGTTGTGCATAAATGATAATACCGGTCAAACTCAAGATTGGTGGATGAACTTTTTACTTAGTTTGCCTAGTGACGCCGGCCATAAGTGTGTAACCTCGGATTTAAAAAAATGGGGCGCAACGATTCCATACGATAGAAACGGTTATAGTGATACTATCGTGTTTGAAAAAGAGGAAGACCTAACTTGGTTTCTGTTGAAATGGGAATGAGAAAGTATAAGCTTGTTAGGCGAGGTCCTAAGTGGTGTGTTCGTGTTAACGGAACAATCAATACTACTAAGTCTTACCACTGGTGCCGTGAGCGCAAAATGAGTTATCATATAAAGCAGCACTGGAATATCAATCGTACTTGGTTTGAAGAAAGGTATAAAACCGAACGCTGGGACTATGACTTCATCTTTGACAAGGAGTATGAAGCTACTGCCTTTATGATAGGCTTCCTTTAGGATTGACAAATGCTCAAAACAGTGCTATAGTCATAAGATAATTTAGTAAAGGATACACTATGTCAGCTTCATGGATTCGCAAACTTAACGAAGATAACGGTCGCCTACATAAGGAAGACGTTCTCAAGCAAGCACTTGAAGCGGCTGTGTTGGGTAGCACCAACTCTTGTTATTTCTTGAGGGGGCTTTGGTTCTGCTATAATCCATATGTTACATACGGTGTCAAGCAGATTCCCGATAGTGTTGGAATCGCTGATGCTGAAAATCCTTGGGACGACTTCATTAGCCTTCTTGACGATTTATCTGAACGCCGCCTCACTGGCCAGGCGGCTCGTGATGCTATTCAAGAAATGTCAGAACGCTTTGATAGCGAAGAATGGAATCTTTTCCTTGCTCCTATCCTTCGTCGTGATATGCGCTGCGGCGTAAGCACTACTACTATCAATAAGATTCTTAAAAAGACTGATTACGAGATTCCAGTGTTCAGTTGCCAGCTTGCATCTAACAGCGAAGGTCGTCCCGAAATGAAGGGCATCAAGCGTCTTGAACCTAAGCTTGACGGTGTCCGCGTTCTTATGGCTGTTGGCTTCCCCGACTATGGTGGTATCAATGTTGTTTGCTACAGCCGCAACGGTAAGATTTTTGAAAACTTCCAGCACATTGAAGCACAGATTGAAAACTATGCTGACCATCTTTTAAAGGCAACTGGCGTCAAGTCAGGTGGCTTTGTCCTTGATGGTGAAGTAGTTGGCAATAGCTTTCAGGAACTGATGCGTCAGGCTCGTCGTAAGGAAGACGTACAGAATGACGATAGCGTGTTTCATATCTTTGACGTTATTCCGATTGAAGATTTCCTTCGCGGACATTGGAACGCACAGTTGAGTAAGCGGCTTGCTATCCTTGAGAAGATGCAGCCTACTATTGACAAGATGCCCAACGTAGAGTTGCTTCCGCACATTCAAGTTGATCTTGACACAGAAGAAGGTGAGAAGGCGCTTCACAAGTACGCACAGGACATGGTAGCGGCTGGTTATGAAGGCATTATGATTAAGGACCTTGATGCTCCTTATGAATGCGCTCGTAGCAAGTTCTGGCTCAAGTGGAAGCCTACTATCACTGTTGATCTTGAAGTGATCGGCATCGAAGAAGGTACTGGACGCAATATGGGGCGTTTAGGCGCCCTTGTGTGTGCAGGAAACGACCACGGTAAGGACATCGTAGTCAATGCAGGCAGTGGATTCTCTGACAAGGAGCGTAAGCAACTGTGGGAAGACCGTAATGTTATCTTCGGTCGCACGGTTGAGATTATGGCTGACGCCGTTACACAAAACCAAGATGGTACATACTCGTTGCGCTTTCCGCGCTTCGTTAGATTTAGGGATGACAAATAATGAATACTAAACTTAAAGCAGCACTAATAACCATAGCTGGATTTTTTGGCATAATTGCTTTTTTCTATACTATAATAAATTATCCGCTGGTAATAGTATTTGCAGGTTTGAGCGGATTTATGTACTTTGTATATCGGGGAGTATTGAGGCACCTTGAGCGTAAGGAAAGGCTAAAGAAATGAACAATATAACTATCATCATTGAAGAAATTCCGCAGCGTTGCGAACAGTGCGGTATCATTGATGAGTGTCGTCCGTATGGATTGAACCACGAAGAAATCTGTAACGAATGTGCTACGCTGGATCCTGCACTGACAGAGATCCGCATGAAAGAAGTTTATCTAGGAGAACAGCTATGAAAGTTATCAAGAACGAAGAACATAAAGTAACTCGCAAATTTGAATACGATATTCCTGATGAGGATATCATCAATACTTTTGGATCACTTGACAGATTCAAAGAGATTGTAAGTCACAACACTGATGGTTGGGACGTTGAAGTTATTGGAGAAGAGCCTACTGATGAGGAGTCTGACCTTTTTTATGATTTCTTTGCTGACTATGATTATGCGTCAGAGGATGATTGGTGGCAGGATCTCAAAGGTGGTTATGAAACTAATTACGAATTAGGTGATGAATAACGTGGATGAGTTTGACGAATCTGATTACGATCCAGTAAAAGATACAGCCGAATGGGCTGAAAAGCTATTGGGCAAAAGCTACACGTTTGAAGACGGTGACCGCATTGAGGTTGTGCAAGTAAAGCGCAGAGATACTGGTCCTTGGATCACCTATCATATCTATCAAGGTCCCGGTATCCCTCGCAAACTGCTAATGACAGCAGAAGAATTTGATGTTACATATGGACACTTATTTGGGTTGAGAGTCGTAGAAGACTAAATAATAGATGCTTTTACGAAAAATCTTTAGTTTTCCAACCCTAACCCTTTTAGTAGCACTCACGCTTAGTGCTATCGCCGCCTGGTACTCTGTGCTGGGCTTGACTGCTATCTTTGCGGCAGCAGTCATTCCAATCATTATTATGGGAGGCTCACTTGAAGTAGCTAAGGTAGTAACTACAGTCTGGCTACACAAATACTGGGATAGAGCAGGCTGGAAGCTTAAGCTATATTTGATTCCTGCGGTTGTAGCACTTGCGTTCCTAACATCTATGGGTATTTTTGGATTCTTATCTAAAGCCCACAGTGATCAAACACTGGTGAGTGGAGATGTTAGTGCTAAGGTAGAACTGGTTGACGAACAAATTACGATTGCCCGCGAAAACATTGCCATGAACCAAAAGGCTCTTGAGCAAATGAATAGTCAGGTTGATCAGTTGCTAGGTCGTACTACCGACGATAGAGGCGCAAATCGTGCTGTTCAAGTCCGCAGACAACAAGCAGCAGAAAGAAATAGGCTAAACAACGAGATTGAAGCCGAACAAGCTAAAATCGCAAGACTTAACGAAGAAGTTGCTCCTATTCGTGCAGAGATTCGCAAGATTGAAGCAGAAGTAGGTCCCATCAAGTATATTGCAGCGATGATTTACGGGGACAATCCAGATGCTAATCTGTTAGAACGTGCTGTTCGTTGGATGATCATTCTTATCGTTTTAGTATTCGATCCTCTAGCACTCGTATTGGTACTTGCTGCACAGTCTAGCTATAGATGGTTAGACGATGATTTGCGCAACCGAAAGAAAGAAGACGAAGATAAGTTCAAGGAAGTATTCGCTGACACCAAACTTGACGAAGATTCTAATAAGCTTCTTGATGAAGTGTTAGATGATACGCTGAATGAAACAGCATATGATGTTCCAAAGGAGGACAAACATGTTTCAGAAACTATTCAACCAGATACTATTCCATCAGATGATGTGGTACGAGCGGATGTACCTGAAACACCTGCTCCCGATGCAGTTGCGTCAGGGGACAGCGTGGAACAAAGTGAAGCAAGAGAAAGAAGCAGCAGAGAAGAACCCGCAGTCGTAGTAAAAACCGAAGGTGTAACTCTACAGGAGTCTGACGGTGGTTATGTAAGTTTTGAAGGTAAGAGCGTCAGTAAGAGCGCACTACAAGGTATGCGTCCCGATCTATTCATTGCTAGACCAGACGATGAACAAACATTGACAAGCTTCGGTACAGAATTTCCTAGATTTGCTAAGAAGGGCACAGTTTTTGTACGTGTAGATTTACTTCCTAATAAGGTCTTCAAGTTTAACGGTGACAAGTGGATTGAAATTAACAAAGACTTAACTGATGCTTATCTGTACGACGAAGAATACATTAGATATCTGGTAGCTAAGATTGAGTCCGGAGAATATGACGTAGACTTACTATCAGACAATGAGAGAGAGCAGATTGAACATTACTTAGATAAAGTTTCTAAGCCCTAAATTTTCAATTGACTAAGTAAGAATATGTCAGACAAGAAACTACACCATTGCTCATTTTGCAGAAGCCACAAGGATGAAGTCACTAAACTAATAGTAGGTGAGGACGTTGCGATTTGTAGCAACTGCATTGATTTGTGTAATCAGCTAATAGTAGAAGATAAATCACCAAAAAGCACTAAGAAGCAAGAAGAAGTTATCATTGATCCATATAGTATCAAAGACCATTTGGATGGTTTGGTCATTGGTCAGGATGACGCTAAAAAGGTATTGAGCGTAGCAATTTCAAATCACTACAAGCGTATCAATAACCCGCCTGCTGATTTAGAGATTCAGAAAGGTAACGTGTTGCTCATTGGTCCAACAGGATCAGGCAAGACATTGTTAGCTAAGAGTGTTGCTAAGTACCTTGACGTACCATTCGTAGTTGCAGATGCTACCAATCTGACAGAAGCAGGGTACGTGGGTGAAGACGTTGAATCTATGATATCTATGCTATTGAGTTTGGCCGACGGTGACGTTAGCAAGGCAGAACGAGGCATCGTTTTCATTGACGAGATTGACAAGATTTCACGTAAGAGTGAGTCAACCAGTATTACTCGTGACGTTAGCGGAGAAGGAGTGCAGCAAGCACTTCTTAAGTTGGTTGAAGGAACTAAATGCAGAGTAAGCGTTGCTGGTAAAAGAAAGCATCCTCAAGGAGACTCAATTGAGGTTGATACTAAGAACATCCTCTTTATCGCAGGCGGAGCATTCGTTGGTTTAGAAAAGATTGTTGATAGCAGAGTAAACCAAAGTTCAATTGGGTTTGGTGCTACTGTAAAGCACAAAAATGAAAAGCAAAACCTAGACAAGCTATCACCAGAAGACTTAACTAGATTTGGAATGATTCCTGAATTCATTGGTAGATTCACTACTACTATATCGTTAGAAGAACTGTCATTAGAGCAATTAGTTTCTGTGCTAAAAGGAATCAAGAATAGCTTCATTGATCAATACAAGTATCTATTTTCTATTGACGGCATTGAACTTGAATTCACAGATGAAGCATTGAATACTATCGCACAAAATTGTATTGATCTAAAGACTGGTGCTAGAGGTCTACACACCGAGATTGAACGTATTCTTATGCCCCATATGTTCCACGCTAAACGTTATGTAGATACTGGTATAGAAAAACTAGTCATTGACAAAGAATTAGTAAACAATCCAAAGTCATTAATTTAACCAAAATAATAGATTTTTTTGCGAAATAATAGTAGTATAAATACTGTTGTAGATGCTATTATAGGTCTACAACATAGTCTTGCTTATAAAGGAGATAAAAAACATGACTAGAGAACTAACCCTTCGTTCCCTCGACATTCCGTCGATTCACAAGTTTGCTGTAGGATTTGACAACATTTTTGATGAAATGTTACGCATTAATGCACAGCAATCAAACACAAACTATCCCCCATACAACATCGTAAAGCGTAGCGAAGACAACTTCGTTATTGAACTTGCTGTGGCGGGCTTCAACGAGGGTGATATCAAAATCACCATTGAGAAGAATGTTCTTACTATTACAGGAGAGCAAGCTTCTACAGAAGGTGAGGAACTTGAATACGTGCATCGTGGCATTAGCGCCCGCAACTTCACTCGTACTTTTACCTTAGCAGAACACGTTAAGGTAGTAGGGGCAAGTGCGGAAAACGGCATCCTTAGCATTGAACTTGAACGTCAAGTTCCTGAGGAACAAAAGCCCAAAACGGTTGCAATTACATACAATAAATAATATAGTGATAAATGTGCTTGCGGGTAATGGTGCCCGCAAGCACTATTAAAGGAAAAACATAATGCCTAACGCAGAAGTCAATACAAAGATTAAGCCTAACCTAGGGCTTCGTGAGCCGCCTCTGTTTAAGATTATCTATCTGAATGATGATCGCACCTCAATGGAATTCGTAGTTGGGTCTTTGATTGACTATTTCAACTATACAACCGATACCGCAACGCAAATCACAATTGACATTCACGAAAAAGGTAGTGCGGTAGTTGCTATTCTTCCTTACGAAATTGCTGAACAAAAGGGCATTGAAGTAACCCTTGATGCTAGAGCGCAGGGATATCCTCTTCAAGTTAAGGTCGAAGCGGATTCAAATTGAGACTGATAATCTCTTTGCGTGATACGGGCCGTATTGATTTTTTGAATTACTGATATAGTTGATGTTGTCGATGGTAGTGTCAACTGGTTTATCATACGTACCAAATATCCAGTGAGAAACTTTCTTCTCCGTATCCGATTCTAATATGTTATATAGGGGAATCTGATCTACTACGTTTTCGGGAACTTCCCCGAAGTATAATTCTTCTTTTGGAACTGCACTGGTGATAACAACTACTTTCTTAACATCTAGGTGTTTTTGAAGTTTACTTAGACAAGATACCAAATATGTAAAGTCTTCGTATTTGGCAGCAGTCATTGTAATATTTTTACTATCTAACGTATTTTGAATGTTGCCCCATCCATTAGAGCCAAGAAGTGCTACGCCGTCTACTACTATCACGTTGTTGTGTAAAATAGATACATTAGGTATGCCATCAGTGATGGCAAGTAACTCTTTAGTTCTTGTGAGAAGTGAGTCACAGTGTTCATATTCTAGTTTGCCGGGAACAAAGAATACAGCCTGATATTTACTTGATAAGTGTATCAGAACTTGCATTACTGTTCTAAGATTAGAACTGATGTTCCCGGCAACTATACAATAAAGACTCGTTGCTTTATTCTCCCAATTGAAACTATCGTTGGGATTTAAGTTTAAATCGCTTATAATATCAAAGCCGATTTCTTGCATAAGTGTTACTTAACAATCTTCATAGTTGGCTTTTTCTTAGCAGCAGGTTTCTTGGCTGCTGGCTTCTTAGCTGCCTTAACTTTAGCAACTGTTTTCTTAGCTGTGTCAGCAATGATAGCTGCGTCTGCTAAGTCTACCTTACCATCCTTATTAACGTCAAGTACCTTCTCAACTTCAATCTTTTTGGCAGCTTCTTTAGCTTCGGTAGCCAGCTTTGATACATAAGGATCAAGTGTAGCTTTCTTAGCTAGGTAATATTGATAGCCGACGTAAACGCCTCCTATCAAAATCACTGCGATAATTAGAAATTCCATTTGTGTTCTCCTAAAATAGTTTTCCACTTCTATTTATGAGTTTACCCATACCTTAGAATAAATACATTATGCGTGATATCTTAGACAAATTAGAACAACTCAATGAGAGTACTGGACTTGCTAATCGTAAGACAGGTGATGTGTTCCGCAATAGCAGCGGCGATGAAATCATATTCAATAATATTAGATTCTTCCCCGATCAAGGAGGCAAACTCGAACCCGATGAACTTGATGCTGCAATCAGCCAAGTAAGTAACGAGTTAGGATCTGAAATTCAGTGGTTAAACACAAGGAGTGCAAGATCAGGCGGATTCGCAGTAGCGAGTTTCAATACTCCTGAAGGCGAACTATTCTACGGTAGATATCTTGAAAACATTAAGCCTGACTTTGCAGGAAATTATGTTCCTAATCAAATCGGAGATTATAAGTTTGCAGGGAAATCAGCAGCAAAGGTCCAATCAGGGCTTACTCCCCAAGACTTGCTTACGGATAGAATTGACCTTACAGTAGAAGATATTTTAAAGCAACTTGCTAACAAGCTAGGTACGGATAACGCATTATATAAAGTAGCATATACTCTATCTATGGGTGAGCCGCTGCCTATGACATTTGACGCTCCGTCTGATGAAAGTTTTACTGGGTTCAGAGATTATTTCTGTGAGATACTACAGCCCATCGCATTACAACGAGGACAATACACCGGCAACGCGGGTGAAGCGGCTGAAATATTCTTAGGTGGTACGTTTGAAGGTACATTGATTAGTTTTGACGATAGCAAGACTGCTGGTCTAAGCGATAGTATCATGACCAATAGTGAAGGCAAGAGTGTCAAGGTAAGTACAAAGGGCGGCAAAGGCGCTACTGCAAGTACAAAGAACTTGATTGACAGTGTAAATGAACTACAAGAAACAGAAAATGGTAGAAAACTCATTGCAAAATATGAAGACACCATTGAGATTATGCGAGAGATTCAAAAGAGAGGACAAGCTGGCGCTCCGTTATATCTAGGAATGAAGTACGATATCATTGACGAAAATGATGCCCGTAGTATCTTAGAAATGAAGAACAAAGCCCCTGTTAGTCTTGCTGACATTGATGAATTAGGATTGTCTGACAATCTTGTAACATTAGCCAAGGGTAGAGGAACCGCAAATACCGAAAAGGTAAATCTATACTACCATCTGATGGCTGCGGTAGCATTCAAAGCAGCAGATGAAGTCAATGACAAAACCGACTTTAGTAAAGCAGCGGCTGACATTCTCAACAACGGTGCGTTAGTACAAGTTTATACTAAGGCTAAGGAAAGCAAAGGTCAGTGGACACTAAGCGAGTTTGATACTGTTTACCCAGGTGACAGCATTAAGGGCGTTTATCTAAGTGCAAGTAAGACATACTACAGCACAGGCATCAAGGGTAACTATACCTTCAAGATTGATAAGGGACAAGGCAAACCAAAGGATGAACCTGCCGCAGAAGGACCGGGCAGAGAAAAAAGAACTTCATCTGAAAAAGATTTTGCTAAGAAAGCTGCTGACATTGCATTGGGTAAGAATAGAGATACCGCACTTGATAAGACTCCTAATACAATGGGCGGAGTTGGACGCAAGAAAAGGTAACCATAACAGTTGTAATAATCTATAAAGTGTTGTAGAGTGATTTTCTTAACAACATAAAGGATTATTACATTGGCACTAGTACCCATCGTTCTTGAACAGACCTCTAAGGGTGAACGTTCTTACGATATCTATTCACGCTTGCTTAGAGACCGTGTTATTTTGCTTGAAGGCGAAGTACACGATCAGATGGCTAACCTCATCGTAGCACAGATGCTTTACTTGGAATCAGAAGATCCAAGTGCTGATATCTCTATGTATATCAACAGCCCAGGCGGAAGTGTCACTGCTGGCATGGCAATCTACGATACTATGCAGTTTATCAAGCCCGATGTTACTACTATCGTAATGGGTCAGGCTTGCTCAATGGGTTCGTTCCTTGCTCAAGCAGGTGCACCCGGTAAGCGTCTTATGCTTCCGTTTGCACGACATATGATTCACCAGCCCTCAGGTGGTGCAAGGGGTATGGCATCGGATATTGAAATCTCTTACAAGGAGATTATGCATATCAAGAAGACCTTGACTGAACTGTATGTTCAGCACAACAGCAAGGGTAAGACCTATGAAGAATTTGAACGTGACATGGATCGTGATACGTTTATGAGTGCCCAAGAAGCACTTGACTATGGTCTTGTTGATAAGATTGTTAGTAAGCGTGACTGATAAGAAGAAACCTAATTGGGATCGGCTAGCGACTAAAGAGGATGTATTCAATGCGATGGTAACATTTTATGTTACTATATCGTTGGGCATAATTTTTGGATATATATTTTTGATTTAGTGCAATAAATACTACTATAATAGGGAGGGTGTTATGAATTCATATCGTACAGTAACGAAGCAGGCTTCTCCCGGATCTAGTAAGAACCTAGATTACGTAGTAAACATTTATCACAATGGTAAGTTCAAATTTGCATATCGTTTTAGAGACTGGTCCGAAGAAGCTGTAGACAAAGAAGTAGGCTTTATAAAGGCTAGGTTTGCTGATAGCAATGGATTTACAGTAACTTGGTAAAATCACCTTGCACTAAAATATGTAAACTGGATAACTCCCGCGTCTGTATAGGATGCGGGAGAACCATTGATGAGATTGCCAACTGGACTAAAATGAATGCTGATGAGCAGCAAACCGTGTTATCAAGGATAATTTCAAAAACGCAAAAAACCCACTGTTAATATTAGGGTTTTTCCGTTTGGTGCTAAATAAATTTGTCGCTGAACAAAATTAACAGCGACACGGAGACAGACAGAGAAAATGAATATAAAAACTATTATCGCAGCCGCTGTGCTGTGCTTTTCCTATGGGACCGCACAGGCAGAAGAAGCTTATACTGCTGATGAATCAGCAGACATTGTAGTAACCGCTACAAAAAGAGAAACTAATCTACAAGATACCCCAATTTCAATTGCAGTAATGCAAAGCCGAGACCTAGAGAATCGTCAAGTACAAAGCTTACTTGATTTATCTGATGGTGCTATCCCAAGCTTACGAGTAGCAACATTTGAGTCCAGACAGTCCGCACTTACAGTTGGTATGCGTGGTATTGTTCCTGGTGACGCTAATCAGCCCGCTCGTGAACAGGGTGTTGGCGTTTACATTGACGGCGTATATCTAGGTCGTCAGCACGGTCTTAATGCTGGATTCTTAGATGTTGAACGCATTGAAGTGTTGCGTGGTCCACAGGGAACACTGTTCGGTCGTAATACAGAAGGTGGTGCAGTCAATCTTATCAGTAAGGCTCCAACAGGAGAATGGGGAGGTTCAGCAACAACTGGATTTGGTAACTACGGTTCCTATAACAGTACCTTGCGTTTGAACTTACCTAAGTTTGCAGGCTTTTCAGTTAAGCTAGACGGTGCAATTCAACATCAAAATGCAACAACTAAGAACCCATTAGAAGGTCAATATGGTTGGAACTACTATCATCGCTATGGTGGTCGTGCTGCCATTCGTTGGGAGCCAACTACTAACTTGACAGCAGATGTTGCAGTAGACCTCGGCCGAGATAACAACACACCGTTTCTAAGCCAGTTAATCAACTACAACCCATACAATCGTCCAGTAGCAACTCTTGCACAGATTGCCGCCGCTGGCAACAGAGTTCCATCAGGATTCATTGCTCCGCTACCTTCATTGGTACAGGTTCAACCTGAGAGAGCAGATGTTGCTGCGATTGGTGTTCCACAAGAGCCAAGCGTGGGTAAGACATTCGGGGTACTGTCAACAGTGAAGTATGCAGTTTCAAGCGATGCTGAATTACGTTCAATCACTGCATGGCGCACAGTAAGCGACCGTCAGTTTGATAACTCAGGTGGTGCTAACCGTATTCCTGTATTTTTACCAAACGCTACATTTAGCAGATATTCAATCGCTAGATTAGACCAACGTCAATTTAGTCAGGAACTACAGTTGGTAGGAACTGCTAACAACCTTGATTACGTTTTGGGTGCTTACTACTTCAATGAAAGCGCAAGCGACGAAGCGAAGACTCCAAACACAAATAGATGGAATGCAACAGGTACTGGATACACTATCGTAGACCCTGCAACATATCCATTAGCAGTAGTTGCCCGTGCATCAACTGCTTATGCTAAGAGTTACGCACTCTATGGTCAAGGAACGTACAATCTAAATGACTTGCACTTAACATTAGGTGGTCGTTTCACACAAGACAAGAAAGATGGTATACTATTCAAGGTGAACGGAGTATCAACTAACTTTACCTTTGTGCAAAACAACAAGCGTTTTGACCCAATCGTAACACTCGCTTATGATATTGATAGTGATATCAACGTATATGCAAAGTATACAACAGGATATCGTGCAGGTGGTGCCAGTTCACGCTCACTTAACTATCGTTCTTTTGGTCCGGAATCAGTGAAGTCATATGAAATTGGTTCTAAGTTAGAACTGTTCAATCGTGCTGTTCGTTTTAACACTGCGCTTTATCATATGGATCGCAAGGACAGTCAGGTTGATTTTAACTTCTTCATTCCGCAACCAAACGGAACTGTTAGAAACACGCTTGAAACTGTTAATGCTGAAGGTACAACAAAGATCAGAGGTATTGAAGCTGACTTGACTGTGCAACCATTTGAGGGTCTTTCATCTACGCTATCTTACGCTTATACAGATGTAAATATGCCTCTTGCTCGTAACACAGTGCAAGAACAACTTAATGCATCATTGACACCGGCTATCACTACTCCGGTATTTCAAGAGGTGTTTGTTGTTTATACACCGAAACACGCATTGACTGCATCAATTGACTATCAAACATTTGTTGGAAACTCTGACACTGTTGCAAGATTCCACATTGATGCTAACTATGCTTCTCCATCATACGCATTTGATAATGAGGATGTAAGAAGCGATGCAAGTTTCATTGTTAATGGTCGTATAACATTAGACGATATTAAGATTGCGAAGCAAAAGTTATCAGTTGCATTGTGGACTCGTAATCTTTTAAACAAGTCATTTATCTTTAGACGCTCCAATGCTAACGGATTGGTGCTCGGAGATTATGCTAACTTCAATGAACCAAGAACATTCGGCATTGAAGCCACAGTTAAATTCTAATAAAAACGGTTGACTCTACACTCATTTGGGTGTAGAGTCAATTTATGGATAACGAGGACTTCTATAATAAGTGTGCTGAATTGCTGGGAGTTGAACACGAATACCTGCCGTTTACCCACTATAAGCGCACTCGTTGGAACAACCGTACTCCCGGATCAGGTAGATTCCCTGGTCGCGGCATCATTCGCAAGTTCGGTAATCAAATACACGTAGCATTGTCTAACCCTATCAGCCATCACGGTATCTATGATAGCGAGGAAGAGGTCCTAACTTTTTTGCAAAATTTGGAAAAAAGTGGTTGACACTTGCCCAAAACTAGTGTAGTGTTAATTATAAGCTGAGAAAACGGAGATTGAATATGAACAAGTTTGAAACCCTCTCGCACTTCGTACTGACCCAAGCGGACAACGATGAACTGAACACCCTCATTGAATATATCAAGATGCGCCGTCAGCAGATTACTAAGTCTACTGTTCGCTCTGTGACGAAGGGTGCTAAGGTCACTTTCACTGGTCGCACTGGTACTGTGTATAACGGTACTGTTGTAGATGTTAAGATTAAGAACCTTGTCGTTGAAACGCAGCTTGGTCGCTATCGTGTCCCTGCTTCAATGGTCAAGATTGTTAACGAAGCCTAATTTTAAACTAAGGAGAAATGAAATGAAGAATGTTCTTAAGTCTCTCGCTGATTATGTTTTCAGCTTTGGTATGGGTATGTTCTTGTTTGTCGTAGCAGTTATTGGTCTGCTAACTAGCATTGCTGTAGCATCGGCAGAGCAAGCGGAACTAACCCAGTTGCGTGTCGAAGCCTGCTATGCTCAGGGAATGGTTCTCGTTCGGACTGATGCTGGTCAGCGTTGTGTTCTTCCCCAGTCTCTCGTAAAGGTGAAGTAAAATGACTTTTTGGTTGGTAGTATATCTGTTTACACAGGAAGGCGACTTTGTTGCTAAGGATATCTACGAGACTGCTGGTAAAGAGCAGTGCGTAGAGTTTGCAGGGCAGGTCACTAAGACCATCGTGAACAGCAAATTGCAGGCGCAGTTTCATTGCCTTAGCGATGAAGAATATCGCACTGAACGGAGGCTCGACCAGTGAAGTTTTGGCTGATCATTTTCTTCCTCACTCCAGAGGGTGAGTTCATTAGCAAGAAAGAGATTGCTTACAAGGATAAAGCATCTTGCTACCTAGCGATGGATAAGGTAAAGGCAAAGCAGATTACTCAAATGGTCTGCGTGAGTGATGATCACTACAGGGGTCGTAAGCAGGATCCCGGTGTCCCCTACGATTAAGGAGAAGCAAAATGGGTCTTGATATGTATCTTCACGCCAAGCGTTATCTTTGGGGTTGGCAGGATGAAAGCGAAGATAAGACTATCGCTAACGAAGTCCAAAAGCTTGCTAAGATTCCCGAAGATTTTGAAGTTAAGGAAATCGTAATCAAAGCTGGTTATTGGCGTAAGGCTAACCAGATTCATCGCTGGTTCGTAGAGCAGGTCCAAGAAGGTAAGGATGATTGCGGATACTACTATGTTAGTAGGCAGCACCTAGTTGATCTTAGAGACTTGTGCAAGCGAGTAATTGACAACAAGGACCTTGCAGCAACTCATTTGCCAACCGAAAGTGGTTTCTTTTTCGGTAGCAAAGAGTATGATGATTGGTATTATCAGGATCTTGCCGAAACGATTGAAATCATTGACAAGGCATTGACTCTTAATCAGTCGCAATGGGATTTTGAGTACCACTCAAGCTGGTAAAAAAATCGTACCTGAGGTCACTTTTTGGTTGACTTCGGGTACCTTTTTGTCTATAGTGAATTATAAGCTGAAAAGACGGAGATACAAAATGTCGTATGTAATCTACAACAACGAAACTTCCAAGATTCTCGGTGGTGCAAGCAAGTCTTACAAGACTATGGGCGCTGCTAAAGCTGCAATCTCTCGTCTTCGCAAGACTGTTCCTGTCACTGATCTTAACACTGATCGTGATCCGCTCTTTGTCTATGCGATTGCTGAAATCAACTACTTCTACAAGAACATTGACCAGACTGTTGAGCGTGTCAACCTCATGAGTGGTAAGACGTTCCGTGAGAGTGTCAACACTCCCTATCATTGCTCGCCTTCTAGCGAATCTTACTGGAGCAACTAAGATGGTCGCTGATATTAACCGCGCAAATGAAATCGTCAACAAGATGGCTAAAGAGCGTTATACTACTCCGGGCGCTGTCCTTGAGGAATTCATCAAGTATCAGAAGAATGGTGAATGCACTCACCTCTGGCCTGACGAAAATACCGCTTGCATGATGCTTCTTGAACGTAGGGTATCAAAGTGATTATCAAACTTAAAGGCGTTACCAAGCACGGTAAAAACCGTATACACGAACACGGTAATGAATGGATCGTACTTGAACCACGAGTTACGCCTGCACCTAATATGCTGTACATTCAGAGTGTAAAGACCGGCGACATACGCTGGCTAAATCATAATTTTGAGATTGTAGAGTGATATACTATAAGCTTCCCGTCGGGGTAACGGAAAAAACTATTAATCGTAAGGAACGTAAAATGAATACTCTTGTTAAAATTGTTGGTTTGGTAACTGCTGGTTTCGCACTAATGGTAATCTTTGGATTGCTTCTTAGCCTTCCGGTAATGTTGCTTTGGAACGCTGCACTTGTTCCTGCTATCCCTGGACTCGTTGAGATTGGCTGGTTGCAGGCTTGGGGTATTATGATGTTGTGTAGCTTCTTGTTTAAGCCTATCACTGCCTCAAAGAGCGACTAAGGTAAAATAACGGTTGACATTGTTTACCCAAAATGCTATAACAAATATATAGCAAGGAGACAGTGACTATGACTATCGCTCAAACGATTCTTTCGCAAATCAAGACGATTGACCCAATGGCGACTTTTGCCTGGGGTGCTAAGGAATTCGTCAATATGGGTGATGGTCTTAAGTTTAAGACTTCTGGTATGGTCAAGTGGAAGGGCTATGTGTACGTCAAGTACAATGCAGGCACTGACCTCTATGACATTGAATTCTTCCGTATTCGTGGTGCTAATATCAAGACCGATAAGGGTATGACTGATATTTTCGCAGAAGACCTTGTTAACGTTATTGACAGTGTGGTGGGTTAAGATGCCTAAGATCAAAGCATATAAGGGCAACGGTGCAGTTATTCCCGTCGCAGATGCTAAGGTTTCTACTGCCTTCCGCTGTCCATGGACCAATAAGATTTTCTCCAACAAGAAGTCTTATGTGACTCACCTAAAGGTTCTGCGTGAAGACCGAATCCATCGTGCTATCCGCGCCCGCATTCAGCATAAGATTTTTGAAGAACTGATTAACCAGCCTTCTTTTGAAAAGGTAATTGAGTGGATTGAAACTCACCCTGAGTTTTTCTTTGACCGTATAATCCACAATGGTCGTGTTGGCTGGCGTGATCGTCGTGAGCATCTTCGTGACAAGTTTTGGATCAAGATTACTTACCTTGATGTATCCTGGAGCGAGACTGTAAGCAACAGTCATAGCTGTCCGCGAGGTGGTGTTACTTGCTGGTCTAGTCACGAAGCTAAAGACGGACGCCCTCGTGGATACCCGGGTTGGGCCGGTCGCATTGAATTCCAGCTTAGTCATGACCTTGGGTTCGGTAGCGATGTTTTCCGCAACGTCGGTATTCACACCGGTACCGGTGGCGGCACTAGAGATACTCGCTATGGCTACGATGTTAAGTTTTTCGCAAGTGATTGGCCCGGGCTTGAAAAGAACCGAATCTTTGAAATCCTAAAGAACGAACGGCCCGCAAGCTTCCGTTACGGTGAACCTCGCTATTTTAGATATTAAAAGGAAATTGAACAATGTATATTCTTATTGCTCTTGCAACTATGACTACCCTGGGGAGTTATCCTACTCAGGCCCGCTGTGAGGCTGCTGTACGACAGATTTATGCACAGCAAATGGACCCGTATAATATGATGGATCCTGCTGTCAAAAGGCAGGTATTAAAAATCAAAATGCAGTACAGTGCTCCTCGAGAGTATCGCTGCCAAAAAAATTAATTTTTTGGTTGACATTGCCTCGTTTTGGGTATAGAGTGAATCTATAATCTGAAACGAGGTTTTGTTATGTTTAACGTGGGTGATACTGTTACTATCAAAGTTCGCAACGCTCTTTATGACGTTCGCCACCGCTATGCCAATGGCTACGTAGGTCCTGAGTTCAACGTGTATACAGGCACCATCGTGCGTGAGAAGTTTTTTGATGCTGACGAGATTGGCATCACTACTGGTGATACTCGTTTCCCCTTTCGTCGTATTCATCGCAGCCGTATCGTAGAAGTCAACAGTGCTACGATTGACTATACTCCTGTAAAGTCTTCTCGTGAAGTTATCACCGTGCAAGGTAGTAAGGGTAACTCATATGTAGTTACTAAGGAAGATGGTAAGGCATCTTGCACTTGCGTAGGCTATTCGTTCCGCAAGACTTGTAAGCATGTTCAAGAGGTTCTCGCATAATGCAATGGGTTCGTGAATATAGCAAGCCATACAAGCTTGAACTTAAGCACAAGCCTGGGTACGATCTTTGGAAAGACGTACAAGATACACTTACTGAATCTAAGAAATGGTGTAAGCAGAACAATATGCAGTTTTGGGATGATGGATTCTTTTATATCCGTTTTACCAATGAACGTGATTTGTCTTGGTTCCTATTGAGGTGGTCATGAAAACTGCATTCACATTTAAGCGGTGGTATTGGGGTGACGAAGATCCTCCCCAATGGTGGTCTAATTTTATCAAAGATAGACCTCTCAATGACGCAGTAAAAGAACTATACCCCGTTGCTAAAGTTAGGCAAAAGATGAACGGCAACATTCGTGTCGTGTTCAACAGCCCAGCCGATCTATCGTTCTTTATATTGAGGTGGTCATGAACGCTGAAAAAGAAAATACATTTCGTATGTTAAGGGAAGAGCCTCTACTAGTGTCACGAGTACTTTGTAGATTTGGTTGGCACAAGTGGTTGAAGTGGGGCGAGGCGTATAAAGAGTCCTATTATTATGCACAGGATAGATATTGTGATTCCTGTAATAAGTATGACCGCCGCAAACTAAAGCATTTCCTATGACCGATTGGATGAAGTACCTTTTTGATTGACATTTGGTGAGTTTGTGTTATACTAAGACTTAATCTAGGAGAACCTATATGCAAATCGCAATCGCAAATACTGACGGTAATGTTTCGCTTTGGTGCAGTGTTAATAGCATTAATGAAGATGGTTCTATTGACTTTGACGTTATCAACGGTGCCTGGCGCGGACGATACAATAACGGCAAGGTCTTTGTAGAGTATACTAAGGCTACTTTCCCCGGTATACTCGTGTGGGTTGGTCAGCGTGGTGGAGACTACAATGATGCTATTCGGCAGATTCAAGAAGAAATTGACAACCCTGAGTATGTAATGACGCAGCCAGACCAGTATGTTGAACCTGCCAACGAGTATGAAGACGAGTGGGACGATGTTCCTTTTTAACGTATGACAGAACACGAAGCAACACAGAAATGGTGTCCACACGCCAGAAAATATCACGGTAACGGTTCCTTCAATCGTACTGATAATGACGCTAAGCCTGGCGGCACTCACTGCATAGGGTCAAAGTGTATGGCTTGGCGCTGGGTAAAGGATCCGTTGATTGCATTCGTAGCGAACGGTCAACCAGTTCCTGACTATACAGGCGAACACGGTTATTGCGGGTTAGCAGGACCTTTATAATGGCACCTTTACTTGACGATGATTTCGTTTGGAATCGTGCTGTGCATAGCAGACGAATATCGTTTCTTCCTAGAAAATGCTACATATCAGGCGAATCATTGTGGCTAAAGAAAGCATGGC
>Ga0315904_10003532_pt1 | contig 22895 bp, 16 predicted proteins | sample LakEriMetagenome_6_FD_203529 | JGI IMG/M metagenome (GOLD analysis project Ga0315904, IMG submission 203529) | Freshwater fungal communities from buoy surface, Lake Erie, Ohio, United States - Buoy 12 MA120 | ecosystem: Environmental > Aquatic > Freshwater > Lake | place: USA: Lake Erie, Ohio... | reverse complement strand
GATGCGAACCTCTCCGTTGCCCGTGTAGGCGACAAGTTCGCCGCCGTCTTCGGCAGAATTCCAGCCGCGGTTCAGGTAGGTGATGACGGAGATTTTGCGGGCAGAATCCGAGCGAAAGCGGTCGAGGTGGCGCTTGTAAAACGCGCCGGTCGGATAGCTCGCGTACAGCAATTCTTCGGATCGGATTCCCGCGAAGCAGGCGCGGTTGATTTGGTCCGCAAGCGCGCGGATGTGCGCCTGATACACCTGCTCCACAGGCAGTTCCGGCGCTTCTGGCCACCACCGTGTCAGATCTGACCGGATCTCGGCCTGCACCGCGTTCGCCTCGCCACGGCCGATCCCCGCCGGGGCAAGGTCTCCGGACCGCTCGAGTGCCTCCACTTGAGCCAGCAGCCCTTCGAGCACATCGCGTGCAATCCAGCCGTCGAGTACGGCCACGTCTTCCGCTAACATCCGGTCGATGGCGGCGTCGAGTTCAGCGCAAGGAAATTCCACGCGGCGAAGGTCGGTTTTCCTCCGCGGACTATGGAAATCTTCACCTACGCGGCCTCGACGCCCCGTGTTCTCGTTCGAACTTGGAGGCGATGGCATCGAACGACTTTTCGCGGATCCGGGATGCAGAGCTGCGGGGCAGGCTGTTCGAGCACCTCGACGGCCTGACCCTCTGCGGGGTGTTGCCGCCGGTCCTCGATCGGGGGGTGGTGCAGGAAGTCGCAGAGGCAGGAGGGGACGTGGACGATTTGGCGGACGGCTATTCCGCGAATGCGGGATACCTCAACGTGGCGCTGCGGATGCTTGCCAGTCAGGGCATTCTGCGGGTGAGTCGGGCGGACGATCGGGTCTTTTACCGGGCTAACCCGGAAGCTGCGTGGGAAGCCTGGATCGAGCGCTCTGATGCCTATGCTTCCGGCCGCGGCTGGATTGCGTGTGCAGAAGGGCTCTGGAACCGGACCGTTGAACCGCTTTCCGGCGAAAGCCGTGAGGCCCTCGAGGCGGCCCTGGAGGCCCATGCACTGCTCGACCCCGACCATCCGGTCGAAGGAAAAGTGCGGGTCCATGTGGAGGGCGCGATAGCAGCACCGTGGCTGGTAGCGGTAGGCTTTGCACACGGCACCGTGCCCATCCGGGAGGCCTCCCGGTGTGCGCGGGTCGTGGCGGGCTTTCATCCGTCGGTGCAAGATGCTTGGCATCGGGTGGCCAGCAAGTTAGGCTGGGAGGTGCAGGGCGAGTTGACGGCGACGGGGTTGTTCTTTGTTTCGCGGGCGGCGGCCTACGGGGTGACCACATCGTACGCTCGGACGTTGGTTTGGTCGGAGGAGTTGATTTTCGGTGACGGGCACCACCTCTGGCGCACGGCGCCCGGTGAATCGGAAATCCACGTTGACCGAACGCTCAACGTTTGGGGCTCCGGTGGGGCCCACGGGGCCTATTTCCACTTCCTGGACGAGGTGGTGGAGCGCATCTTCAACGCGCCCCTGGAGGAACAGCCGGCCGGAATCTGCGACATGGGGTGCGGGAACGGGGCGCTGTTGCTGCATTTGGAGGAAGTGGTGCGGACCCGGACCGAGCGCGGGCGGCATTGGGCCCAGCGCCCGCTCCTCCTCGTGGGGGCAGATTACAATGCCGAGGCCCTCGTGGCCACGGCAGCGCATTTTCAAGCGAAGGGCGTCCGTGGGAACTTTCTGCGCGGAGACATCGGCGATCCCGATACGCTGGCGGTGGACCTGTGGGAATTGCACGGCCTGCGGCTGAGCGACATGCTGAATGTCAGGTCCTTCCTCGACCACAACCGGGTTTTCAATCGGCCCCTTTCTGACCGCCCGCGTCTGCCGATGGGCACAGGGGCCTTTGCCTTCCGCGGGGAACGGTTGCTGCTGCGGGACGTGGAGCAGAGTTTGCTTGAGCATTTCCTGAAGTGGGCCCCGTATGTGGCCCAGCACGGGCTGCTGGTCATCGAATTGCACACCGTCACGCCGGCCCAAGCCGCGGAACGGCTCGGGGGCATGCCCGCGACGGCCTACGATGCCACCCACGGCCTGACAGACCAGTACATCGTGGAGCTTCCGGTCTTCGACACCTTGGCCGGAGAGGCAGGACTGGAGATTGTAGAAGTATCCAGCCGAACGTTCCCTGAGCGGCTGCCCGCGACGGTGAGCTTGCGGTATTTCCTCGCGTGATTCGCATGTACTTTCGGCCCATGCGCTTGTTCTTTTTCTGCACGTTTCTGCTCGCAGCGGTGGGGGCCTGGGCCGCCGAAGGTCGGTTTGTCGTGCATGAACAGCTCGGGGCAGATGGGTTGCCGGACAGGAGGGTAACGGTATGGTTACCATTGGAGTATGACGCGAATCCAGGCGAGCGATTCGGCGTGTTGTACCTGCATGATGGCCAAAACGTCTTCGACCCCGCCCGCAGCAGCTTCGGGACCGAGTGGTCCGCCGACGAGGCCGTAGCGGGCCTCATGGCTTCCGGCGAGCTGCCTCCGATGATCGTCGTCGGAGTGGACAACTCGCCCCGCCGGCGTGCGGAGTACGCCCCGGGGCAGGAGGGGGACGTGTACCGCACGTGGTTCGCGGGCCCGTTGCGAGAGTTCATCGATGCGAATTACCGGACGGTGGATGCACCCGATCGCCGTTGGGTGGGGGGCGCGTCGATGGGAGGGCTGGTCAGCTTCATGCTGGCGTGGGAGCATCCCGAGCTGTACGGCGCAGCCATTTGCATGTCGCCGGCATTCAAGTACCTGAATTTCGACTACCCGGCGGGACTCGAGGGACCTGCCCCGGCCTGCACGCACTTTTACATCGACAACGGCACCGAAGAGCTTGAGAAGGAGTTGCAACCGGGCGTCGAAGCCATGGTGGCGCGGTTGCCGGAGCTCGGTTGCCCAGAGAACACGTGCTTCACCCTGTTCATCGAAGAGGGGGCGCGGCATTTCGAAGCCGACTGGGCCCGGCGGCTCCCCGGAGCGCTGCGGGCTTGCCAGTCCTTCAGTGCCGCAATCCGTTCCGAGCCAGGTCCTTGCACTCACTGAGCACCCCTGGGATCTTCCGCGGATCGATCCGGCGCTGCAACAGCACGCTCTCGGTCACTTCGGAGCAGAGCACCGTCCCCCCGCCGATCAGTCGGTCTTTTTCCATCCGGTTCAGCGTGCTCAAGCACGTCACCGGATGCAAGTGATGGCGGTCAATGAGCTCCCGCAGGCCCTTTCCATCGGGTGAGTCCCAGTCGAGGGCCCGCAATCCGATGCATGCCGCGTACTGCAGCGCTTCTGAGCTCAGCCGCGTGTTTGTGACCACCCAGCCTGTCGGAATTCCGGGGAGCCCCTGGGCCGTGCGGCGCTCGGCTACGTCGACGAGGCGCGAGCGGAAGTACAGCGGGACTTGGATGCTCGATTTTTGGCCTGCGTGGTGGTGGAACTTGCATTCCGCGAGGTGGATTTCCTCGCCCCGTTCCGCCCACACATCGATTTCGTGGGGCACGCAGCGGCCCTCCGCCTGCACGCCTGTGCGCACCTGGAATCCCTCGGCCTCGAACACCCGGCCGATGAACCGCTCGAACGGAAATCCCGTCGGGCCCAAATCAAAGAGCGCACGCTTCAGCCGGTACCGCGCAGCCGGGCCTTTTGCCTGCTTGTGTAGCTTGCTGAATGCCTGTTTGTAAATGACTTGGGTGCTCATCTTGTCGTGCAACCCGGTCTCCACCGCGCGCGCGACGGCATCGGCTTCCTCGGGCGTAGCTCCGGCACGTTCGAGCGAACTCCGCAACTTTTCCGGTGCATAGGGCGCGAGGGTCCCATCGGCCTTGGTGACGTTTATTTCCACTTCAAATGCTTGATAGAGTGGCCATCCGACTGCAATTCCTTCAGCGATTCGATGCCGATGCGCACATGGTCGTCCACGAACGAGGCGGTGACGTGCTTGTCGCTCGCTTCGGTCTTCACGCCGCTGGGCGTCATGGGTTCATCGGTTACCAGCAGCAACGCCCCCACGGGGATACGGTTCGCAAATCCCACGGTGAACAGCGTCGCCGTTTCCATGTCGATCGCTTGGGCGCGCGTAACCCGCAGGTATTCGCGGAACTTCTCGTCGTGTTCCCACACCCTGCGGTTCGTTGTGTACACCGACCCGGTGTAGTAGTCGCGGTTGAAATCGCGCACGGTGGAGGACACGGCCCGTTGCAGGGCAAAGCTCGGAAGTGCGGGGACCTCCGGCGGGAAGTAGTCGTTCGACGTTCCTTCGCCGCGGATGCCCGCCAGCGGCAAAATCAAGTCCCCGACCGAGTTCTTTTCGCGCAGTGCGCCACATTTGCCGAGAAAGAGCACCGCGCGCGGCGCAATGGCGCTCAACAGATCCATCACCGTGGCGGCATTTGCGCTGCCCATTCCGAAGTTGATGATGGTGATGTCCGCGTGTGTAGCCGATTGCATGGCCCGATCGGTCCCGCGCACCGGGACGCCGTTCCAGGCCGCAAACTTCTCTACGTAGTTCGTAAAATTCGTCAGCAGAATGTAATGGCCAAACTCCTCTAACGCCAGGCCGGTGTAGCGCGGTAGCCAATTCGCTACGATGGACTTTTTGTCGTGCATTTCTCCAAATGTAGGCGACCCGGCCGCTACCTTCGACCCGTGAGTCGAACCCTTGCACGTCGCCGTCAACGCGCAGCCTTTCTGATGCTCGCCGGGTTGAGCGTTTGGGGGCTTTCGCACGCGCTGCACGCGCTCTCTCACGCCTTCCCCTTCGGCGATGCGGATCTGCCGCATAGCTGCGCACACCATCCGCTGCATGGCGCAACCGACGCACCGTCGCCTGCCTCGAATGCGGACGAGCCGCACGCGTCTGGGGAAGATTGTTCGATTTGTGATACCGACCTCGGCCCGCTCCACGGGGATTTCCAGCCCGACCTCTGCGCTGCCCTTCGAGTGCTTCAGCCAACGCGCACGTGGGCCGCGGACGAAGCTCCTACGCGGTCGCAAGCACCGCAACCGGCCCGGGGCCCTCCCGCCCGCGGCGGAGTCTGAAGTTTCCCAGACGGTGTGAGGTGATTCGTGGCGGCAGCCGGCTGCTGCGACCTGCGGCGGACCGCACCGCCCCCTCACCCTGAGACGCACCGCGTCGCCCCCTGTACCCTCCACCCTCACCCCGCGACGTACCGCGTCGCCCATCTCATGCTCCTCCACCTCCTCCTGCTCACTGGCCACGTCCTCGATGCCTCCACCGGTCGTCCGGTGGCCGGTGCGCGCGTCACTGCGTGGCCGGCCATGGAGGTCGTTATCGCAGATTCTGAGGGCTTTTTCGAAGTCGAGGCGGATTCGATTGTGGTCGAAGCGTGGGGGTATACCACTGTACGGTGGGTTGCGGACGCGGACCATGTGGATGTGTGGATGCAGCCGCTTGCGGTCGAGTTATCGGTGGCTGAGGTCGGTGCGACTTCCGGGGAAGAGGCCACGAGGGCAGCAGTCGGAGAAGGCAGCCAAGTGCGGGCACCGAGGGAGGGGGGATGGAGCGAGTGGATCCGCGCAGCTCCGGGTGTGGTAGCCACCGAACTCGGTGCGGGGTCGTTTTCCCCCATAGTGCGCGGTTTGCAAGGGACCCGGATCGCCGTGGTATCCGATGGTGTGCCACTCCAAGGGGCCCGGTGGGGGGCGGATCATGGTGTCCTTGCGGATCCAGAACTTGCAGGCAGTGCCGCTGTGGTGCGGGGTGGAGGGGCCGTGTGGTTGGGGCCAGAAGCAGTGGCCGGTGCCGTCGTCTTTCAGGAAGTGCCTCCGTTGCCCGAGGAAGGAGCAGACGCCGCGTGCGCGGTGAGTGGGAGGTCCGGGGATGGGCGCGTGGGCGCAGTGGCGACCGCGCGGGTCCGGTCGGGTCGGGTGCAGTGGCGGGCGGGGTGTGGGGCCACTGCGTTTGGCGACCGCAACGTTCGAGCCACCACGTTCACCTACCTCGGCCGCGTGCTTCCGCTGGAAAACAACCGGCTGGTGAATACATCTGGCACCACCGTTTCGGGCAAGGTAGGGTTCGATGCGTGGCCGCGGCACGGCGGACGGTGGCGGGGCGGCATCGAAGCGTTCGCGGTGAATTCCGGGTTGTTTCCTGGCATCATCGGCACGCCGATCGAGGCGGACCTGGCGGACGATGGGGCGCGTTACGGGACGATTTTGCCCCGATCGACGGGCAGCCGCATCACCACCACGTTCGAGCGAGACGGAGCCCGTGGGACCCTGTTTAGAATCTCGGGTTCCATGCTGGACCGGACAGAATGGGCGCCGCCTCATGCACACGGCTGGGGGCCGGAGCCGACCGACGCGCTGGCTTTGCGGATTGCCGAGCGCACCGCATTCAGCGAGGTACGGGTGCCTGTGGGCCCAGCGTGGGTGGTAGGTTTCCAAACCGAAGGCCTCCTCGCCACCACCTCCGGCTGGGAGTTCCTGCTGGCCGACCACCGTGCAGGGCGCATCAGCGGGGGGGCGACGTGGGCACGTGCCGGATGGTCGGCCGGCCTTCGTGCCGATGTGGTGCACCGCTCGGGCGGGGGGCACGAAGAGCCGCTGTACGGACCGGACGGCGATGTGGTGGGGACAGACGTGCGGGCCGCGCCGTACCGCAAGAATTTTACCGGAGCCACCGCGACGCTGCACCGGGCTGGCGCCGCCGGGGAGGCGACGGTGGTGGTGGGTACCCGGTTTCCGGATGCCTATGCGTTGGGTGCGGACGGCATCCACCACGGTACCTTTCGGTTTGAGCGGGGGAACGCGGCGTTGCGTCCAGAGCATGTGGCCGAGGTCCGTTGGGGCGGGAAGTGGGAGCGGGGCCGCGTGCGCTGCACCGTGGACGGCTTCGGGGCGGCCCACGCAGGCTTCATCTACCTGCGCCCGACCGGGGCCTTCGCGCCCATAGCGCACGCGGGCCAAATCTATTCCTTCACCGCCACCCCGGCCTTCCGCACCGGAGGGGAAGCCCACCTCGCGGTGTCCACGGGGCGCAGGGGGGGGAGCCTCGAAGCCAGCGGCGGCTGGAGTCCGGGCTGGGACCTGGCGACCGGGTTCGCATTGCCCTTCACGCCGCCGCCGCGCCTTCGGTTGTCCATCTTCTCCGGGACGCGGACGTGGGGCCGGACCTTCCTTTCCGGCCGCATCGATGTGGACCGCGTCGGCGAAGCGCGGCTTGTCGCGCGCAACGAAGCCACCACGCCCGGCTGCACCCTGATCGGCGCATCGGGTACCCTCCAGCGAGGAGCCTGGACGGTGACCCTTGTGGGCCGAAATCTCGCGCGGGCAGTGGCCTTGGACCATACCAGTGCCTACCGAGCGTTGGGATTGCCGATGCAGGACCGGACCGTGACGGTTCGCATCGCGAAACAGTTCTCAAGTTTGACAAGAATTCAACCAATCAATTCAAAATGAATCTCATGAACAACTTTGTTTGGAGTTTTGCTGCAGGTGTCCTGATGGTGGCGTCGGCAGGATGCGGAAAGACGGATGCCACGCCGCCGACGTTGGAAGTGGTGGTAGCGGGTGTGCAGCCGGGTGCTGAAGTGGAGGTGGACGCCGGCTCGACGGTGAGTGTGACCGTGCTGGTCCAAGACGAGACAGAACTGTCACAGCTCCGGATCGATCTCCACAGTGCTTCCGGTCACAGCCACGGCGGCGGCACCCAGGAATTCGTGCTGAGCAGCGGTGCGTGGACGAAGCTGGTGCAGGAAGACCTCGAAGGGACGAGCCATCTGTACCAAGCAAGCTGGACCGTGCCAGAGGATGTCCGTGGAATTTGGGACCTCGTCATCGATGCAGTCGATGTCGAAGGGAACGAAGCAGAGACTGTGGTGATGCAGGTCCATGTCGAGAACGCGCTCATACCGCTGTTCACGCTGGGCACGTGGGCCGAAGATGCCGTCTGGACTGCAGGGTCGACGTTTCCATTTGAAGGAATGGTCAGCGATGCGGATGGGCTAGCGCTGGTGGAAGTCCACATCGAGGACGAGGAGGCCGGAACGGTCGTGTGGGAGGGGAGCTGGGATGCGGCGGGAGCGGTGGAGTTTGATTTGGCCGCGGCAGTGGTCACACTGCCCGCGGGATTCAGCGGCCCGGTGCATGTCCACCTCCACGCGGAAGACGCCACCGGACGCGTGTGCGAAACCGGATTTGAGGCCACGGTCGAGTAACTCAGCGGCCGTGTGCTGCGTACCTTGACCCCATGGCGGAACGCATTTCCTGTGGGGGCGAGCTCGTGGTGCTGCGGCCCGACGAGGTCGCGGCGGCGGACCGGGTCTTGCTCGATGCGGCGTTTGCTGCAGCCGAGCGGGCCCACGCGCCGTACTCGCATTTTTTTGTAGGTGCAGCGGTGCGGCTTGCCGACGGGCGGGTGGTGGCGGGGTGCAACCAAGAGGATCCGGCCTTTCCTTCGGGGTTGTGCGCCGAGCGCGTGGCCTTGTTTGCGGCCGGGGCGCAGGCGCCGGGCGTGGACATCGAAGTCTTGGCCATTGCTTCGCCTAACCCCACGGCGCACCTCGGGTTTTCGCCGTGTGGCGGTTGCCGTCAAGTGCTGCACACGTTCAGCGAACGGCAAGGAAAGCCCTTTCGCATCGTGTTGCAGGCAGCCGACGGACCGGTGGTTGAAGCGGCGGGACCGGAGGTTTTCTTGCCGTGGGCGTTCCACAGCGATGCTTTAGGGTAGATTCGCGGCCATGGAAATCCTGTCGAGTTTGCTCGGCATCGTGACCCTGCTCGGGCTTGCGGTGCTTTTTTCGCGCAACCGCAAGGCCATTCGCATCCGCACGGCTGCGGGGGCGTTCGGCATCCAACTCGCCATCGGTGCGCTGGTGCTGTACGTCCCGGCCGGAAAACGCGCCTTGCAAGTGGCTTCGGACGCTGTCAGTCGGGTCATCGGGTACGGCAACGAAGGCATCAGCTTCCTCTTCGGTGGCTTGAACGACGGCAAAATGTTTGAGGTGTTCGGCAGCGGGGGGTTCATTTTCGCGATCCGCGTTCTGCCCGTAATCGTCTTCTTCTCAGCGCTTATCAGTGTGCTGTACCACATCGGGGCGATGCAAGCGGTCATCGGGGTGTTGGGCGGCGGAATGCGCAGGTTGCTAGGGACTTCCCGGACGGAATCGCTGTCTGCGACGGCAAACATCTTTGTGGGCCAAACCGAGGCTCCCCTCGTCGTCCGGCCCTACATCGCCGGCATGACCCGGTCCGAGCTGTTCGCCGTGATGGTGGGCGGTTTGGCCTCGGTGGCGGGCAGCGCCGTGGCGGGCTACGCGGCCATCGGCGTGCCGCTCGAGTACCTGATTGCGGCCAGTTTCATGGCGGCACCGGGCGGACTGCTCTTTGCAAAGCTGCTTCTCCCGGAGACAGAAGACCCCCAAGACGATCCCGCGCTCGGACACGCCGCACCGGAAGATCGGCCCGCGAACGTAATCGATGCAGCGGCCTCCGGAGCTTCGGCGGGCATGCACCTGGCCTTCAACGTGGGAGCCATGCTGCTCGCGTTCGTAGGGTTGATTGCACTGCTCAACGGCCTGCTCGGCGGCATCGGCGGCCTGTGGGGACAGCCCGACCTCACGCTGGAGTTGATGCTCGGCTATGTCGGCGCACCGGTGGCGTTTCTCCTCGGCATTCCGTGGTCGGAGGCGGTCGTGGCGGGCTCCTTCATCGGCCAAAAGTTCATCATCAACGAATTCGTGGCCTACCTCAACTTCGCGCCCTACCTCGGCGACGCGCCGGCGGTGGTACTCAGCACGAAGACGAAAGCCATCATCTCCTTCGCCCTGTGCGGCTTCGCGAACCTCTCGTCCATCGCGATCCTGCTCGGCGGCATCGGCTCGATGGCCCCTGCCCGGCGTGCGGAGATTGCGCGGCTCGGCATGTTGGCGGTGTTGGCCGGTACGATGTCGAATCTGATGTCTGCGGCCATTGCCGGACTCTTCCTTTCGCTGGCATGACGGACGAGGAGTTGCTTCGGTTTCTCGACGTTACCTCGTTGCGCGGAGACGAATCCGAGGTTGAACTGATCGACCTCGCCCGCCGGGTGGACGAAGCGCCGGGACCACCGGCGGCACTGTGCATCTTCCCCGATCACCTCGCGGCGGTTGCAGCGGCGTTTCCTGACCGCGTTTGGGCGCTTGCGACCGTGGTCAATTTCCCTTCGGGTTCAGCAGATCCGGAAGCCGTGGGCCGCGCAGTGGAGGCAGCCGTGGCCGCCGGCGCCCAAGAAATCGATGCGGTCATGGCCATCGAGGCCTTTTTTGCGAAGGACTTCGGACGGGTGGATGCGGTGTTTTCTGCCGTCCGTGCGGCCGCTCCTTTGGCCTGCTTCAAAGCCATCTTGGAAACCGGAGACCCCCGCTTTACGCCGCAACTTCTCGGACGCGCGGCCGATCGGGCGCTCGAAGCGGGAGCGGACTTTTTGAAAACCTCGACCGGCAAGGTGCCGGTGGGCGCTACGCCGGAGGCCGTGGAAGTGCTGTGCGATGCCATCGGATGGGCTCCGGTGGGTGTAAAAGTCTCCGGCGGCATCCGCACGCGTGAAACTGCATTGACCTTTGTGGACATCGTGCGCCACCGACCCGCTTTTGAATCGTTGACCCCGCGCCGTTTCCGAATCGGCGCATCGGACCTTTTTACCCAACTCCATTCCCGTGCTCGTACCTGAATTCATCCGCCGCAAGCGCGACGGGGAGGCCTTGCCTCCGGACGCCATCCGTGCCTTCGTCGCCGGCATCGCCGACGGTTCCATTCCCGATGCCCAAATCTCTGCCTTCGCCATGGCTTCGCTGTTCCGTGGCCTCTCCGCAGCCGAAGCGGTGACCTTCACCCTGGCCATGCGCGACTCGGGCAAGGTGTTGCGCTGGGACCCTGCGAAATTGGGTGGACCGGTAGCGGACAAGCACAGCACCGGCGGGGTAGGAGATGCGGTTTCGCTGATTCTCGCTCCCGCTGCGGCTGCTTGTGGGGTGTTCGTGCCCATGATTGCAGGCCGCGGTCTCGCGCACACGGGCGGCACGGTGGACAAGCTCGAAGCGATCCCGGGATATACAGTGGCGCCGGGGGCAGAACGCTTTCAGCAAGTAGTCGCTGCGGTGGGCTGCGCCATTGTGGGCACTACCGCGGAATTTGCACCGGCTGATAGCCGCTTGTATGCCGTGCGGGATGTGACGGCGACGGTCGAGCAAATCGGGCTCATTACGGCCAGCATTCTTTCCAAAAAACTGGCCGCGGGCCTGGGCTCACTGGTCATGGACATCAAGGTCGGTTCAGGGGCCTTCATGCGATCGGAAGAAGCCGCGCGTGCGCTGGCAGCCTCCCTCCGCGAAGTGGGGGCCGGTGCGGGCCTCCCCGTGCGGACCCTGCTCACGCCCATGGACGAACCGCTCGCCGACGCAGCGGGCAATGCCCTCGAAGTCGCAGAAGCCGTGGCACTGTTGCGCGGGGAAGTGCGGTCGCCTGCCTTGCTGGAGGTCACGCTGCGCCTGGGCGAGGAGTTGCTCGTCGGCGCAGGGGTGGAACAGAACCCGGATGCAGCCCGGGCTCGCCTCGTGGGGGTGCTGAAGTCCGGGGCGGCGGCGGAACGGTTTGCCCGGATGGTTGCAGCCTTAGGCGGGCCCACGGACTTCGTGGACCGGCCGGGGCAGTACCTCGCGAAAGCGCCGGTCGTGTTGGACGTTTGGCCCGCTGCGGCCCACACGGGCAAGGTCCTCGCCCGCCTGGATACCCGCCAGCTCGGGCTGGCCGTGGTCGAGCTCGGCGGCGGGCGGCGGCGCCCCGGCGACCGGGTGGACCCGGCCGTCGGCATCGACCGCTGGATGCGCATCGGCATGCCCGTCGACCCCGCCCGGCCCCTCGCCCGCATCCACGCCCGCGACTTCGCCTCGGCGGCCCGCGCGGCCGATGCCGTCCGGGCGGCCTGCACCTTCGGCGCATGAACCGCACCGCCCTTCATCTGTTCTACTGCCATGGTGAAAGTCAAGGTCTTCGATTCTACTGAGGCGCGGGCCTCCGCGCGCCGCCCGGCCGAGGCGCCGCCCACCGACGCTGCCGCCTTCCACGCCGTCGTGGAAAGCCGCCGCAGCGTGCGCATTTTCACCGACGATCCGGTTCCGGAGGACGTGGTCACGCGCTGCCTCGATGCGGCGTTGCTCGCACCGAATTCCTCGAACCTGCAGACCTGGCAAATCCATTGGGTGCGCTCGCCCGAGAAAAAGGCCGCGCTGGTGGAAGCGTGTCTCAGTCAGCCGACTGCGGTCACGGCGCAGGAGCTCTTCGTCTTCGTGGCGCGGCCGGACCTTTGGCGCGAAAACAATGCGCGCATGCTCGATCGGTTGAATGCGGATCCGAAGGTCCCCGAACGCGGCAAGCAGTACTACAAGGTCATCACAAAAATCGCCTACAACCAAGGTCCTTTCGGCTTGTTGAGGCCCTTCAAGTGGCTGTGGTTCAATATTCGGGGACTCTCGAAACCGACGCCCCGCGAACCCATCGGGCTGGCGGACATGGACGTTTGGGCCCACAAATCGACGGCATTGGCCGCGGGCACTTTCATGCTCGCTTTGCGGGCCGAGGGCTTCGACAGCTGCCCGATGGAAGGGCTGGATTCCGTGCGGGTCAAGCGAATCCTCGGGCTGCCGCGCGCTGCAGGAATTTGCATGGCGGTTTCGGCAGGGCGGAGGGCAGAGGGCGGTATTTACGGCCCGCGGTACCGCTTCCCACGGGAAACGGTTGTGTTTGAGCACTGAGCGCGAGCGAGTTCGTGGGTGCAACTTCTGCAGGTGCAGGGGTGTTGTTACATTTGGTCCCCGCCCTAAGTGAAATTGCGCATGCCCACGTACGTACGACGACTTGAGCTTTTTCTGTGGTTTTTGCTGCTCGTAGTGCCGCTGCGCGCCCAATTCACCACCTCGGGGAATGCGGGCGCCGTCGGGGGGCAACCGGGGTGCTGGAACTTGACTCAGAACAGTGCGAACCAGTCAGGGCAGATTTGGAGCACCGCGAACGTCGATGTCAATCAGTACTTTGACATGCTGGTGGAGGTTCGGCTGAGCAACAACTCGAACGATGCGGGCGCAGACGGCATGGCGTTCGTGCTGCGGCCTTCTTCCGCGCCTGCTACCGGCACCGGCGGGGGCCAAATGGGCTTCGGGGGCATCACGCCGTCCCTCATCGTCGAACTCGACACCTACGTGAACACCGGGGCCCCGTCGTTTGACCCGAACAGTGACCACATCGGGGTGCAGAAGAACGGGTCGAACGCCCATGTAGCCCCGAATATGATCGCCGCTCCGGTGTCCGCGTTGAATCCGGTCGGCAACATCGAAACGGGCAACTGGTACACGCTGCGCGTGACCTACAACCCCGACACGGACAACCTGAAGGTCTTCTTCAACTGCGTCGAGCGCATTTCGACCACGGTCGATTTGGCGGCCATCCTCGGGACAAATCTGGTGCGCTGGGGCTTCACGGCAGGGACGGGCGGGCTTTCGAACCAGCACCGGGTTTGCGATCCCGTGTGGGTCTCGGGCATGGGCAACTTCTTGCCTTCCTCGGTCACAGCGTGCGCCGGTGCACCTTCGACCTTCACCATCCCCGCAGGCATCACCGGAGTTACGTGGGCTCCGAACACGGCACTTTCGGCCACCACGGGCAACACCGTGACGGCGTCCCCGACCACGACGACCACCTACACCGTCACATACAACAACCTATGTAACGCGCCGACGACCGAGCAGATCACGGTGAATGTGGCTGCTTTGCCGTCTTCGACGTTGCCCGTAGCAGCCGTCAGTTGCAACGGTTTGCCCATCAACCTCCCCAACGGTCCATGGCCAGCCGGCGTGGTGGGTACCTGGGCCGGGGGCTCTACGGCCGCTGTGTTGCCGGTGACGGAAAGCGGCACCTACACCCTCACGGTACAAGACACAGTACAGGGCTGCAGTGCGACGTATTTCTCGAACATCAGCGCGATCAATTTGGCTCCAGTCAACCTCGGTCCGGACCTGACGGTTTGCCCGGGTACCGCAGTCGTGGTGGACGGTTCTGGCGGGAACCCCGGTGTGACCGTGTCGTGGAATGGAACGGCTGGATTGCCCACCTATGAGCTTCCCGGTCCCGGAACGTACATCGCGGTGGCGACGCAAGGGCCCTGCCAAGTGCGGGACACCCTCTCGCTCGCTTGGCATCCGTCCTACAACGTGGACCTCGGGGGCGGTCCGCTCGACCTGTGCCTCGGGGGCACCCTCGAACTCGACGCGGAGGATCCTGCGTGGACCGGGGCGCCCGTGGACTTTGTTTGGTCAAACGGTGCCCACAACTCCACCCTCACGGTCGACGCAGCGGGCCTGTACACGGTCGAAGTCACCACCGATGCGTGCAGCTTCAACGACGGAGTGCAGGTGGTCAACTCCCCGAACCAAGGGGTAAACCTCGGCGAGGACTTGGTCCTGTGCGCCACCGCCACCGCCGTCCTCTCCAGCGGGTATCCCGCCGCGAACACGGCGTGGAATTCGGTTACGTCCGGCGGTTCCATCCCTGCAGCAGGGACGTATGCGGTGGGAGGGGAGGACGAGGTGGTGACGGTCGAAGTCACCTTCGGGCAGTGCGTGACCCGCGATACGCTCGAGGTCGACCACGTGCCATTGTTCGATCCAGGACTGCCTGCTTCGGTGGATATTTGTTTGATTGACAGCGTGTTGTTGGTCGCTGCTTCCGGAGCAGATGCATACACGTGGACCGGCGGAGCATCGGGACCGACACTGTGGGCCACGGCACCGGGGCTGTACACCGTATCAGCGCCCATTTCAGGCTGTCCGCACACCGATGCGGTCCAGGTCGTTCCGTCCGCAAACACCGGGGTGGACCTCGGCGACAACGCGGTGCTGTGCGACGGCAACACCTTCACGGTGGCCAGTGGGTACGTGGCGGCGGCGACGTCTTGGTTTGTGAACGGTGCCGCTGCAGGCCCGGCGGCCCAGTGGTCGGTGACAGGAGCCGATGCGACACTCGTGGCGGAGGTGACCGTAGGGGCGTGTGTGTCCCGCGACACCGTTGTGGTGGACCACGTTCCGTACTTCGATGCGGGGTTGCCCGCTGCGTTGACGGTGTGCGAGGGGGACAGCGTGTTCATCGCCGCGGCTCCTGGTGCTCCGGTGTACACGTGGAATACGGGGGCGGTTGCGCAAGGGATTTGGGCCACCGCAGGGGGCACCTACTCGATCAGCACCCCCATCCAAGGATGTCCGCACGTGGATGCGACGCTGCTCACCGTCAATCCTTTGCCCGATTTCGACCTCGGGCTGGACCTGGCTTTCTGCGAAGGCGAGTCGGTCCTCCTCTCTACGGGTATCTTCCTCAGCGATGCAACAACTTGGTCTTCAGGCGCTTCAGGGCCCACTTATGAAGTATCGAGTACCGGAAATGTGAGCGTTTCCGTGACGGTGGACGGTTGTACGACCAGCGATGCCGTGGACGTGACCGTGCACCCGCTGCCGGTGTTTACCCTCGGACTCGACCGCACCCTGTGCCCGGATGAGACGGCTGAGCTTTCTACCGGTCCGATGCCCTCGGGCACCGTGGTCACTTGGAATACGGGGGCAGCAGGCACGTCATTCGATGCGGGCTCGACGGGGGTGTATGTGGCGACGGCCGTCCGCAACGGCTGCAGCTGGACGGACGACGTAACGGTGGAAGTGGCCGATCGCCTCGAGGCCGATGTCCCGCTGGAGCTGCTCGTGTGCGAAGGCGATTCAATCCTCGTGAGCGTGGAGAACGAGCTCAACCTTTTCCCGGAAAGCTACCTCTGGAGCACCGATGCGACCACTCCGGCCATCCGGATCGGGCGCCAAGGATCCTACGACGTCACGGTGAGCAACGCGTGTGAATCGGTCATGGCCGAGTTCGAGGTGCGCCTCGAGCCATGCGGCTGTGTGGCGTGGGTCCCGAGCGCCTTTACTCCGGACAACGACGGGCGCAATGACGGCTTCCGGCCGGTGCTGAGCTGCGCGCCTGGGTTCTACAACTTCCGCATTTTCAACGCTTGGGGCGAGCAAATCTTTGCTACGTCTGATCCCGACGGGGTGTGGTTTGGCCAAATCGAAAACGACCCCACCACTTCCGACCACAGCGGCTACTTCGGCGCAAACGCGATCTACCGCTGGACCCTCGAACTGACCTTCCCCGAATCGGGCGACATCCGCATCCTGACCTCGGAAGGCACGGTCATGCTGGCGCGGTGAGGGGGCGCTTCGCGCCAAGGGTTGTGATTGAGGGATGAGGGATGAGGGATGAGGGATGAGGGGTTGAGGGATGAGGGTTGAGGGACGAGGGTTGAGGGACGAGGGTTGGTATTTCCATGCGATGATCGTTCTCCACTTGAACAGCGGCGCAGCCGCGACCTTTCGCCGCACAGCGGCGCCTGTAGAGCGGCGCAGCCGCGACCTCTCGCCGCGCAGCGGCGCCTGTAGAGCGGCGCAGCCGCGACCTCTCGCCGCACAGCGGCGCCTGTAGAGCGGCGCAGCCGCGACCTCAAGCCGGCAACGCCGGCGCCTCATCCCTTCGGATACATTCCGGTTATTTGCCGTAGGCGGAGCGGTGAACGCCGGCAACGGCACGGCCGGAGGGGTCGTTGACGTTTTGGAGCGAAGCGCTCCATTCCAACGCCTTTTCCGTGCTGCACGCCACAGATTTGCCGCCGGGAACGGTGGCAGCGCAGGCGGCCGAGGGGAACAGCCGCTCGAAGGTGGTGCGGTAGAAGTACCCTTCCTTGTTCATCGGCGGGTTGATCGGGAAGCGCACGGCTGCACGGGCGAGTTCTTCATCGGTGACGTGCTGCTCGGCGAGGTCCTTGAGGCTGTCGATCCAGCCGTAGCCCACGCCGTCGGAGAATTGCTCTTTTTGGCGCCAAACGATTTCTGCCGGGAGCATGTCCTCGAAGGCTTTGCGGATGATCTCCTTTTCGATTTTGCCGCCGCCGCCCATTTTCAGGGCGGGGTCCATGCGCATTGCGAAGTCGATGAAGGGGGTGTCCAGGAAGGGAACGCGGGCTTCGATGCCCCAAGCCATCATCGACTTGTTTGCGCGGGAGCAGTCGTACTTGCTGAGGGCGAGCACTTTGCGGACGGTTTCCTCGTGGAATTCCCGGGCGTCCGGCGCGAGGTGGAAGTAGAGGTAGCCGCCAAAAAGCTCGTCGGCGCCCTCGCCGCTTAGGACCATCTTGATGCCCATGGCCTTGATTTGGCGCGCCATCAGGTACATCGGCGTGGAAGCCCGGATTGTGGTTACATCGTAGGTCTCTACGTGGCGGATGACATCCTCCAGCGCATCGATGCCCTCTTGGATGGTGAAGGTCAAACTGTGGTGCACCGTGCCGAGGTGTGCAGCCACCTTTTCTGCGGCCGCCACGTCGGGGCTGCCGGCCAGGCCGATGCTGAAGCTGTGCACGCGCGGCCACCACGCCTCCGTCGCGCCGTCGTCCTCCACCCGGTTGCGCGCATACTGCATCGCTACGGCGGCCACCACCGACGAGTCGAGGCCGCCGCTGATGAGCAGCCCGTACGGCACGTCGCTCATCAGGTGGCTCCGCACCGCCGCCGACAGCGCTTCCCGCACATCTGCGGCGGTGGCGGCGGTCTTCGGGTGGGTGTCGTAGTTCATCCAATCCCGCACGTAGTAGCGGACCGGTGCTGCATCGGCAGAGCTCCAGGTGTGTCCGGCGGGGAATTCTTGCACGTCGACGCAGGATTCTGCCAGCGCCTTCATTTCCGAGGCCACCATCAAGCGGCCTTTGCGGTCGTGGCCGTAGTAGAGCGGGATGATGCCGATGGGGTCGCGGCCGATGAGCCACGAGCCGTCGGCGGGATTGTAGAGTACGAACCCGAACATGCCGTGCAGAAAGTGGACGCAGCCCGCGCCGTGCTTGCGGTAGAGCGCGAGGATGACTTCGCAGTCGCTGCCCGTTTGGTATGGAAAATCAGCAGCTTCGCCTGCACGCAACGCCTTGTGGTTGTAGATCTCGCCGTTCACTGCAAGGACGCTACCGGTCTCCGGATCGCGCAACGGCTGGGCCCCGCTTGTCACGTCGACGATGGCAAGCCGCTCGTGGGCGATGACGGCCCGGTCATCCTGATAGATGCCGCTCCAGTCCGGCCCGCGGTGGCGCTGCAACTTGGACACAGAAAGGACAGTCGCACGGTCGGCCGCGTCGGTAGCGGTCGCATTCAGCAGGGCAGCGATGGAGCACATGGCGTTCTCAGGAGTTTGGCGGGGCTTACGCTTCACATCTTCGGCAGGTTACACCCTATTTTCGCAGTCAACCTGTACGTCATGCATCCGTTCCGCCTCGCGCTCGCTGCCGTGTGTTTGCCCACTGCGGTGGCTTTTGCCCAAACACACACCGACCCCTCCATCCACCCCCACCACTTCCTCGTGGACCTTGCGCCAGGCATCGCCCCGGAGAAGTGGGCGCAGGAGTTCGGCGGCCCGGTCCGGCTCGAGCGCGTCCTGTCGCCGAAGCTGGGCTTGGTGCTCGTTGTGGCGGAAGGCGGGCTCGACGATGCCAGCTGGCTGCAGGCCTTCCAGTCCCATCGGGGGGTGGAGGCGGCCCAAATGGAGCACTACATCGCCGACCGCGCCACCGTCCCGAACGACCCCGGCTTCGGCCAGCAATGGCACCATGTCGAGTCCGGCGACCACGACATCGACAGCGACGAAGCGTGGGACATCACCACGGGCGGCACCTCGGCGGCAGGCGACCGCATCGTCGTCGCCGTACTCGAAACCGGCGGCTCGAACTTCAACCACACCGACCTCCAAGGCAACCACTGGATCAACGTCCATGAGATCGCCGACAACGGCGTGGACGACGACGGCAACGGCTACATCGACGACTACAACGGCTGGAACACCACGGCCGGCACCGACAACGTCGCCGGCGGCGGCCACGGCACTTCCGTGAGCGGCATGATCGGCGCCACCGGCGACAACGGCCTCGGCGGGGTCGGCGTAAACTGGGACGTCGAAATCATGCAAATCGACATCGCAAACGGGCTGACAGAATCGAACGTCATCGCCGGCTACGAGTATGCACGGGTGATGCGGGAGCTCTACAACGAAACCGGCGGCGACCTCGGCGCCTTCGTGGTCGTCACAAATGCTTCCTGGGGTGTGGACCAAGCGAATCCGGCGAACTACCCCGTTTGGTGTGCCTTTTACGAAGCCCTTGGCGAAGTGGGCATCCTCAATTGCGGGGCCACCACGAATTCTGCCCTGAACGTGGACGTGGTCGGCGACATGCCCACCGCCTGCTCCTCGGACTTCATGATCTCCGTCACCGCCACCGACGACAACGATGTGCGGACCTTCAGCGGGTACGGCCTGACCACCATCGACCTCGGCGCACCGGGCGACAACGTGTACTTGCCGTCTGGCAACACGAACTACAACTTCACCAGCGGGACATCGTTCGCAAGTCCGTGTGTGGCGGGGGCAGTTGCGTTGGTGTACAGCGCGCCGTGTCCAGAGCTGGCCGCGCTTGCCCTTGCGAACCCGGCGGCCGCGGCGTTGCTGGTGCGGTCCTACATCCTCGACGGGGTGGATCCGGTGAACGCGCTTTCGGACGAAACGGTCACGGGCGGACGTTTAAACGTATTGACCTCTTTGCAGTTAGCGCTGGGGAACTGCGGGCCGATTGTGTGCGAGCCGGGCACGTTTGAAGCGACGTTCGCCTGCCGCTACAACGCGGAGACCGATGCGGTGGAGACGGACCTGCTGGTGTTTGCTGACCTGGCGTCGTTCCTCTGCAACCCGGACTCCCTGTGCGTGGCAGTAGGAAGCCAAGGGGGGTACACGTGTGACGTTTGGCCGGCCGACGGCATCCTCGCAGGGGTGCCTTCGGGCGCAAACATGCAGGTGTACTACACGGTGCAAGGGCTGGCATCCGATACGCTGCTGCTCGAATCGCTGGATTGCGCATCGAGTGTGCCCGGCTGCACCGACCCGGCCGCGACGAATTACGAGCCGGAGGCGACCTTCAACGACGGGTCGTGCGATTACCCCTGTGAAAATGTGGTGCTTACGTTCCTGACGGACTGCTGGCCGGACGAATCGGCGTGGCAAATCGTTGCTGCCGACGGTACGGTCGTGGCGGGCGTGCAGGAGGGCGATTATTTGGACGAAGCGACGCTCTACGTGTGGGAGGGCTGCGTGCCCATCGGCTGCCACACCCTCGTGGTCACAGACGCATACGGCGACGGGGTGAACGGGACCCAATGGAACGGCCTCTGCGCAGCGGACGGCGATTTCTATTTGACGGTGGGCGGGGCTGTGGCCGCGGCGATGGCAGAGCCGGACTTCGGCGAATCCGTGTCCATTCCATTCTGCTTGCCGGTGGTGCCGGGCTGCACCGATGAGACCGCGTGCAACTTCGATGCGGCGGCGACGGCAAACGACGGCTCGTGTGAAGTGGTGGGCGAAGGAGCGATTGCCGGACCTACGGCACCGATGAGCGGCGTTCCCGTGACGTACACCTACGCGGGACCTGCAGACCATTTCTACACGTGGTCGGTGACGGGAGGGGTGATTACCAGCGTGGTTTCTGGAGTGGGGGTGGTCTCTGTGGAAGTGGTTTGGGGCGATGGTGTGTCCGGTGGCACAGGCACCATTTATGTCACAGAGGACAACGGCGCAGGTTGTACAGGAACGGCCAGTGGCTCGGCCATCGCGGTATTGCCGAACAGCGTCGAGGGCTTGGAAGGCGGTGCGGAACTTTCCGCCTTCCCGAACCCCGCAACGGACGTGATCACCCTCGAAACGGGTCGCTCGGGTGCATACTCCGTGCGGGTAATCGACGTCCGCGGAGCCCTCGTGGCGGAAGTGGCCGCGAACGCATCGCGCGTACAGCTCGACTGCAGCACCTGGCCGGTCGGAGCTTACACGGTAGAGGTGGTCGGCGGTTCGTCCGTTGCAGTCACCGTGGTGCGCTGATTCAGCGCGGGCCGAGCTCCATCCAAAACGACCCCCCGTGCCGCTCCACCCCGGCCGTGTGGGGATGGTCCCAAATCCCAGCAAGCCGCTGGGCATAGTGCGGCTGCTCGGACACCCAGAAGGCCGGGAAAATCGGGCGGTACCGCTGCGGCGCGGAAGCGACGGCTACAGCAAGCAAGTACTGTTCCGAGTACCCTCGTTCGCACATGTCTTGGGGATAATCCCAAGGCAAGTAGACGTCGTGGATGTGCACAAGCACACCCTCAGGCAGGCTGGGCAGAACCTCCATGAACAGGGCTGTGACGTCGGAATTCGGAAGTGCGCGGTGGCTGTTGTCCACGAACAGAACGTCGCCCGCCTCCAGCGTGCTCCAAACCTCTGGCTCGACCTCCTCGAACGGCTTCCGCACCGCCCGATCTACCAAACCGTCCACCTCGGCCCGTGGAAACGGATCGATGCTCGTGATCTCGCACGGAAACCCCTCGGTGCGCACGGTCCAGGCTGCGAGCTTCGTGGAATTGCCCGATCCGACTTCCACGTAGCGCTTCGGTCTCCGGGTGGCGAGGACCGTATGCAGCGCAGCCATGTCAAGGCCCGGCAAGAACCCGTTGTTCCAGCGCGGCAACTTCGCGTCCGGCTCTAAACCTTCCGGGCGGAGGATATGAAGCACCGAGGCGCGGGCGGACACTGCATCCACCCACGCCTCGATTGTTGCGCGGTTCGCTTCAAGGACCGCTTCGACCTGCCCCCAGCTCGCTTCACCTGGCGTTCGGCGCGGCCTCAGCTGCACCGGGTAATCGAGAAACAGGGTTTGCCAACGGGGGCTCAAAAAGCGGTACAGCGAGCGGAGCATGCCCGCGAAGGTACGGCTCCGCTCACTGCGGCGTCAGTTCGTGCGTATCCAGGTTGAGCACAAACACGTTGCCGCCGCGTTCTACCGTTGCAAGGTTGTCGCATGTGCCGTCGCCGTAATCCAAATGCACGTCGGGACCGGGCCGTTCGATGAGCACCGTGCCGGAGACCGGGTAGCCGCAGAGTTGGTCGTGGACCACCGCGGTGAAGGTGCGCGTCCGCGTCCCCCCTTGCGGCCCGGTCACAGTGGCCGTTCCGTCGCGTTGGACCACGTTGTCGAAGCACTCCTCGGTGTCGTAGCCGGCAAGCCAAACCGCCGTACCGGAGGCCTCCCGCGCAAACGATGCGCCGTTGCGCACGATGCTCAGGTCCGTGGTAAAACTGTAGGTCGGTTGGCCTTCCGCATTTGCGCCGGTGAACGTGCGGGTTTTCGTCCCATTCACCACCCGGTTTCCTACCGCAAAGTCCTCGAACGTCGCCGTCCACGTGGCGCCCTCGGTAGCGAGGATATCCCCGGTGATCACCAGTGAAATGATGCCGCTGCGGGTCACACCGTTCGGTCCGGTGCAGCCCGATCCGAAGTCCACCACAACGGTGCGGGGGTACACCCCTTCTCCGCTGTCGGTCAAGGTTGCACAGGTGCCGAATGGAGCCGACGTGCCGGCACAAGGGCCGCCTCCACCGCCGGGCAAGGGCATAGCGGCCTCTGCAACTTCTTCGATGGCGCGGTCCGTCACTTCGGTCAAACTCTCGGCGGTTGCCGCATCCTCACTCAGGCTTTCCTCCCGGCGATCGCATCCGGCAAAAATAACAGCCGCAAACATCCCTGCGGTGAGGGTAGAAAGGTAGTTGAACTGCATGGTGGGCGTTTTCAAGGGGTTTGCAATGAAGACGTTCCTCTTTCCGTTTCTGTTTAAATCCGGTGCAAATTTTAACACGCGTTTGCATCGTACTCCGCCCGGATGCGGTCCACTTGGGCCGCGGTCCAATCGCGCGTCCGGCGCAGGTTTTCCTCGGGGTCTGTGCCTACAAACGTCTCGCCGAAACACACCGTGACATCGGTCCAACGCTTTCCGAGGTG
>Ga0315904_10003528_pt1 | contig 22911 bp, 30 predicted proteins | sample LakEriMetagenome_6_FD_203529 | JGI IMG/M metagenome (GOLD analysis project Ga0315904, IMG submission 203529) | Freshwater fungal communities from buoy surface, Lake Erie, Ohio, United States - Buoy 12 MA120 | ecosystem: Environmental > Aquatic > Freshwater > Lake | place: USA: Lake Erie, Ohio... | reverse complement strand
GCAGGTTTTAATTCCTGCTGACACACAACGTTCTGCCATTTTTGAAGGCTTACTGAGTCCATCCAGAAGGCTATAGTGAGAATGGGCGTGAAGAACAGAGTAACTTTTGGTCATAAAGATCCAGGAGCCTTGTAGTGTCCAATAGAGTGATTTTTGTTTTTGTACATAATCATTGTAGTGTCGATGCCATACAGGTCAAGATCGTGTTTTATTTGTTCACATTTTGTCATTACTTGACCAATTTTACACACTTGGCCGTCTCTATATTCTTCTGCTGCTTCAACATGAGTACCCTCGAATGTTGTTTTACCAAAATGACATAATTTATTACACATCCAACTTTTATTAAGTCTGGGCTTTTTAGTGCTTTTAATAGCTTCAAATTTTTGACGTAGCATATCTTCTGTTGACTGAAGATCAGAATCATGAAAACAGATAGAAAATGGTCCACCGTCATTAATAAAATAGATTGAAAAAATTATATTTTTAATATGAGGATATAAATGCTTAATCGCATAATGATATATTTTTAACTGTGGATCTTTTTCTAGTTTTTCTTGCGTCTTCTCTTCGCCAGTTGCCCAATCTAATCTGCGACCTGTTTTCCAGTCTATAACTTCTATTGTAGAGTCATTAACTTGTGTTATTAGGTCTATGGTTCCTTTGAGTGCCAAATTACCAGTTATTTGTTGACCATCTACATTGTAAGAATATTTCGCCCAAGGTTTGTTTATTTCAAAATCAAAATGTTGTTCAGGCTGGAGGATGTTACGGTTTCTAGGGTCGAACATACCATTATTAAATTCTATTGCTTTATAAGTCCAGCTTTTGCAATCTCTAAGATCCTTGGGTGTCCATTTGTGGTGTTGTGTGTTACTGATATAATAGTCGTATACAGTATCGATTATATTGTCTAAATTGTAATTTGTAGTATCTATATCTCCTATGAGATCATCATTAATTTTAGTTTGTCCATCCTGGTTTGCTTTTTTGATTACCGCAAGTATTTCTAGTATTTTGTGTGTTATAGTACCCTTGTCTGCCTTTTGTCCCGACGGACCTCGCCAGCCCAAGACGTATTCTGCAAAATACTGTTGTTCACACATATTATGAGTATTGTATGAACTGCTTCTGAAGTATGTGATAATCACTTATGGTGTCCTTATTTATTAGTTAGTATTGTTTCTAGAATTTTTTTAGCTTCAGAAAATTGTTCATAGATGGATGAGTTTTTATTGTCTAAAACATAATCAAAATTAGACCAATCATATTTATCTTCATCTAATACAGATTCACTAATATGATCAGAATTGAATGGATTTCTAGTTAATCTAATTACTTTTCCTCCTATAGACTTAATTGATTCTACCTCATTAGGAAATCTACAATCTGTTATAACTGCTATTTCTGGTTGGTCGTGTACAATTTTATTAATAGTTGCCCTAACCCAAACATTCGTATCCATTTTACGAAATATATCAGTGCCAATTATTTGCATTACTTCTCTGGCCGTTAACTTTTTTCCTTCCCATTCCATGTGGGTTTGTTCATTTTTATTTTCATCAGAACCATAACATTGATCATAAGTTAATCCAAATATGTTCATACATATGTCTGTTTTTAAAACATCGGCAAAATTATATATCTTAATTTTTTTATTTAATTTATCTATAGCTTGATTTAGTCGTGGATCGTTAAATTTTTCCTCGTACTCTCTAACGTCAAAAACGCCCTTAAATCTTTCATCTCCTAAGATATCAGAAACTAATAGTTCTCCGGTTTCTTCATCCATATAAATATTATTACAGTAATCCAATTGTGCTAAAGACAAAGAAAGCATAAATCTTCCTAGTGTGCTTTTGCCTGACTGTTTTCTTCCAGAGATTCCTATTACTAACATAGTTGATACTCTTCTAATTGTGGTAAAATTTCTTGTTTAATTTGATCTAAACTCATTTCTGCTATGTCATTAGCTGATAATTTAATATTTTTGATATTATAAATTCTGTCGCATTTGGCAGCAATATTTTTAGCGGCTTCTTGTCCAGCATCATCATTGTCCATTATAGTAATAATGTTCATGGCACCAGATGTATCTAGCAAAATTTTTTGTTTATTTCCCATGGATGAACCAAATATAGCAACGCTATTATGTATTCCTGCCTCTTCCAATCTCCAAACATTTCCTGGGCTTTCTACTATAATAGCCGTTTTTGTTTTTAGTATGTAATCTTTAGCAAACCAATAGTTGTAAAGACATTCCTGTGTTTTAAAATTCTTACTATGTCTCCACTTAGACTGTAGCCACTTTTCTTGATTTGCTGGACATTTATTGTTTTCCTTATGAAAGCATCCGCATTCTTTGCATTTGGGGAAAATACTTCTTCCTGAGCAACCTATCATTCCCGTCATATCGTTATCATATACTGGAACAACGGCCCTATCACTCATTTCTTTACCCTGTCCAATACAATCTCCAACATCATACTTAATAAGTATCTCTTTAGAGAATCCTCTTTGTAAGAAATATTTGGATGGTATATCAAGAGCTTTTTGCACCAGTTTTCTAGGAACAGATTGTGTCTTTGTTGCTGGTTCCTGAGTAATGTTTTTGACAGTATTAACAAAATTATTCTTTTCTCGAATTTTTTTGGATTCTTTATTATGTGATGGATTATATTTGCCAAAGTCAATAGCAAATTCTAAAGCCTTCTGAAATGATACTACGGGATCCCCTGGTTTCTGCCAACCGTCTTCATGAGATAAACACCCTCTAATAAATCCTATGATAGAAGATTTGAATGTGTTTTCACATCCATGTGTTCTACACTTCCAATTTCCTCGATATGTATCTCCTTGATGATACAAATTAAATGCAGAATCATTGTCTCCACCATGAATGGGACAACTCATAATAACCATTTTATCTAGCATCTTATAAGAGTCTATGCCCAAACTAGACAAAAGGTTTTCTATATCATCACAAACTAAATCAGATATCTGTTTTAGTTGATGCTGGTCATACGAATGGGATTTCTTCAGTTTCTTCATTATTGTCTTCATTAATTATAAATCCGTCTTTTTGTTTATTAGATCCGCTCATTAATTCTAAACGAGTTTTGCCTTCTGTAATCTTAGCACACCAACCCTTCATATGGCAGTTAATATAATCGTTGTCATCTAATCCTCCTCCGTGGCGACTAATAAGAGGCACAAGCTTTCTATTTCCTGCGTCTTGACCATCTTCAGCAATTTCTTCATCGCTTTTTCTCTTAAAGATGGTAAAATTACTACAAAGCCAAATAATTCTATCCGATCCGCTTGCTGTATCTGTGCTTTCTTTTGTAATTCCGTCTCTGTTTAATTGAATGAATGACAAGATAGGAACTTTATATTGTATAGCAAAGTTATGCAATGCTGTCATCATGAATCCCAAAACCTGATACTCTTTCATATCTTGGCTAATCCCAGCACTATCCATCAGCTTTAGATAGTCATATATGATAACGCAGTCTTTGGCTGTTCCATCCTCGTTAAGTCCAACCTCTTTTACTAACCATCTCCTCATTATAGATAGCTGTTCTTCAAACGGTTTTCCTGCAATGCTCTTATGGTATAATCGACTCTCTTTTAGTTGTTTAATAGCGTCTTGTATTTTGGAAAACGAACTAGGAGTGTCAGAGAATTTACCGGTTTCTATTTTAGAAATTTCTATTTCTGATGACATGGCCAAAATTCTATGAATATGGTCTTCTTTTGTCATTTCCGTATCCATATTCAATACTGGAATTTTTAATTGACTAGCAATATAATAACCCATATTGTCAGACAACAATGTCTTACCAACCTTGGGTCGGGCCGCTATAACATTAACGGTTCCTTTTCTTAATCCTCCACCAATAGCCTGATCATAAACAGGAAATCCTGTGGATATTCCTATCTGATCGACCTTATTGCTTTGTAAAAAGTCTATATAGTTATCAATATCATTTGCAATAAATACTGGAGCAGACTCACTGTCATTTGACAGGGATGATGAGAAATTAAAAATTGATTCTTCTGCTATTCCTATAATGCTTGATATAGATTCACTCCCGGTAACATCAAGCAGTCTCTCTTGGACTTCATCCATTTCTTTGTGAAGAAGTCTTGCTATCTCTAGCTTTTTTATTTTGGAAGCAAATTTTCTAACATTTTCTAGATTAACAGGAAAATCAAAAATCGCTTTTAGATGTTGAGCCTCGTCTTTAGTCGAAATAATATGAGACAGCCCTAGTTCTTGTGCTGAAGAATATACAGAAGCCAAATCAATATTGGGCTTTGGTTCTGTTTCGCAAATATTTTTCAAACACTTAAACAGTATTTGATTACTGTCTATTGTAAAAGAGGACTCCTGTAAGATATCTGCTATATCTAAATAGGCATCCTCTCCATACTTTAATATACCGCTTAGCACTGCTCTTTCAGCAGAAGGATCACACAAAATCATATTTTAACCAGATTGGGTTGAACAATTATTGCACTTGTATCTTGAAGGAGAATCAAATAGTAGCGTTGGGGCAATAGACTCTTTTCTGCCGCAAACACGACAAACAACATCGACAAATTCAAAGTCCCTCATTCTTGCAACAGGAGGTACTGCTGACAGTTTCTTGTCAATAGCACAATCATCCTTATGCATTCGAAATTCAGACATTTTTTCAAATTGATTTATATTGTCTGGCTTGGTCTTTTTTGACTTGATAGAGTTATTTCCGCCAACCTTTTGACGATTCTTCGTTTTTATAGTAGATGAGGGTTTGGATGGAGCCACCCTAGTATTTTTAGGTTCCTCCTCATCGTTTTTGGTTTGTTCTACTTGATCAACCAATCCTTGTAATAGCGATATTAAACTTTTTAGTTGTTCTGGATTTTTTAATATTTCATTTGGATCCATGTTGCACCTTTGTCTTTTGTATAGCCATCATGATATCAGATAGATTTTTTATACTATTAGCGATATATGACAATCTATCGATTCTTTGTTTAGCATATTTCTTTATACTATTCAAAGATGAAGCTTTGTCATTATGTTTTATTGCTTGAAGTGATTTTTCTACAAAACCATATCCTTTATAATTATTAATCTCATCGGCTATAGTTTCTTTTATGGTTTCTTCTGACCAATTTGATCTTGCTATTTCTCTGTTAATGGTTCTTTGAACATGAAATGCAAATTGGGCTAATCTGTAAGATATCTGAGCACAATCTTCAGGAGATAATTTTTCTATTTCGTCGCGGGTCATTGTTAAGTATTGATTAATCTCACTTTCTGATACTCCGTATTGTGCAGAGTATTTCGGTAGCGACAGAGTTGCTTCGTATTCATCCAGAATATTATCCCAATACTGTAAATCCTCTTTAGCTGTTCGTGTGCTCATAAGATAATATTTTTCTCCATGTTTCTATTGATTCATTATATGGTAATACCGTATGTGTAATCCCGTTCTTTTCGCACCATTCTTGTTTTTCATTATCTCTTCTTTGAGATTTTAGAAAATTCATTTTAGAGCTATGATAAAAAGGTATAAATTTATAGTGTTGTTCTCCATGAACTTCAACAACCCTTTTAATCAAAGGCAGATAAAAATCTAAGTATAGGGTTTCGGACTTTCTCAAAGGAATTGGCACTTCCTCTAATATTTGTAGAGTTGGGAACATTTCTACCAATAGCTTTCTGGCAGCTAAATGAAAAGAAGATTTATCATTAATTCTTCCTTTTGAAATATGGCCAGTTAAACTCCAATTAATATTATGTCCATCCAAATCAACAATATTCATTTTACTCCTAAAACCTCTTTAACTGATTTTTCAACAGTGTCATATGCTTCTTTACTCTCTAATAGAAAATTTCTAACTTTTTCTGTTCCTTGAAATTTGGGCTTATCATCAAGTACCGTAATAGTATACCAAGCGCCACCTTTATTAATAATACCAACATCAGAAGCTAAATTAATCAATTCTGTATACTTATCAATACCTTGGCCGTATCTGATAAAACTGGTGGTGACGGCCCCTGGTGGCCCTAGTGCGGAACAGACCACTTGCCATTCGATTTCCTGCCCGATTTGAGTATTATCGGTTCCGATGACCCATGGTTTAAATGTCTTCGCCCTGAGCTTAATATCGGTCTGGTATGCTATGGCTTGACCGCTTTTTTCTTTGAACTCTGCACCATAGCCTGTAGGATTTCCCATAAGGTGAGTAATCCCAATAACAATATTTCTATTAACGGGTATAACATTAGCTACTTTACGACAAAACTTAGCTAATAATTTAGCACCGTCCGCTCGTTGCATTTTGTCCATATCACTAGTAATTTCCGCTTCTGTACACAGTGCAGAGTATGAGTCTATGATAAGAACACATCCTGGTACTTCATTAATTATTCTTTCTGCAATTTGTAGATATTCTTCTCCGTGAAGAATTTTTCCTTGTTGACTACCTATTACATGAAATCTAGCAAGATCTAATCCCGGTATTCCTTCTAAGTCTCTTTTCTTTAGTCTACCCTCGATGTTAAGGTAGTACACTTGGCGACCTTCTTTGAAAGACCCATGAGCATATTCTTTTTGTTGGGCCGTTGCGGAGAAGGCCAGAGATGTTGTTGTTTTGCCGCACTTAGGTTGTCCTGTTAGTACAACAAAACTTCCTTCTGGTATTCCTCCATTAAGCGCCATATCTAAAGACGGACTAACTGGTATGGTTAATACTTTTTTGTCTACAAGAGCATTTCCAGACAATATAATCTCATCACCAAAATTTTTAATAACATCTTCTTTAAGAGTTGTTGCCATTATCTAATTCCTTTAACTTAGAAAGTATGCCCTGTTTTGAATTGGTTTTTTGTCTGAAAGTTTTCTTTTCTGACCTATCTATATTTTCAGTTAAGTCTGTGTTTTCAGATTCAATTAAAGTCTCATGATGATCTATTATAGCCAATAGATGAGGCGCTCGCAAAGAATAGATTTTTTCTGCTTTTTTGTCATTTAGCGCTCTTATTATAGCCTTGGGATTATATTTTTTTAAAAGCTTATTGGCTGTGGCTATTTGATCTCTATAGTATTTAGACCATTCTTTATTTGTCCAAAATCTATAGTGCAAATCTAGTTTTTCTATACGAGCTTTGTGCTCACATATCAATTCCGTAATATATTGAGCAGCAGATACGGTTTTGCCGTTAGAGTATCTTGATGGATACATTTTATTTTTTTGGTCTAAAAATTCCTTTACTTTGATTGGTTGATGAATTACTCTTTTTTCTTGATTCATCTCCAACCTCTGATGCTTCTTTCGTCATGATGGCAACAGAATTTATTTTCTTACCAGATGTGTGAGTTATCATAAGGTTTGATGCTCTTGTTCTGGTGGTCTTTTTATCGGGCGTAGAGTCTTTAATTGCTGCGTTTGATTCTATAGTAGCAGACACCTGATCCAGAGAAAGATTCAATTCTTTTGATATTTCTTCAGCGTCTGAGCCGTTATGATTTAGCCATTGAATGGCGTATTTTTGTGTTTTATTTAATTTAGGCATTATATCATCTCTCTTTCTGCTTGTGTTAACCATGAGATATTTTTTGAACTTAAAAAACTAATATACATGTTAAAAACTTTTTCATTAACTATTTTAAACTTATCAGACGGTTTACAAACATTATCTAGTATGCTGTATGATCGTTCGTCTAAGCCGTATTCTAATGGATTAAATAGTTTATTATTGTTAGATATTTTTACACAATATTTAGTTCCTGAATCGCTGTTTATTATTTTTTTAGCATAGACCTTGGGACTGTCACTAGACATTCTTGGCATGCTTTCATTATCTAAAAAGTCTTCTGCTCCCAAAACCCCATAATATTCGAATGAGGTAGAGCTTTCGGTCTTATTGATTGGATTAAATATAAAATTATCCATTGGTATCCTCTTCTAAATTTGTGGCAGATGTTGACATGCAATTTTCTAAGAAATCGAAAAATCCTTTTGTATACTCATTATAGTCTCTGTTGGCAGGAACGGGAATATGATAATTCTTTTGGCATATTTCTTTTGCTCCAATTGTCATCCCCGTTTGATCCTCTTCTAGAATTTTAGCAACAACTTGGATTACAATTTCGTGTCTGCAGTCTATCAGTTTATCTGATGACATGCTAATATTATTAGCTAATGATGCAGAATCGTGTTGTTTTTGTATGGCTTCTATAGCTTCTAGTATTTTCTGTTTATCTTCTTCTGATATCTCTTTGGGCTTGTCTGTATTTGTGTTGTTCATTATTTATCTGTCCATTTAATTTTGGGCTGTTTTTTAAGTCGTTTCATGCCTTTGGGCAATTCTGTTTTGGGTTGTTCTTCTTTATAAGAATTGTGCTTATTATGCAGATGTATTTTTTCATCCTCTGTCATTTTATCTCTGTTTCTATTTGCTAAATCTCCTAGAGTTTTTAGCTCTGTATCTGATTTTCTAACAGAAGAACTTTGAGTTGAAACATCTTTAATATATTCTCTGTGAGTATCGCATGAACCACAATGAATACACTCTGGTTTATCTGTGTAGTCTTTGATATAGAAAAATAGCTCAAATCCTGTAGAGCATTTTTCACAATTGTATGAATATGTCGGCATACTATTTCAGATCTCGTTCAGCATCCTTTAACCAAGATACCATTTTTGTATTTAAAAATTTAAGATATTTGTCAAATGTTATTTTGGAAACTTCTTTAAACATCCATTTATTTTTACAAACGCCATCTATAAAATCAAATTCTCTTTTATTTTTTATAGGTGAAAGTAATTCAATAGGATTAAATAGAGATGAATTTGGAGTAGTCCTTATATAATAACTATATTGATATTCATTATTAGAAAAACTTTTTGGTTTTTTGTTTTGTGTACACTTTGCGGCAATATTATCGGAGTCCTGGGACTCTACTCTGGAATTGCCATCATCGTCTATGAAATCTTCCTTGCCTCTCAAGCAATAAAACATTTCAACATCTGAATTAGACTTGGGACTAAAAATAAAATTTGACATAATTAGATATTAGCAATAAAGGGTTTCCATAATTCATATGATGGACTATTACTTATAGTAGTGAGTTCACCAAACCATGGCAAGTACTGAACAGAATAATTGGGCTGTATAGGGTTTCCAATCAAGGTCATACCAGCTTCTTTTGGTGTTCTATTGCCTTTTTTGTGATTACATGGTCTACATGCCGTTACTATATTTTGCCAATTAGTTGATTGTTTTCTTTTTTCATGATCAAACCTACACTTGGGTATAATATGATCATATGTTAATTGAGAAGAACAAAATTGAACTCCACAATATTGACAAGTATAATTATCTCTAATAAATAAATTATTTCTAGAAAAATTAATTTTTCGATTATAGAGATTAAAGTATCTTAATGTTTTGGCCACAGCTGGAACTGGATACTGTTTGTTTCCTGCTCCTTGTATGTGCTTGTCATTATAATAAGATATTATTTCTATACCATAATTATTATTATTCTCATACCTAATAGACCATACTATGGCTCTCTGCCAAGATATAATTCTTAGCGGAACATAATCGGCATTTAATAATAAGCATTTACTATTTTCGGCTTTGCTGCTCATAATCATCAAGTCTATATAAGATTTTAGAGATAATTGGATTTCTTACAATATCTGAGGCTTCCAATTTAGAATACCCTATGCCCTCAACTCCATTAAGTGCCGATATCATATCGCTAAAACCACCCTGTAAATGTCTACTCAAATCAGACTGAGCAACGTCACCAGTTAAAACCATTTTACTAGACTGTCCTGTTCTTGTTATTAACATTTTTAGTTGCTCATATGATGCATTTTGGCACTCATCTGCAACAATAAAAGCATTATGGAAGTTACGGCCTCTCATAAGTCCTAGTGGTACTACCTCAACCTTATTATTTAATCTGAGTGAAGCGTAGTGGGCCGAACTTATAAAGTGTCCGATTTCGTCTAATATTGGCAATAGATAAGGATGTAATTTTTCTTCTGCTGATCCTGGGAGATATCCCATTTTTTCTCCGGCTTCCAATATTGGTCTTGTGATAATAATCTTTTTTACTTTTTCGTCTAAAAGATATTCAAGAGCCATTCCAATAGCGATGTGTGTTTTACCACTACCGGCTAGTCCTTGACAAAACGTTATAGTATTTTCTGCAATCGTCCTTATGTACTCTTTTTGGTTTTCAGTTCTTGGTTTTAATCGATTTCTATAAGCAGCTCCTTTGGGTTCCAAACTATTTGTCGCATCAATAACCTTAGCTTTTTTCTTTGAGTTTTTATTAGTTTTTCTCAATGTGTGCCCTTTTCTTATATAAGGAGTATTAAAATACTACACAAATAATACACCTTTATAAGTATAAGTTTAAAAATTGTTCTATAATAAACACGCTCCACCAGCACAACTAATTTCTTCTATCCCAGCAGTATTGTCTTCATTTTCTAGAAGTTGTGTATAGTCTACTTTCTTAAAACTATTATAAAGATCACAATAGATTTTCCAGTTGTAAACATCTTTCATGCAATATGTTAAACGCCTAAGATCACTATCAAAATATTTTCCAGCAAAATTTTTCATCTTTGTCATGAACAATAGTTTGTCCTGACTATCATTATCTTTGGCTTGATTCATACTAACATAATCACATGCTGCCCATAGATTATTATTGAAAGCATTGAGTCCTAATTCAATTAGTCCTGAGCACCACAATGCAGCATCTCCATACTCTTTAACAATTTCGCGGCTGGTATAAACAGTAGTGAATGGCGCTTGTGGGTAGTCCTTATCTCCACTTTGAGGAATCAAACTTATTCCAGCAAAATATTTTCTATTATCATAAATATACTTTGTAACATCATCCCATTCATCTGGCTTAACGGTTACTGTATTACTCACATTATGACTTAAATAATCTTGTGTACATAATGATCTGTTTTTGCCGCTTTGAACCCAATTCTTTTGTGTGTCTTTAACAACAGAGAGCATTTCTACCGCAGGTAATTGGTTCTTTAATTTAGCACCATCTGGCACTTCTATAGGGAATTTTATAACTTCGTCAGTATTATTGGCTGACCAAGAAGACTTTACACATGCTTGTGGATTTACTTTCTTAAAGTGTTGATATGGAGCTTCTAAAACATTGGCCTGTACATGGCGAATATATCGTTTGGCATGATGCGGATGAATACCCGAACTTGTACCAAGCATACTACTACTAGTGCCTTCTGGTTTTAAACAAGTTACTCTGGCCGCTTGATTGATTTTGATTTTTTTGGCTATATCTTTATTGGTCTCTACAGCAATTTTAGCACCATTGCGTAAAACCTTTTCAGAAAGTACTAAGTCATGCTTTTCCATTGTTCCAGTTAGAGATACTCCTAATAGAGCTTCTCTTTCAAAGATTCGACAACTAGTTTCTCCTAGATAGTCTAATTTGGTAAAACCAGCTTGTAAAGTTCCTATTATAGCAGCGGCTCTGCATCTCTCGTAAAAGTCATCTTCGTCTTCAATTGATGAACAGTTAATGGTAGACAAATTGCATCCTTGCCATCCGCTTTTACCAGTTTCTTCATCTACTGGCCACATACCAACTTCTACGCAAGGATTAAAAGTCATCTCTGTTGAGTCGCTCCATATAAATCCTGGCTCACCAAACTCTTTAACACTCTCCATGAGTGTTTTAAATTCCTCAAATGTTGTTTCTTCTTTTAGCAAAAGTGCGGAGTTATTACTTCGTGCTCGTTGAGGATTGTCAATATACCAATTGCCAGTTTTGGCTTTTGCCATTTCTTCATCGTCGTGGCTAAATAGTGCTAAACTAGCAGAACGTCTAACGCCTCCACTTAGAACAGCATCACTACTATGCATAACAATATCATAAGCATCAATTGGACGAAGCTTCTTTTGGTTATTTGCTATGCAACGATCAAGTAATGTTCGTATTTTTTCTAATCCATTTTGTAGTGGTTCAAATCCTGGAGCTTTGCCAACACCGCTCGCTAAAGATGATCCTTTTGATCGAATATTAGAATAGTCAAATACAACATAAGTGTTCTTGTACATTTTAAATTCTTCAATAGGTTTGCTAAAGTAAGAACTTAATAGAACACCTAAAGCATCAGCCCAACCTTCAATGCTATCTTCTATTACATACTTTACTCCTTCATTATTGTCTGGAAGGTCATGTTCTAGTGTTGGTAATTTGGCAACATGGTGCTTTTGAACACTAAATCCTGTTCCGCTACCACAAAGAAGTAACCAAAAACATTCTTGAAAAAATCTTAAGCGATCACAATACGAACTTGTGCAGTTGTATATTTTGGCGTGTCTTTTTAGAATCGGATCTCCGCCAAATTGGAGGGCTCTTTGGCTTCCTAAAACCTTCTTCTTATACATCATATCATATGCCCAATCAATATCTTCTTTTGCTTCAGGATACTGTGTGTGCATCATGTTTTTAACACGATCAACAGCCTCTTTCCATGTTTCTCTGCGATTCTTATCTTCTATCCAACGAGCATATTTACTAACAAATGTATAGTTCTGAAGTTCTTGAAGGGCCGACATATTATCTCCTATTTAAAATTACAATTATGCCTATTAAGACGGCGGTTTGAAAAGAAAAATCTGTAGTGTCCGAGCTACCATGAAACCACCTGTTGTAGAAATATATCGCACACGATATATAATATATTAATGAATTCATAATACACCACACAGATCTTTGAGCCAAGAAAGATTTGGTTTGATATAAAAAATTTCTATACCACTCATATTCACAAATGTATCAAATCTTTTTTTTGCATCTTGGTCAAATAATTTTGTTCCGTGATCATCAGCCATAAAAACCTTAGTTACTCCTTCTTGCCATAAGGCCATAATACAATCATTACAGCATTGACCGGTAACATATGCTATGCCGTTATCTGGCCTAACCACACAATTAGATAAAGCATTTCGTTCGGCATGAATCATCCATGGGTACTTTTCTGGTCGTGTTTTTGGTAGTTGTTTGTCGTCTAGTCCTCTTGCAAATCCGTTATATCCGACACCCAAAATACGATTATTATTATCTGTTATTATACAGCCATGCTGTGTTTGAAGATCGTGGCTTCGTTGGGAAACAACTTTAGCCAACCCCAGAAAATAATCTGTCCATAGTGGTCTCATAGAGGTATGATATCTCTTTGGAGAAGAGAAGTCAAGTAGGGAGTTTCAAAGGAAGCATCGTGTTTTAAATTATACCATCGATTAGTTGCAATATAATATATCATTTCCTTTGCTATATGGTGTGACTTGTGTTTTGTTCCTGCTAATTCTGCAATAGTATTTAAATCATTAAATTTTTCTTTGAGTCTAGCTTTTAGTTTTTGATTACAGCTTTTTAGCCATCTGGCCTTTGAATAAAAATGTAAATGTAAATGAGATATATCTAAGTTGATTATTTTTGGCTCGATGCTGTCTAGTTCTACTTTCCCAAAATGAAATCCACAGTCTGTTTCTACGAATCCGTTTTTGGGAAAAATCATTTTACTAGAATTATATGTTTTATCCAAAGAGTAACGATTGCTTTTCCCTATTTGATTGTATACGTTTTTTATTTTATATTTATTACCTGTGATGGGCAAATCCTGGAAATATTTTTTGACAATTTTAGGATTATCATCAACTCTAATCCCATAGTCGTATACCAAAAATTCATCGGCATCCAATGGTATAAGCAAATCACAATCTGATTCTTTCATAACATTGGTACATATCTGTCCCTTATGTTCAAAATCATTTAAATATGTAATAAGTTTTATTTTATTCTTAAAATATTTATTAATTATATTTAAAGTATTATCTGTAGAGCCATTGTCTATGATTGTTATTTTATCTGCAATTTGACTATGATACTCTATGAATGATCTTATAAATTCTTCTTCATTTTTGACGCATGATATGATTTCTATTTTATTCATGTTTATACTGTTAAAGTTTTCTTTTGATGACTAATTAGATATCCGATATATCTTTCTAACGCGTGCTCGTATTGTAAGTCTTGTATGCCTAATTTGTTGTAGCCTGTTTCAAGCTCAATAGAATTTTTAATACCATTACTTATTACGGTATCTCTGGAAGAGTAATCCATTTGTTTGCACAAACAGTGACCAGATGTTGAATGGTATATTTCGTCAAAAACAGACTTATTGATCATAGCATTTGTCCAAAATGTATCATTTTTATCTATTGTAGTAAGATTATTATAAAAATAATTATAGTTATCATATAAAGGCTTAAGATTATTAAATTGAGTAATAAACATAGTTCCACCAATATATTGAAAATTTTTATTATAAATTTTACACATTATCTTGTCAGTTTTCATTCTTTGCCGATTCATGTCATTGGCGTCACAGTCAATGAAGAAATTATTACTAATTGTAGTATTATATTTATAATAATAATTATTATACATAATTTTAACTAATTCTTCTCTCCATATTAAATTATATTTATTATGAATATATAATATGTAAGAGTTTTTATTAATAGATTTATTTTCTATTAATAACTTATACATATCTAATAATCCCCCAATGTCTCTGCCTACATTAGGACGATCAATAAATATACAATCTGAATGAATTTTACTTAATTCTTTTTTAGCTTTTGATATAAGTGTTTTATCGTCACCTGTGATTGCTATTGTTACGTTATAACTTCTTTTTTCTGAAAAAAGTAATTTTTGATTGATTAAGTTAACAAAATAATTACTATCAAATTCATAGTTTGTATTAGCAAAAAAAGACAACAAGATATTATCAGTTTTATTCTGCGCTGGTTTTTGTAGAATACGCGGCTTATTGAAATTGTGTAAAATATATTTTTGATTTTTAAGAGTTGAATTTTTACGATTATTTAATTTAAGCTGATTGAATTTTTTTAGAATTATGTCAGGATTGTTATTATGATTTTTTATAACTAAATAATTTTCTAGATCTTGATCAGAATGATCGTATTTAATATTATTATCCAAGACTATGATTTTTTTATTCAATAATAGGGACTCTAAAACAACAATTGGACACGGATCGCTTTTGCTAGTGAGAAAAAAATAGTCTAATTTATTTAATTCTTTATACGGATTATTTGTCTGAGGAATAATTAGTAGATTTTTTGGTTTATTCTCTATAAAAGTATTTTTATCATCACCAATCCAAACAAAATTTATATTTTGATTATTTTCAGCAATATGTTTAAATAATGTAAAGTTTTTCCTTTCGGAAATGATACCACACATACCAACTGTAATTTTTTTGTTTTTACCAGACTGTACTCTGTTATTTTGTAATATCTTTTTAGTTTTCTTTGAAGATATGTAAGGTGGAAATAATTCTATATTATCAGTTTTATTATAATATTGAATATCATCAATAATAGCTTGAGCAGGAAAATATTTTTGATTATTTTCTATAAAACTTAAAAATCCATCAAACTTATTTTTATTAGAGTAATCTACGAAATTTTTTAAATCCTCAAAAGTTTCATGAAAATGAAATACGGTTTTATGTAGAAATGGCTGCATATCATGAATATTTTTTACATATATATTTGTAGAATTTGAATAAATAAGTATCGGATTTAATTGCTGTAGTATTTTGTATAGCTTGTCCTTGTCATTAAAGTGATATAGCCACAAACAGTTGTCTATTGGATCAAAATCTTGCGACGGATGAGCATCTATAAATACCACATTTTCAAAAAGTTTTTTATCTAATATGTCTTGAACAAAGGTTTTTAAAAATATAGGAGCGCCAGTTGCAGAAGTTTCATGGTTAATAAATACAACACAGCGATTTCTATATTTGTCATATTTTTTATCATATGTTATATTATATGCTTTAAGTATTTTTTCATCTGATACATTAGTAGTGTATCTTCTATGCTCGGCAACTCCATGAAACACATAATGCTTAGATGCTTCTTCATCAGACAAATCAGATAAATCTAAGTTAAGTATTTTATATATTTTAGGGTTAAAATTTATTGGTAATTTGTTTCTAATAACAGAATCACTATAAATTCTATTTTCTTTATATCCAAAGAAACCATAGTGCATTATACATGCATGTTCTGATATTGCTCCTCCGGCTATCAAATCCGGATTGTATTTGAGATATTGCATATAATCAAAATCTTCTGGCATAGAATTTTTTAATATTTCATTTGTGCTGGACGAGAGTTCCCAGTAATAGTGATCATTTTGAATAATTGTATTATCATCTAAAAATTGGTATTTTTGAAAATTTGGACCATCCAAATGCAACCATTGTATCAATATGTATTTATCATGAGTTTCTAAAATCCTACCATAAGTATTTATATAGTCTTTAATGTAGCATTCATTGTTGTTCATTACAATCAGCTCAAAGTATCCAGTATCAGATTTTTTATTGATAACTTTAACAACAGTGTGTTGTGGATGAATTATTTGTTTTTTATATGCAGATATTATATATCCAAAAATTCTTTCCAAAGAATGACAATATGTACTAACCGAATCTTCGTTAACTTTACCAGATTCTAATTTAAGCAATTTTTGTATTTTATTAATTTTAGCTTTAGTAAAGTATTTTTTGAATATCTGTGTTTTCCCCATAAACATGGTGCCTGCTGGGAATGGTTTATTTTTCACGGCATCATAATTTAAGTGTAAAATTTGAGATAATTTTTTAATTTTGTTGGAATGAGCTAGTTCTTGAGCGTCAAATAGAAAGTTACTATTGCATAAAAGTCCAGCATTTGATTTTTGTATATCTTTAATGTTTTGTGCTACTATCTGTTCTGATCCTATCAGGTCGTGATAGCACACATATCTCCAATTGATTTGATTATTGTTGCCTAGCACAGATTTTTTTGTGTGCAATTTAATAAATAGCGGTTCTTTGATTATAGAGATATGATGGAGGAACGGCGCTATGTCTCCTCCATAGTTTTTGTGATATGTAAAAACAATATCGGGTCTTTTGGTTAAAGACAAAGAAATATATTCTTCTATATTTTTATAAGTAGTATCTTCACATAGTCCAACGTACAGAGTATATGATTGACTAATATTATTTAATAATGAGCATATTTCTGGCCATAGATCCAGATGGTATAGATATACGGATATGGCTAATTTATTTTTAGATTTTCTTTTGTAGTTTGTTATAAAGCACCAATGCTAGAACAGCACCGGCGACTCCCATGAACAATCCAGCAGGAGACACCGACTCGTACTTACCCAGTAAGTATAATAGTGCTCCACCCATGTAGGAGCCACATACTCCTAGTGCTACTGTTTTAACAAAACCAAAATTTTCTTCTCCAGGCACTATGCTCTTGGCTATACTGCCTACAAAAATACCATATACACACCAGATTAATATACTAAACATTTGCTGCCTCCACGAGGGTTACTACTTCATCATCCTTGAGATTTTCTCCTACGTCTAACAATGCTTCTGTCAATTTTATACCATATGTATTATATTCGTCTTTAGTTAGTTCTCTTTTTAGAATTCTTTTAATTCTTAGTCTAGTAAACCAACCACGTTTTTTACTAAATTCTCTAATATTAGCACCGTATATAGCATACTTATTTTCAGCTGTCATATCTTTTGTTTTATTTTTATTGCATTCTTGTAGTACTCTAATTACTGTAAGAATAATGCTAATCATCATTAAAACTGCAATAACGCTACCAAATTTTTCATCATTTGGTACATTTGCTTGTTTCAACACTTTTTCTGCTATGGTTTTTAGTTTTTCTTTAAGATTATCGTCCATTTTTAAACCTTTATTTTTTAGGGATTGGACAAACGCCATTAGGACAATTTTGTTGAATAGTCACAGGAGGATGAACTATTACTTTAGGATATTCTCGGGGTAATTGATTTTTAGGAGCATCACTTTTTTCAGGAATACAATATCCACAATTTACTTTTGTAATTTTATCTCCACTAATATAATAACCAGTACCCTTGCATACCGGACAATCTTTGCGTTTATATTTTTTAACACTTTCTGTGTGCTGGGCTTTGACAATACCGCCAACAAGAGTCACGGCAGATGTTGTTGATCCATGATATCCATATGAGCCGAATAGCATAGCAGCAGCTAACATCGGTATTAGTAATTTATTCATCTTTTGTTCTCCATGGAACAGGAATCAGGTCTATTATATTTTTCAAAGGTCGCGGCCTATTGGGCTTTGGTTTTGGCACTGGTTTGATTGGTTTTTTTTGTTTTTCAAAAAAATCAACCATTCGTATAATAAGCGATCTTATTATGCGTAAAAAATTATTTAAAGCAATTCTATCTAATAGTTTCATAGTATAACCCTAAAGGTATAAATATAATACACCAAACTTAAGGTTAGCTTTTAGGCTACTATATTATAGATAGTCTTCAAAACCGTAAGATGGTAGCTTTTGTACAGGGAATCCGTCAAAATTACTAAACGCATAACTTCCATTTTGTGAAAGCATCCCTGCTGCTACGTCGGCTCGTATTAAAAAACTGCCGTCTGGTATAGGCCCCCATTCTGGATGGCCTCCATCATTCCATTTTCCCCAACTATTTTGGACCAAAAATAATGGCTCACTTCCTGTATCATCACATGCTATCCAAGCCATACAATGGCCCCAGCTACCGCTAGTGTTAGCTATTCCTTTTTTATCTCTCTTATTACTAAACCCATAATTAGAACATACTGCTAATCCATAACCATTAGCTAGAGCATCTCGTGCTTCTTCTACGGTTCGTATTAAACTAGTTGTTTTAATCTGATGATCGTTTGCTGCGTCAATAACTTTATCTGGTAGTCCTCTGGCGCCCCATCCGGCGCCCAAATTACCATTATATTTAGTAAAGTCTGCTATACCTTTATAGTTTTGGCGTAACAATATTCCGCCATTTTTGCTTACAAACTCGGCTGCTCTAGAGCAACTCATTCCTTCTCCGCCGTGACCACGAGCGCCATAAATTGCTTCTGTTGCTCCTTTTGCTATCCAAGCTTCTTTCTCTCCATTAACATCTATTTCTACTGCTCGACTAACATCACAAGCATTTCGTGTTCCGTGAGATACACAATCTCCTGTTGTTTGTCTTTCATTATAAGGACTTTTTTCAAATTTTAACACACTTTTATACGGTGTTGACAGTTTACCCTTACCGCTGCTTTTAATTTTTTTACTAGCATCTCCGAATAATGGATATTTACTATTTTCCATTAAATGATTAAAAACATGCTCTTCCCAAAGACAGCCGCTAAAACCATTGCGATAATTATCGTATAATTCTTGTGGTGAATATCTTGGCATTATTTGCTTCCTTGTAAACAGGCCCAGGATAAAGCCTTAAAGCCCTCAACAGCTTTATCTCTAAGGTCTTTAGTTAATAAAACATTATCATCGCCAATAGCCGTTAATACCAATGCTTGAGCAGACTCTGGGAGGTCCTCATATTTTCCTTTAATATCTAACCTTAGCATTAAGCCAACTAATCTATTAGCTTGTCTAATTTCTTCAGTATTTTTAATAATCTCATCATCTCCATCAAGACCAACTAAGGTTGCCATATCATTATACAAATAGGCTAATCGCAACCCGTCAGTTTTACGATCAGAATCTACAGACAAAGCCTTAACTACAGCATCAGCTTTTTCTTTTAGTTCTGGTGACTCAGGCTCTTTAACATCTAATTCAACAACAGCCGATGGCGATACTGCCTTATTAATAAAACCAAGATCAGGCTTTAGTATTCCAATACCTAATAGGGCAAGAGCAAGTATCAAGAGACCTGTTTTAAGTTTGGGATTCATACACTTTTTTCCTTTGAGCAAACGGTTGGACTTAAGAATGGAAACATCTGATCAGCAACCTTAACGGCCTCTTCGCATCCGCTCTTAACTGCTAAATCTCTGGTTTGTTTCCAAGAAACTACTAATTTAAAGAAATTGTCTTCTTTACTTTCTTTGGACACGGCAACAGGAGCAACATCTGGAACAACAACAGGGACAACTGACGACCCATGGTTTAGTTTGGACTTTAATCCACCAACCATATCTCCTAAAAATTTTTGAACAGGGCTTAGTCTATCTTTGAATAGAATCCATAATATGATGCCAACTCCTGCATATAGAGCTAGATCTGTTGGCGTTACTCTGCTAGCAAATTGATCGAAACTTTCTGTATAATTCATTTCTTTTTCCTCGTTTTTTTAGCTTTGGGTTTGATTGATTGTGAAACTACTGTTGTTTTTGATGGAAAAACTCCAACTTGTCTAAAGGTTGTTACCATAGCATCAATGCTGGAGCTAACCAGTGCCATTAAGAATATTTTGATATATTTACGAATAATTATTTGCATAAAGCTTGGAACCATAGGCACGTCTATAACAACAAAAACATTATCATAAAATTTTGATAAATAATCCATAGCTATGGTTTTTTTATCTGGTCCTGTTAAATCTCCAGAATTTTGTTCTAAAACCTGCACAGTTTCAGCAACTGCAAGTTGTAATATTTTCCAAGCCTGAGATATAGCAACAGATTTAACTTCGCCTAAAGAGATTTTAACCTGTGTAATAAAACCATCCATTTGTATTTTTATAGAATCTATCGAAGCTGCTTCTGGCATAAAAGAATATCCTTTTTGAAAAAACACCCTATATATTATAATACACCGACCAAGACTGTCTACTTTACTTTGGACTGAATTGATTTTTTAACTTTCTTTTTAGCTTTAGATTTAGGAGAGTTCCTTTTAACGACCGTTTTTCTCTCTTCTGGAGTTGCTGTATTCCACCAAGTCTTTTTAAGATCTGCTCTTCCTTTTATGTATCTAAACAATAATGTTAATTGACCAATGATTAATATTACTGCCTCTACTCCTTTACTTGTTTCTTGTATTAAATCTTCTTTTTGATTGAAATCATCTAATACTCCAAATAAATAAGCTCCACTAAAAATAAAGCTTACTAAAGTAAACCAAAACTCACTTGTTCTATAACCAGGTTTAATCATTGTATTTCTCCATAGTTATTATTACACCAATATTAATATGTTAAAAATGAACTAAGATCAATCTCTGTGAGCTGATAGTTTCCTCCTAGTTGAGACATGAGACTATTAATTTGTGATTTATAGTATGAAACAAAAGGGCCTGATCCAGGATTATGCCACAAACTTGTTAATACTAATATATTATTAATTATTAAAAATGCTGGATTTCCACTATCTCCACCAATAATATTTTCATAAAATTCTGCATTTTTACTATTATTAGGAACAGAGAAAGAAGTGTTTCGCTTATTAGCCGGGAAAGAGACAAGATCAAGAATCAGAGCTTTTTCTTCTTGGTCTAAGCACAAAGACGGTAATCCAAAAGTATAATTTCTTTCATAAGAAGTAGTACTGTTTGAATATATTGAAGGAAGATAGTTAAACCAATTTTCTGGTAAAATTTTAGCAAAAGAAACACCTGATTCAATATCGGAATCTAATAATGCTATTTGTATATCTGTGTTAGGTACATTTGCTGTTGCTGTTATTGTTTTAGTAATTACAGTATTGTCTAAACGAACAAATCTAATCGAGGTACCAACATTTAAGGGATAGTGTTGGGCGCAAATTACGTGTCTAGGACTTATAAGAGTTCCGGCTCTGCGTGGTCCGTCTAGTGAATTCCACGGACTACAACAAGTCAAGTCTAAACCGTGCGCCCAGCATTGTGTATTCCTAGTATAGATCCCATTAACATGATCTTGTAATGAAAAAATATTTTTGCCTGTTGATGCTGATTTATCTAAAACCTGAGTACTTATTGTTTCAGTAATATTTTTTGCTAGAGAAGAATTTTCATATCCAGTAAATAGTGTATTTTGAACATTAGCGGTAGAAAAAATCAATGTTTTAGATAAAGATTTTCCATCTATAGATGCCGTTATATCGCACGTACCATCGGAAACATGAGTAACATAGCCATTTAAATTCACTGTTGCAATAGCTGGGTTGCTGGATGACCAGGTTATTGTCTCATTCGGATTTGACTGTTTACCTATAGAGATAAGATTCATTTGATAATCATTAACGCATGTTGCAGTTGGGTAGCTCGTGTAAACCCTGTCTTCAATTGTTGCGTATGAAAGAGATCCTTGTGACGCTATAACCCTAACATAAGGAATACTATTCAAAGACAATAAATTAAAAGTTTTAGTAATAGAAATTTTAGAACTATTAGTATTAGCTATTATTTTCATTATTATAGTATAAGTTTAAAGAAGATATATGGTCCAAACAGTCCTGTTTATTTTCTGCTACAAATAAATTGTATATGGTAGAAGTGACTCCTTCGCTTTCAAATAAATCTAAAACAGTATTATCTGTATAAATTAGTCTCCAACTATTTTGTGATTCGCTATTATTCATATATTCTCTTAAGCATTTAGGGTTATTGTTACGCCTCTGGCTAATAACGTTGTTCTAGCATTACTTGCATTTGTTGTTAAAGCAGATATCCCGGAACTGGTTCCTCCGCTAAGATTTATTGTTTTACCAGTACCATATGTTATTGTTCCGTTTGTACCATCTAGTGCCGCTAATCTCACTAATATATTTTCTATAGATGCTGCTGTTAATTTTTGTCCTGTTATTGTTACATTACCTCCAACATATTTCAAGTTTAATCCTAAAGTAAAATCAGTAATATTTGATCCTGTTGCAGATGACGTAATTGTTATAGCTCCATTTACTGTCACTAAAGATGGTAAATTTACGGTTGTTAAAGAAGACATCAATCCAAGGGCTATAG
>Ga0315904_10003525_pt1 | contig 22927 bp, 27 predicted proteins | sample LakEriMetagenome_6_FD_203529 | JGI IMG/M metagenome (GOLD analysis project Ga0315904, IMG submission 203529) | Freshwater fungal communities from buoy surface, Lake Erie, Ohio, United States - Buoy 12 MA120 | ecosystem: Environmental > Aquatic > Freshwater > Lake | place: USA: Lake Erie, Ohio... | reverse complement strand
TGTATATGAATGTATTTTCAGAATTGTTTTTATGGTTTTCAACACATTTTTCATACGCGATGTGGCTCGGCTCAAGAAGAAATCCAACCCAACCATTTTCTATAAGAAACTTGCTATTACTGAAAGTAACACCATCGTTTGCTCCTATATCTAACAAGGTTTTTAATTGACTTGCTCCTTCGCGGTGGTTAAAATAATCTATTGCTATAAAATCTTCTTCGTTCTGACTATACATACTACTTGTTTTTGAATTTTTCGTAAGCAACCTCAATCTGATATTTTCCCCAAGCAACAATCATAAATACACACAAAAGAATATTCATAAAAGGTATTACGCGAAGCAATTTGAATTGTGCTTGTTCTTGTTTCGTTAAGTCTTGCTTGAACCAAGAATTAAAAAGCATAAGAAATACAATCGGAAACGCATAAAGCCATATAACAAGTTCTGTAAATGATTTCATATTTTTTAGTTGTTAGGGAAGCCGATTTTCCTTCGTGCTTCAAAGTTTTGAAAGTCTTGAGAGTGTACTAAAGGTGATTCAGTTTTTTGATACTGCTCGTCAAGAGGTATTCCAAAATGAACGGGGTGATTATGTGTAAAAAGATGTTGTGGTAAGTAAACCCACTTATCTAAAATTTTCGCTACCTCCATTGCTTCGTTATCACACCAAACGCTTTGATAAGAAGGGTGGTATATGAAGTTAAATCTTTTGTAGTATGTTTTACCCATTATGCTCATAGTGGGTATTCTTTCGTTTTGGTATCCATCGGGAAGATGTAGGAAGAAATCCAAGTTTGTGTCAAATACGCTTCTCAATACATTCGGAAATTCCGAACTTGTTATTTCCATATCATCACTAAAGTTGACAAGAATATCCCAATCGTATTCGTTTTCAATAATATCCATATCGCGATTGATAGCATCAATCTTGTTCTTACTCAAACCCCGTTTTATGATTATCGCTTCTGAATCATATTGAAAGTCTTTCATTGATTCATCATCCGTGTCTATTGATAGCAATATAGCGAACCCTCCTTTTGGATTGAATTTGATAATATTTTCAATCGCTTTAATTGCTTTTTCTCTTCGGCTTCTTGTGGTTAATTTGTATAAAATTTTAAGCATTTTGAATATTTATTTTTTCTCGTAAACAATTGGTTTCCATATTACTTGTGCATCTAATTGAAATATCTTTTTTCCCTTTTCGCTCATCTCAATTCTTTCGTCTAATGGAATAGTGCTTTTGAAGTTTTTATCTTCGTAATCGTATGAAAAAAGATACTCTTCTAACCCCTCTATTGACATAAACAAATCGCTATTCAGTTTCGCTTCAAATGCTCTATATGAATATCCAATATGTTCAAATCCATATAGGTCATATTCATCCCAAAATCCGCCAACTTTCTTTAGGCACTCTTTCGTTAATGAAAGAAATACACCGCCACCCATTTCAAATGACTTTATAGTAGTTTCACCGCAGAAATAAAAGTTTTTACTTTGGTGAACACTATCAACAAGAAAAGCAAGGTGGTGTTCTGCGCTATCTTGATGCGCTTTGATAACGAACTGCTCCCAACCTTTTTTTTTCGGGTAGCAATCATCATCAAAAAGGAAGATATAGTCGCAGTCTTGCAGATAGTGTAAGCATTCGTTTTTACGCAATGCGATACCCCTTCTATCCTCATCCGTATCACGGGCAATGTGCAACTTGTAATCCGATGTGGTATAAAGTCGTAGGTTATCCAAACACTCTTGAAGCAAGACATCTCGCTTGTAGGTGGTAAACCCTATACCAATGGTCGGTTTCACTTTGACTCCTCTTGGAGTTTGTTCCATAAGCGTTTAAGAACTTTATAAATGTAGTTTTTGAATTCAATATCTTCTTTGTCGGCAGATGTTTCGTATTTATCAACTTCTTTTTCGATAAACCCTATAATCTTGTTTTCAACACCTTTCATATTCAAAAGTGCTTCTTTACATTGCTGAAGCATACCATCGAAGTTCTTACCCGACTCTTCTAATTCCTTCTCATACATTGGTAAAAATACCTTTTCATAGTGAGTTGCTTTGTCGTTCACTAAACCTTCGTTTGCTTGGTATTTACCAATTGCATCAAACATTTCAATTTGAATTTTCGATGCTTCATAGTTCTTACCAAGTTTGTGCATCTTTTCCATCTCTTTTTGTGCGTTTGCAATGAAGTTTCCAAGAGCAACCAAGTATTGGGCATCGTTTTCAATAGATTGCTTCATTTTTGCTTTTGGCGCAATAAAAGATTGCTTGTGTTCTTTTACTTTTTCAATAACCCCATCAATTGATTTCGGAGCGTTGAAGTTTACTACTTTACTCATTTTTATCGTATTTAATTAAATTTGCGTATGCCAACCAATCTTCTGTGTTCCAATGAAATGCTATCATTCCCGTGTGAACATAATAAGGTATATTATGTGACATTAAATCTCTTGTGAACCAAGTATCGGGTGCTGAATCATCTCCTTCCACAAATCTGAAAGGAATGTTTGCTATCGCTTTGGTGTGCATTAAGGTGCATCCTATTCCGTTGGTGGTACATCTGCGAACTGAACCATCGAAGAACCAATGCTGAACATAACCAATACTTAAAGATGAAACAAAATAATCATTTTTCAATTCATTATCTGCCCATCCTTGAGTGACAACACATCTTTGCCCTCCTCCGAACAATTGGTAGGGAACTCCGACAACGGCTTTCCGTGTCCAAAGAAGTTGCTCAATGACATCTTCTTGCGGGAATACATCGCTCTCCAAATGGAGCAAAAAGTCATATCCATTATTTAATGCGTATTGTCTAATTTCTTCGTGTGTCTGCGCGAGTTTTTCAATCACCCCCATACCCGAATAATCTCTCCATACACACTTGACTCCGAACGTCTTATTGATATATTTCGCATTGTCGGGTGTGCGTGAGTTATCGAATATCACAAAGTCATAACAACTCTTTGGGAACGTAAAACTTGCAACATTCGCTATGAATTGAGGTAGGCAGTAATTCTTCCCTTCGTATGTTGGTGTCGCTACCAACACTCTTGGTATTCCTTTCTCCATTGCTTATGGGTTAAATGAAAGGTCGTCTTTTATCTCACCGCCTTTGATAAATGTTTCTTCCACGTTCGGAACTTGATATGATGGCGGTGGCGGTTGTCTTAATGGACTTTCGAATTCAATATTCATTTTCTCCACCGCTTCATCTGCTTCTGCGTATGCTTCTTCTTTGGTGTTGTTACGAATCATTTCCGCTTGTGCGTCTTCAATCCTTTGCAAGTATTCCAATTCCTCATCCGTTAAGTCTTCTTGTGGGTATTCCACGAACTCATCGTTGCTCACGGGTGCGGGAGCGGGAGCGGGTGAATTTGGTGGGTAGTTTGGTGGGTAGTTTGGCGGTGGTGGCGGGGTATCGTAACCTCCCGATTGTGCGGGTGGTGGTGGTGTTGGTCTTTGGGGAGCAACGGGATTACCCTTCGCTAACTGCTCTTCTTGTAGGTTGTTCAAAATATCTTTGAGTCCTTTCTTCATTCCAATCAGAGTAACTGCTGAAATGGTCAAGTCTTTACCGAATGCGAACAATAAATATTGCTCATCGGTCATTCCCCAACCTTTTTTCATAAACACCCTTGTCATTGCGGGGCGAACACTCTTTCTAAATGCGGGGTCGGGTTCTACGGCTTGTGCTACTTGAGCGTTGTAGTTAGCAACGAACTCCATAATGCCTACACTATTTCCGTATTCATCAATTACAATTCTGCGGTTGCGGTCAATCTTACCTTCATCAATCATCTTACGCACTTTCTTCTCATCCATCTGACCAAGTTTAGCCGATAGCGTTTTTAAGGTGTCGTATGTGTCAAGAACCGCATCAACCATCTGCTCGGATGCTTTCTTCTTCTCCTTGTCCTCTAACTCGTTAAAAGCGGGATTTGGGTTGTTCATTGGGTCGTTGGACATCTGCGGAGCGGATGCGCTTGAACTTGAACCGCCCGATGATGGTGATGAACCTATTCCACCGCTTTGCTCTGCTTTGATTTGGTCAAAACCTTTACGCATAAACTGCGGTTCTTCCAAATCAGCGATGTTACCTTGCGCTATCTGCGGAGCGGAGTAATCTCTTTGCGTAACCGACTCTTGTAGCGGGTTAAAAAAAGATGAATCTTCCGCTTGGTCAACGGGGTTAAAAAAGTCGAATTGCGAATCTTCAATCTCCGATTCGATTGATGGTTTATTTTCAGCCATTAGGTCTTGATTTATTGGTTGTTGGTTTGCGGATTTTGAAGGTCGCCCTCTTCTGCGTTTTTGTTCCATAATACGTTTTGCTCGTTTTGAATCAGTTTTTCTATCGCTTCGTTTATTTCAACGTAGTCGGAGTATATCTTTCGGTCTAATCTGAATAGTTCCGTGTTTAGATTGCTCATACGCGATATGTACTTTGAAACTTGGCTTTTATGCCGATTCAATTTTCTTGCTATCTCGTTCTGACTCATCAGAGCGTGTTTCTTTAGAAGTATAGCCAATAAGCACATCGCATCGTTATCGTCACCATCGTTTCGATTGGATTCAAGTAACGCAGAGAAACTGACTTTGTATTTGGATGTAACGGAGTATATGATTAGGTCTGCGACATCTTTGGTATCGTTACCGCTCCATTTCGTTATCCACTTGAGATACGAAATTACCCGTTTCAAACCCAACGAATGAATGCTATTATTGAGTACGCGAATTAACTCAATAGCATTATTGGGACTTGGATTTTTGGAAGTTTCAGTCATTCAGTTAGTTAGTTGTGCAAATTTATTCTATTTCGAACTCAATCCATCCTTTTTTTTCAACACTAAAAAGTTTGATTGCATACACCCCACAAATGCGTCTATCATCAGTAATAACACCACTATCTTGAAGTGCATCGAAAAAACTTTTGACCAAATTGTCAATATCGTACTTGCGATTCATCGGTGCTAAATCAATGCGATTCTTCTTCGGTTCGCTATCGGGGTATGGAAAGTAAAAAGCCAACTTAACTGCCTTGTAATCTCCGTGTGGAATTTTCAGCAGTTTGATAAGTAGTGCTAAATCCTTTTTGTGCTTGGAATACTTTGGTGGGTTGTATGCTCCGTGTTTCCCTATTCGTGGTCTTTGACACGGATACCCTTCGATGTCCAATCGGTATTTAAGATTTTGCATCGTCTATCTTTTCAAGCGTTACTTGAAACTTAATTAGGTCGAACTGCTTCATCGCTACGAACGCATCGTTTTCGCTTTCGTATGCTCTTGAGTGAATACATTCTCCTCTCTTGTCAATTAGTGTTAATCTATATCTCATAAGTTGTATTGTAAAAAAAGACCCCCGCTAAAAAACGGGGGTGAAAAAAAACATCATCTGATATTCAAGAAGAAAATCTGACAATGGGCGAAGATAGTGGGGTGCGCTCGTATGTGTGAAATACTTACGACCCCGAAAATCAACGCTTATCTTTACATCCAAAATGCCCAAGATGGCTTGTCGGATGCTTGGTGTTGTGGTGGTGTTTGAGCGGGTGGTGTTTGACCCCCATCTCCCGCTTGTGGAGTTGGTGTTGGAGCGGGTTCTTCCGACTTTTTCTTGGCAACGAATGATTGAAGGTCGCTAACAATGCCGTTGTCCATCGCCATTATTCGCGCTTCCAAGTCGGTTAACTTGTTTTCATCATCATCGTCAGTTCCTTCGTACTCTTCGTACAATTCTTCAAACTTTTCGATTTTGTGCTTTACATTGTCGGGTAGTTCACGAACATCAATATCGTGTTCATCAACGAACTCTTCCCATTTTACATTTTCTTCCATAGTTGTTAGTGTTATTTGGTTTTGCGTTGCAATTTACGAACTATTTTCTTCTTTGCAACTTGTTGTTGGTAAACTTTTCCCGCCACTTTGTTTCCGACTTCTTTCGCTTCCTTCGCATCGTATGTCTTTCCGTACTCTGCTTGATATTCTTTAGAAACCTTCTTTCCAACATAACGCTTGGCTACTTTCTTGGCTAATCCTTCGAAACCGATTTTACCACCTTTTGCGTATTTAATTTTTACAACGGGTCTGCCATCTTTCCAATCTTCCGAAGGTGTATTTGAGAATTTTGAAATTCTTTCCTTTGTTTCTGTAAAATAATTATCCAAATAAACTTTTTTTGGATGTCTTACCACTAAATTAACATTATTTTCATCTATTGATAAAACCTCTGCATATTCGTATCTTCCCGTTTGTGGTCTTAAAAAACCAATTTTACTACCAACTTTTAAGGATTCAATTTCACCGCCTTTTGCGTGTTTCTCTTTGATTGAAATTATTTTAGTTTCGGGTGGGAATTTATTTTCAACTCTCTCCCAATCGTACATCAGATATTCCGAAGTGTGTTTCTTACCGCCTATTTCATATTCTACTTCGTAAATTTTTTGTGATGAAACTTTACCGCCTTTTGTAAACTTATTTAGAGAAACATACCATTTAGAACCATCTTCTTGGACACTTCCCTTATATTTTTTTGCAATTTCATCCGCAGTTATTTTTGAATAAGTCCAAACACCACCGCTATCTTTTCCCGCAAGTGCATATTTGCTTTCTATTTCAGAAACAACCTCACCACCTTTTGCGTATTTCAAGTTACCACCTTTAGAAAAGTTTCTATTAAAAAAATAGAAGTTACCATCTTTACCGCGAACTGCTATGAAATCGTATTCCAAATCTCTTCCGAACCTATCGTAGTCGAAATACATTTCAAGTAACTTTTCGCCTAATTCTTTTGCTCCACCAACTTCATCAGCGATTTGCTCTCCGAGTTCTTCATCAGAAAGGTCATTGTACCCCATTTCTTCCAATTCTTCATCGGTATAATCCATTCGGGCATCACTACCAAAAGATTCAAAATCAAAGTACATTTCGGGGTTTGAAATTGCTTCCTTTATACCTCCGATTGAATCAATGTATTCGTAAGCAAAATCTCTAAATTCATTCCCCATACTTGCGGGAACGGATGAATAATATGCTTCAGCAACTCTTTCGGGGTCGTCTTCATATCCTAAATCAGAAACCGCTTCCATCAAAACTTCAATTGGTAAGTTACTACTATCAGCAACTTTCATCATTTCGTATAAAGCATCGAAATCAGATTCAGCCATATACTCGCTATAAAAACTTCTTGGGAATCCTTCGTAATCGTGAATAGCGTATTCTTCGTGAACATCTCCGAACTTATCTTTTTTGGTTTGCTCGTCAAGCATCTCTTGAATCGCTTCCATAACTTCAGCACCGCTTGAGTAGTCAGATAATTCTAACCACTTTCCTACTAATCTTCCGTTGTTGTATTCCGCGAGGTCGGCAACATAGATTTTAGCATCTTCAAGCGTACCACCTTGAGCGAATTTTCCTCCGTTCGCCATTTTGGTGCTTTTAAGGTAGTTGATATAATCCATCGCTTCTTTCACACCCGCTTTTACGGACTTTCTTTTACCGCTTGTTTTTGAATCATCTAACCCAACGATGAAGCGTGAACCATTTTCGATGTCAACTACGCTATAAACACCCCCTTTGGATGCTACGATAAGGTATTTCTCGTCAACTTGCTTTACGATTTTATCTCCTTCTTGCAATCCGTGTTCAAAGATTCCACCTTTAGCCATCTTACCACCTTTCTTGAATTTATCGGAATACATCACATAGTCGTCAATGTTTTTTCCTTCCCAAGACTTGTTCAAAAACTCGGTTGTAGGGTCTTGTTTTGCTTTCACAGACTCCATCGCCTTGTACTTGGCTAAAATGTCTTGAATGGTTGTCGTTTGACCACCATCAGCGAATGTTTGCAGACCGCTCGTTCCAAATCCCGAAAGACCGCCTTGCATCCCTTGTGCTAACATAGGGGAAGAGAAGGACTGCACCGCCCCTCCCATTCCGTATTTTTTATTGCTATTGTTCATTTTGTTATGTATTAACAACCTTTTCTTTTAATTCGTTTTGTAGTACCGCCTTGAGCGAATTTTTCGCCATACTCATTTCTTAAAATATCTTTTATTCTTTGAATTTCTTGTTGCGTTTTCTCAACCATTTCAGTTCCTTGACTACGCTCAAGTGCGCTTTCGTTCTTTTTTAACATCATAACCAAGTGGTTATAATTTTCGCGTTTTGATTTAACGTCACCGCCTTTCGCCATTTTAGAAGATTCTTTTACGCTATATTCATAGTTTTCGGGTGAACTTTCATTTAACGCACGGGCAGAAATCATTGCATCTCCTTTTCCTACAAAATTTGCTATGACCCCACCTTCGTTTCCGTAATCTTTTTTAACGACTAATTCAATTGAATAACCGAATTTTTTAGTTTTACCACCTTGAGCGAATTTTGTTCCTTTCTTCACATACACTCCATCAAGAAGGTTAGCACCATCAATAGATTTGCTTTTACCATTTTTCTCAACTTCGATTTCAGCGATGTCGCGTTTTGGGATGTATTTTGCCTTACTGCTTAACTTACCACCTTTAGCCATACGAACAACACGCAATTTTTCAGTTGACTCGTTATAGTTTGCTCCATTAAACCATCCGCTACAAATTTCGCTGATTTCGTAATCCAACTTTTCTTCCATTTCTTCGATAGAGTCAAAAGTGATGTCAATATCAATTCTATCTTCCAAGTTTCCTCTTCTATGGTAAGGACTTTCTAAATTTACAACACCAAATACTCGGATTGTATGCTTTCCATCCTTACTTCTTGAGTTTTCGGGTGAATAGTAGTATGCACCTACGCTACACATAATAGTGTCGTCATTGTCCATTTCCCATTCAGAAAGTTGTTCTGCTTCAGATTCGTACCCCGCATCGTATAAAGATGAATAATCAACATTATCTTCTCCAAGTTCTTCAACTATTTCGGGATATTCATCTTTGAATCGGTCTTTCGCATATTGATAATTATACTCTACTTGTCTTTGCATCTCATCGTCTAATGCTTTTGTCGGCAGTTTGTATCCACCTCCGTTGAACATACTAACATATTCAAACCAAGTCACTTCGTATCCACCATCGGTAAATGCGATAAATCCATCTCTTGATTTGCTTTCTACTTCTTCCCCTTTGTATTCGCTTGAATTTTCAAAATCGTTTGGTAATAAGGTTTCAACTCCATCTTCCAATTTCTCTTTTAAGATTGGTAGAATGTCGTTGTAGTTAACTTCTGAAGTCTTACCGCCTTGAGCGTATTTTTCTTTTAATTCAAAATGTAAAGGGTCACCATATTTTTTAATAAATTCTTCCTCATCATCTTTTGCATCTTGAAGCGCATCTTTATATCTATTATAACGATAAACTCTTTCTTCTAATAATTCATCAGTTTTGCCATCTCGAACTTCAAGAACGAATCTTTTATTACTATCGCTTATACCGCCTTTTGCGAATTTTTTTAATTCAAAATGGATTTCAGTAATTTTTTTTATGTCGCGAATAACTTCATATATATATGACATTGCATCATCCTCATTTGATTTAGGGTGAAGTACAAAAGATTTAGAAAAAGCATCTCCGCTTTTTGTGATACCTTTAACAAACCACAATTTGTAATTATGATTTTGCAAATCTTTTGGTGCTTTCCAATCCATCTCACCGCCTTTTGCAAGTTTATACTTGCGGGTTTGACTTGGTTGGTTAGCATCGTAGCGGTTAGCGCGATTCTCATAATAGGTAGTACCTATTTTGTTTTTGAATCTTCCGTATAAATTACTTGTATAACCCTTTTTGCGAACAATACGCTTACCTTTTTTCAATGCGGGAATTTTAATATCTTTCTGAATATCCGTTCCTCTTGTAGCATCTCTGAACTTTTCTGCACCCAACTTCTTTTTCAAGTCAGCAAGAATCCCTTTTAAGCCACCATCAGAAGAAGATTTTGTTCTGCGGGTAGTTGTGGCTTTCGAAGTGCTTTTTGATGCGCTTACACCCTTCGCTTGAAGTTTGTTGTACGCACTTTCGATTTTAGCATCTAACACTTCTTTATCTTCTGCATCTAAATTTTTGTAATTAGCAATTAAAGATGCAAGTGTCTGCATTGATTTATTATCCTTATATTCTTCGTTGTTTTTCGCTACCGAAGTAAGGTATCTTTTCATTACGGCTTGTGATGTCATTTTTCTTTTTTTTTGTTTTTTTTTATAAATCGTCTAAATTGATTTCAGTCAATTTTGTTTTTAATTCTTTTTGTTTTTCCAATTTAACACTTTTTCGTGTAGTTGTTTTTGGTTTTTCTTTAGGTGCTTCCGTAGGTGGTTCGGGAGCGGGAATCGGTTCGGGAATCGGTTCGGGAATTGGTGTTGGTTCTTCTTGCGGTGGAGTCGGAGTAGCGGGGATACCTTGATTTGAAACAACTATTCCATTCCAAGTAACTATTCCCGTTCCCCCGCTCTTCGCGTCTTGAAGTGACCACAATAACATTGTTGCGGACTGCAACTTCCCCTTTGTTTCGGGGTCGTATGCACTCGCTTCAATATCATCTAATATTTTTACAAAATCACTCTGCATTTATTTTTTTTGTTTTAGCACTCCACCTTCCATATACAACTCTTTGCAATGGTGGTAAAAACTCCATCTTGCATTAGGGTCTTTTATCATTGAGCGGACATCTTTATATTCCCCCTCTTTGTCGAAGCATAAGAAGCGCAATTCATCTATTTCGTTTCCATCTCTATATCCCATCAAACGATACTTCAAAATGATACATTCGGGCATTTCCGAGTTGTACATAATAACACACTCTTCCAAGCGTGTTCTTTCAGAAACATCCTCTTTTGGTTTGATAGTTTGAATGAATTCAGCAATAGCAAGAATTTGTTTGTTTTCGAATCTCATAGTGTTGTTTTTATTTGGTTAAACTTTGTTAGATTATTTTGATAGTTAATTATTTTTTGTTGGAATTCATTGTCGGGCAATTGCAAATCTCTATCTGCGGGTTTTCTTGGTTCGGTCTTACGAAGTGATTCTTCAAAGTTTCGAATAATTTGCGCTTTAGGAATTGTTCCCGAATCTCTTTCGATAGCATCTTTTATCGCTTGTTCTGAACCGCTAAATTCAATCGCAACCTTGTCAAGCATTTCTTTGAATTTTGCAGTAACCCGTTCCATTTGAACATCGTGAGCATCGTTAGACTTGTTAATTGTACCCATTAGGTGCAAGTTCAAGTTTTTATTGAAAATCTTCTTTCCGCTTCCTCGTTTGATTTCTTTATTAAGCCAATGTTTATATTCGTTAATGACAATATCGGAATCATTTTCATTCAAAGAGCGACCATATCCTCCACCCAAATCAATATCCAAAACCCCTTTTGCAAAAGCACCATATCTACGGAAGTCTTCCCAACGAAAGATGCGAGGGTCAGCACCATCAATAGCAATCCTTTGATAGTTTATAGGTTCACCATAATCTTTTATAGGATAGGTAAACATTACAACATTGTCACCCGTTCCGACAATAGCAAATTTGTTGATGCGAACTTTGAACCCCGCTTTTTCTAATGTTTGAGCCAATAGAATAGATGGTAATGCTGAATAAATCAAATTCTCTTTTCTAATACCACCATTTGCGGTTGGCGAAACATAAATGTCAACATATTTTTCTTGCCCCCCACCCGTAAGGTTTTTAATTTCCGATTTCTTTAGATATACTTTCTTTGTTGAAGTCGCGAATTTTAGAGAAACATCTTCAAAACGAATTGGGTCGGTGTAAATCATTCCATCGGCAGATGTTAAAATCTTTGCGCTTGGATTTTTGATAAGCATTTCAGTTGTACCTTCTTGTCGAAGTTCGCACAAAACCAATTCCCCTTTGTCATTTTCGTAAAAAAATACTCCATCTGCATCTCTTGTCACGCGATTTTCATCTACTACCATATTCAACGAAAGGCAAAAATACTCACGCTTACGATAAAGACCTTTCGAAGCCATACCAAAGTTGAAAATACCCGTTGGTTGCTCGGTAAATTCTAACCGACTTTTTTTCGCACTTGAACCTAACTTCAAATCTTGCGTTATAGCCGATAAATTTTGAAGTTCTCGGTCTAAAACATTTTGATATAAATAGGTATCAATTTCAGTCGGATTGTCAAGAAGTCTTTTGTCACCGCTACCTACAAAATCCGTATCTGCGCTTCTCGCCCCTCCTCTATCTATATAGTCGGTTCTTGCGTACCAAGTTTGATTTCTTGCGACAAGTTCTTGCTCAACTTTTCGGGTATAGTCGGTTACATCTTGAAAATTTTCAAAAAGGTCGTAAAATGCTCTACCACTACTTCCTAATGGGGAAATATATGTAGAAACATCTCTCCCCGCAACTACACTCTTTTGTTCAGCCATTATCCTTCGGGATTAAGGTATTTGAATTTAGCCAATTGAATCTTCATATACTTATCGGCAAGTTCGTCAGATTCTTTTACCTCATCTATTGTGTCAACAAACTCTTGGTCTGCGGGGCGATTCATTGCTTTAATTGCTTGTTTTTTCCACGCATCGTAGTTTGAATCTCTTTTCAAAGTTACTATTTGTTCGGGAAGGAATAGGTCAAAGAAAGACTCCAAACCTTGTATAACGGTTTTTGCGGGGAATTCTTTCATTCCTTCAGTCGGCACTTTCTTTTTCTGCGCCATATAGAATGCTTGAGTATCTCTCAAAGATTCCATCAATCTTCGGCTTACGAAAGCGAAGTTGTCGTATTTCTTTTCTGCGATTAAGAAGCGTAGTTTGGTCAAGTAGTTCCAAATGAACAAGAATCCCATCATAGATGCTTTTTCGCTATACAATTCGATAATGAATTCGTAGCAAGAACCCGCAAAGCGGTCTTGAAGCGATAAGTCTTGCTTGGTGTTACCCGAATAAGCGGGGTCTTCTCGGTTAAGCAGAATGTTACCCGTAGCCATTACATACACTTTCTTACCTTTTGTGATAAGTTGTTGCCTTCCGTTGGTGATTGGTGCGCCACGTTTAATTTTCGCCAACATATCGTTCAATACACCCGCAGTATTTGGGTCAAGTTTTGGCATTTCATCCAACAAAAGCAATGCTCCATCCTTATCATCGGGAACATCAAGGTTTCCGTATGCGCGAGTCACGATACCTTCAACATAACCTTCGATGGTTTGACCACCAATAAGGTCAAGTGGTGATGTGTATTGGTTACAAGGCAAAGTATAGACTTTACAATTCAACAACTCCTCTCCGATTTTCTCTGCGATGAAGGATTTACCCGTTCCCGCTCCACCATACAAGTACACATTATTCTGCGCTAATAAGTCAGACATAATGAGCGAAGTGATTGGTTCGGGGAAGATGGTTTTTCCTTTTCTCGTTTCCATTTCGGGAAACTTCACTTCGTATGGTCGCGTTGCATCAATAAAGTCAATAACGTCTTGCCCTAAATCGTTGCGGTGAACCTTTTCATCGTTAAGGTACTCTTTTATGATTCCTTTTACGGCATCGGCATCAACACCACCCTTTCCTTTTGAACTATCTACGATTTCGCGAAGCAAAACCATAATTTGATAGTACGGGTCGGTTGATGGAACAACGAGCGGTGGTGCGGAAGTAGCACCCATTTTTACAATGGAATAAACCCCGTTGGAAATGGAAAAATCTTCTCCATTCTTATTGAGTTCTGCTTTTGCACTATCAATATCGCTTTGAGCCATAATGCCCGAATTGATAACTTGAAGTAATGCTTCTTTCTCTTTTTTTGTCATTTTTTTTCTTATTTAATGTAGATGATATAATCTTTGTCAAAGGTATCTAATTCAGCGAGATATGGGATGTGAGAATGGATATTTCCTAATTCTTGGGCAATATCCGATTCATATTTTACAAAAAGCATTATTTGGCTTTTTAAGTCTTTTACTGATTCGCTATATCTATTTATCAAAAGTTTCATTACAAAACTATCAATAGGTATTTTTTCACTACTCAACCTTAAAATTTCTTGTTCCAATTTTCTGCTTTCTTTCGCCATTGCAATAAATTGAGTAAAGTCACTCATTCTTGCATTTGATTGGTTCAATAAAATGTATGAAATAAGGTGATGAAGTTGATATTTTCTTGTGCTATTGTCGTTTTTTTCTTCGGTCTTTTCTTTCGCCCAACGCATTAGTTCGTCTTCAGCATCTTTATGAGTGATTTCCTTTTTACTTTCCGTTGGCGGAACTTCTTCCCCCGCAAGTGGTTTGTCGGTAATCATCCAACTTGAAATACTCCAAGATTCAGAAGAATCTTTTGTTGGGGTCTCAATACCAAGTTGCTTCTGAATAAAAGTTTCAACTCCTCCGTAAGTTTTTTGGTTTATTTTGGAAATTGCTTCAACCGCTTCTTGTGTTTCGTTAATTTTTTTACCTAACAAATAACGCATTGAAATCGCGAAAACATTTCCATCTTTTAGTTTGTGTAAATCACCTCCAAGTTCTGCTCTCAATTCTTCTTCGGTCTTGAATCTCCAATTCCAATCGTCTTCCTTTTCAGTTGGCGGTGGAGGGGTTGTTTTGTCTTTTTCAAGTACAACCTTTTCATAGTAAGAAAACGATGTCAACGCTTTCAAAACATCTTCAGAAACCGCTATAAAACTTGTAGAAGTTAGTGGAAAATTGAATAAAATTTCTACTTCAAGACTTTTTGCTTTTTTTCCAACGCTCAATTGATAACTTGATGGACTTAACTTTAGGTGTTTAGTTAAAACATTGTCAATAACTGCTTTCCAATTTGCTTGATATAAATTTCTTGTACCTATTGAGAATTTCAAACTACCCAACATACTTAAAGAATCAATGTATAGAAAAACATCAATACCTTTTGATGGTAAGTACGAATGCTTTACTTTAATTTTGTAAGTTCCTCCATCACCTCTATCAATCGCTTTTGCATCCGTTTTTGCAATTTTTCCTCCATCCTCCAACTGCGGAGCGTAGAACGGACTCTTCACCTCACGCATATCCACCAAGTCTTTGCGCTTTTCACCCAAATTCGTTTTCGCTTCTCTTGCTTTTTCTCGCAACTCGGCAAGTAACTTATCTTTCTCCTCTTGCGGTAAGGTCGTGTTGTTCTTCACATCCATTCCTTCATTGACCAACAATTGATATTCATCGTTTGCTTTGAAGAATTTGTTCTTACGACCATTGTATTGGTCTGCATACCCTTCAAAGTCCTTCATATTGATTGTTTCGGTCTTATCAGCAACTACCTCTCCGCCTTTCGCGTATTTCTTGGTTAAATCGCTCAAGAAATCTTCCGTTTCCTTGTCGAATATTTCTCCGCCTTTTGCATAGGTTTTCATAGGTTTCAAAATTTGTTCTTTTAATGCTTGACTCACTTCAATTGTTTCTAATTCCCCTTCTTCTATTAAATTCTGAAAGTCTGACTTTGGTATTCTAATCGCAGATTGTTCGCCATTTTTTTCCAAGTAACTATTCAGATAAAAATATTTATCATCAGTTGGTCTATCTTTATAAATATGAGCATCTTCTTGCTTAACAAGCATATAGACTCTTGGGTCTAATTGTATTTGTTTATTCTCATTTTTAGGGTCTTGTTCAGTATCAGTCCATTGAAAAGTTGTTCCTATTGCGTTATTTATATCAATAGGTTTTTTCCATAATAAAATTGCAAAATCATCTACTATGTCAAAGTCTACATCACCAATATAATCGCCACCTCTGATACTTCCTTGAAAATAGACTTCAGTAATATTTGGATTAGATTCAATTATTTCAATCACTTTTCTTTTGCTTGGTCTTGAAGACAAAATTTGTTCAGAATAATTGGTTGAATCGGATGTCTTAAAATAATATCCATCATTTCTACCAATTACTATTGGAACACCGCTCTGCTTAACCTTTTTAATTTGTTTTTCTCTTGCGTTGGCAACCATATCCACCAAATCTTCAGTTGATGGAACATTGTAATCATTTTTAACCTTCCCCCCTTTAGCCATTTTTCCTTCCGTTTTAGCAAGAGGTCTTAAATATTGACCACTTGTAAAAGACGACCCTTTAGAATGTAAAGTTTTTATGCTAAAAGTATTGCTTGATTTATCTACCTTAAAAAATAACCCCGAAGGTAAAATTTCTGTAATCGAAGTTTCAATACCTTCTTTGGGACTCATCATATATTTTAGAATAAATTTATCACCTAATTTATAAGACACTCCAAAATTATTTTCTTGAGTTTCTTCTCTACCAATCCCACCTCCATCAGCCATTTTGATGTCTGACTCGTTCATCTTCATTGCGATAAAAATAGCATCTTGTAATCCAAGTGAATTATCATATTTCCTTCTTTTTGCAAAAAATTGATTTTTCACTTGTCCGTATCCTACATCTTGTGGCATTTTACTGCTTGGAACAATTTTTTCATTTTCGGTGTAAATGATGTAATAAAAACCATTTTCATCGGGTTTTTTAGTTACGTCAAACTTGACGTTAAATGTTCCCCCATCAGCCATTTTGCCTTCCATTTTAGCCAACTTTGAATAGTATTCGCTATCTTCCTTCAGATGGTCTTTTGCAATGCGTTTAGACGCTTGTTTCGGGGTTATGCGCTTTGCGTACAAATCCTTCAAAACTTGAATATGCTCTTGCTCGGTTCTCACCCCTCTTTCCAACTCCCCACCTTTAGCCATCGCTTCAATGAATTGTCGGTCACTCACATCGTCACAAGAGAATTGAACACCCCCTTCCAATTGGTTAAGTTGACTCACCGCTTCGCAGATGGTCATTTCCTTACCATTGAGTTTAACCATTTTGTCTGAAGCCATTGAACGCTTGTTCACGATTCCTTCCCCACCTTCTACTTCAAGCATATCGCCCGTAGATTGATTCTTAACGGGTATCCCGCCTTCTGCGTGAGATTTCCCATAAGTAATCCCACCTCTCTTAATTTTTTTCATAAATCGTTTTGTTTTGCCCCCTTTTGAAAATATCTCTTTGCTCATTATTTCAGAGCGGTCAATCTCATCTTGATTTGCTTTTCTAAACTTCTTCAAAACTTGGGTAATAAACATTGTTTGTCCGTTGCTCAACGAAACCAAAGTCCCGTTTGCGTTTTCGGTTACGTTTTCTACATATATTACGCTATCGAAATCTAAAAATTCCGAGTCTTTGTAAATTAGCGCATCGCCTTGTTGTATCGTGTTCATTGTAGTTGCTTGTAAAAATCGTTGTTACCCTCAATCGTTGAATAACCATCCTTTTCAAGAAGAATTTTTATCTCATCAATTTTTGATTTGGAATTTACTTGAATGTGACCAAAAATCAAATCGTGCTGATTCTCTTTCGCTGACTCATTGACAACTTGAAAAAAATCATTTGTGAATACAATACCTTCTTGATTTGCGTTTGCGGAAAGAATTTGAACAAACAACGGGTTCTGACCTTTCAAGCCATAGCAATCTGCGTGGTTAGCCGTTGTATCAAAAATTTTGAAATGAACCTCAAATTGTTGTTTCATATTAGCAGTTTTGCAATCTGAACTGAAATCCAAAAACCTATCAATAGGAATAAGACACCAATCCAAAGGGTATTCAAAAATACTAAAAACGGATACATTCTCCCGCTTCTTCTAACAAACATTTGTGCAACTTTGTAAAAAGGTAGGCACAACCACACCAAAATACTAATTAAGAAAAAAGTAATCTTGTTTTTCAAAATAATTATAGTTCGTAATCTTCCTCCGTAGCATCGAACATATTGATGTTGTTTCGCGAACCTCTGCGAAGCAAAACTATGTTCTCCACATAGAGATTGGTGTAGTATTTTCCGTTGTAATCTTTTGACTTGACCGAGAACTTGACTTCAACGTAATCCCCTCCGCACAACTCTTTATTACTGAATTGCTCCTTGATTGCATCGCGATAGATTCCGAAGCAAAGACTGATTTCTTGCTCCTTACGCTTCTTCTTGATTACCAATTGCAACGACGTCTTATCGTTGTATTGAACCTTATCTACTGACCATATTTTTCCCGTTACTGCGAACATCGTTTTTTATTTTTTCAATTGCTTGTTTTGGGTCTTGTGGTAAAGATAAGAAGTATTTTGTTAAATAATCATCGGCACTTATTTCTTTTTCAACAAAATCGCTGAACATCCCTTTGCTCTTCGCTATGTCTATTGCGAACTTCATTTGAATCCTTTTGATGTCGCTTGGCTCAATGTATTTCCCGTTCACAAAATCGGTGTATTCCGTGCAAATGACACGGAACAAGTTGCGCAATGGGTTCTCGTTGTATTCCGCTTCCCTCCGCTTATCGCGTAGTTCTTCTTCGTGCTTTGCGTTCAACCGCATATAGTTTTGCTTGGCGACCATCTTTTGTTGCTCATACGCTTTTATCACCTTTCCCACATAGATTGGTGAGAAGTTTTGGTAATGGTCTAAATCGCCAAATTCACCCGCACACGCTTTCATAAACGAGTTTTCCAATTCCTCTGCGCTGAAGGTGGGGAAACTCTTGCATAGGAACACCACAAGCAGTTTGAGCGTTTCCAACGAAGGACTCTCTTTGATTCCAACGAAATAAGATAGATTCACAAGTTGCTTCGCTAACTTTTGCTTATCTTCATTTTCGTAATCTTCGAACCTTTTAGCAGTATTGCTCAATACGATTATCTCGCTCTGCTCTTTGGTCATTTTATTCAAAACTGATTGCTCCAATGTCGGAGTAAGTCTTTGCAAACTTTTCATCTCTATTCGATTTTTTATTTTTTCGTAATTGCATTAAGATGTTAGGCAAGTTGGAATCAATTTGCGATAACTTGATTTGCTCTGCGTAGTAGCCATTGACTTGCCCCCAATTGTTCAAGATGTATTCCCAAGCATTCAGCACATCCGCTTTCAGTTGGTCTTCGGTTATTTCACCTTTTTTGTTCTTGACTTGAAGCGCAAGGTATTGGATTATGCTTTTAAGTGCTTTCCCTTGTTGCGCATCCATCTTCGACCCCATACCCATTCGGTTGATGCAAAAAGTGTTGTATAGTTCAACCATCTGCGGATATAAGTTATCGCTTTTCGCTTTTGCCTTTTTAGTGGTGGTCAAGTTGATTTCAATGTCGGCAGTTGGCTCAACTTTCGGAGCGGTTTTTTTCGCTACCTTTTTTTCAGTTAGGTGTCCACTTTCAGTCCACTTTGAGTCCACTTTGAGTCCACCAAACTCCGTAACGAATATGATTTTCAATGCGTTATCTGTCCACTTTGAGTCCACTTTCAGTCCACTTTCAGTCCACCAAACTCCGTAACTGATTATTCTGCGTAGTGTTGTTCGGCTTATTTTGAACTTTGAAAGTACGAATGCGATAGGTGTTTCGAAGATTCCATTATCATCCGATTTACCATAGAAGAAACACCAAACCCGCAAGTACGGGTCGGGTTTCTCCGATAGGTAGTTTATGAATTCCTTCGATAGCATTCTTACTGCTCCTTGTATAGAGTTGTGAAATCTGACTTTTGGATTATGTCATTCGGAGTGCATTCCAATGCTCTGCAAATCTTCATTAAGGTCATAATGTGATAGTTCGTAGTCTTACCCTTGCAGATACGATTGATTTGGTATTCTCCAACGGGTGTGTGGCATTGCTCTTTGATTTTATCATACAACCATTTTTGCGTAAGGTTACGCTCGTTCAACATCTTTTGCAGTTTCGTATTTCCTTTCATATCATTTATTTTTTTGGTCTTCCTTTTCCTCTCTTTTGGGTTGATGGCTTTAATTGAAGTTCTTTAGAATTAAACTCGCTATATTTCAAACCTATTTGCGTTGCTTCAACCGAATCCATTGTGGCTACAAAGTTACTCGCCACTTGCGTAATGGTCATTTCTAAATCACTTGCAATCTTTCTCATAACCACATAGGTGTTTTTCGCAACTTGAATAGTCACTACCTTATTCTTTTTACCTACAAAATTTTTAGTTATTTCGGTGGACAATGGAGCGAAAACCAATTTTCCCTCGCGCTCAAATACATTTCTGCAAGTTACTGAAATGCTTTTGCTTGAAGAGCGGTTGTGAAGATAGTTCAAGACTCCTTCGGGTAGTTTTACATTGATGAAAAATTCTTTTCTATCATCTACTGCTTTTCTTGATTTGCGTTTGCGTTCAATACGAACTGATTGGTGCGGGTCGGTAAATATTTCATCTACCTCTAACTTCATCTTGTCTTGTATTGGTGAAGAATGGAACTCTGAAGACGAACTCCTTATTGTCCAAATCGGCACTTTTGGTGCTTCTGCAACTCCTAAAGGTTGTATAATTTCTTGAGTTTTAGGAATTTCAATCGGTTTAGCAAATTGATTCTTCAATTCAACAATTTGGTCTGCAAGTAACTGAATTTTAGTCGCAAAAAGAATAGATTGATGCTTTTGATTGTTCTCAATTTTACCCAATTTTATTGGTTTATCACCTATATTTTGGATTAAGTTTTTAATCGTTTCGTTCTCCTTTTTCAATTCACTCATTTCGTTTTGAAGTTCGCTTGAAAACTCCTCAACTGAAGTGTAAATAGATTGGCGAAGTCTTTTGAAATGAACCTCAAAATCTTCTGCTAATGATTTCTGCCCGTGAGCAAGTGAGTTGATTTTCGCATCCAACAATTCTTGTTGCTGATTGAGTTTTTTGATTTTTTTTGAATTAAACATTGTTATTTGGGTTTTTAGTTAGTTACTTGGATTTAACGTACTGAAAGGTCATTGGGTCTATCACTTGGTCGTAATCGTAACCCGCATCCATCAGAATCTTGTCAATTGTCGCGTGTGGGTTTATTAGGTGACCTTTAACGACATTGTTGTACACAACTGCGGTCAAGGGAATAGCAACCTCTCTTTGAGCGAATTTTATCCCGTTTTCGCTGATTCGGTACATTCGTGTTTCCTTCACGAATACTTCCTTCCCGTTGCGCTTCTTTAACGCTCCTTTGGCTTCCACTAAATCCCAATACTGCAACTTCGGAAAGTCAACCTTCAACTGCGGATGTTCTTTGAATAATTCGGTGTAGTCGAAGTAATCCAATTGGTCGGGTTGGCTCGGATGGTGACGATAGTATTTCACGATATGGATAAGGGCAAGGCACAACTTCACGTTCAACTTTCGATTGTAAAATTTCGCCTTTCTACCGCAACAAGGGCATTCAATTGCTTTTGTCGAATTGCGTAGTTTCTGAATGAATTCGTGGTCGTTGGTCTGCTGACCGAACGCATTGACCATCTCGGTCTGATTTTTCTCTTCTTCTTTTTTCATAATTTGTAAAATAGTTTTTGGGATTAGCACAAAATTCGGATGGTGCGTGAATCGGTCAATATTTCCACCGAACTGATTGCCCCGCACAACTCTTGTTGTGGGCAATGCTCCACGAAAAAACCTTCGTAGTCTATCGGCAGATTGGGTATTCCTAAAACTCGGATGGTTTTATCCAACAAGTTCTTCGACCAATTTATGATAAGGTAAAAGTTCGCATTTGTTTCTGCGCATCCATCAACGAGGAATCGTTGACTTGGGATTAGTGATTTGTAGTTCATATCCATCTTTGTACGTTTTAGTAATCTGAATCCTCTTCTTTCTGACAATCTGCGCACAATCCAATTTCACCATCTTCGTCAATCAGTTCCCTCGCTTCGTCTTCGGTTATGTTTTGGTCTTCCGCTACGTCGTTTATCCTCTCGTTAAGTAGGTCGGCATCGCAGTATCTGCAAAAAAATAAATCGCTCTTTATTGTCATATTGCGGGTCTTACTTGGTCTAAAACTTCATCAATTATAAAATCCATCCCCTCATTGGAATGATAGAAAAGCAAATCTCTAACATCTATTCCTTTGTAAACCATTCTTCCAATTTCGACATACTCATCATCGTCTTCACGGGGTGCGTGTTCGTAAAAAACTTTAAGTTCTTCATCTCCTAACATTACTACAATAAAATCTTCCATAAAATTTATAAATTAAGTGTAAATAAAAAGGGAAGGGGTTTCCCCCCTCCCGTGATGATTAGTTAATATGCTATGAATGTAAATGGTCGGTTCATTACTCTCTCGCGGATAAGACTTGCTTTGTGCATATCCACCCACTCTACTTGAGCAAGTACATATTCAACGCTTACAGAGCAATCTGCGTTATCTCCATCTTCGGGATTCGTACCCCATACCACCGCATTCCCGTAGTAGAATTTATCTCCGAAGAAGAATCCGCATAGACCTTCGTTGAAGTATCCTTCTTCGTCAATCATCAGCGCATCAGTTGCATTGATGTATTCGCCCGTTTCCACCATTGAGCATCCGATGTGAGCGTAGGTGTCTTTTAGAACATCCGCCAAAGTTACTTCCTTCACTTCGCGGGTTTGTGAGTTGATTACGATTGATTTCATATTGCTAATTTAATACTATTTTCTTAAATACCAAAATTATTTTCAGAATTATCTTCTGCGTTGTCAACAATGTCTTGCGCAAGATTCTTCAAGTCGCGTAGTAGAATCAGTCGAGCCACCTCTTCCTCTTGCATTGAAGTCATTTTTCCAACTACATACGAAGCGAATACCAATTCTTTGGTGTCCAATTCCATATCGCAAACTAAATCGCGTAATAACGATGATACGTTTTGAGATTTGCACATCGCATCCAATACTTGTTCGTAGATTGCGAATCCGCGTTGTTCAAAGATTCCTAATCCATCTAAAAGAGTTTCTTGAGAATTTTCCATTTTTCTAAATTTTAATTTTGAGTTATTGATTGATTGATTTACTTTTTGATTGATTCTACAAGTTGGATAATTTCCACAATGGGGTTTCCCAAGTGAACGCTTGTTAAATCTGCGCACATATCTGCTTCTTCCTCTTCCACCGCTTTTTCCAACTTTTCTTCTAATTCAGATTCAACGTCGTTGAAGTA